>OGWR01001669.1_pt1 | contig 17492 bp, 19 predicted proteins | sample 1576061 | NCBI WGS metagenome assembly OGWR01 (sample SAMEA3541511, study PRJEB24748) | human gut metagenome | biome: human gut; feature: human-associated habitat; material: faeces | place: China | collected 2012 | reverse complement strand
CCCGTACCCCCTCCCGCAAAAACTTCGACTGGTGGGGAGGCTGCGCGGCAGGAGTCCCATTTGCTGGAAAAAGGAAAAGAGCTTTTTTCAGAAATTTTTCCGAGTGCTGTCCGTTTTGTTCAATGGTGCCCTACTCGGAATAGGCTTTCAGATTTTTATCTTCCCTGAAGCAAGAAAAGCCCCCGGAATATCCCCGGGGGCTTTTCTTGTGTCCTGAGAATGTCCGGCAAGCGGTTTCTCAAAGGCTTTATTCTCCGGGGCGGGCCCGCTACTGCGGACGGGGCCTTCCCCTTGGGGAGAAAGCGGAGGGCGGACACTGCGGCATATCTCCCGCATCACCGTTGCTCCGCGTACCTTTTATTTGTCAGGGGGGAGCGGGCTGGCCGCCCCCTTGTCTTTGAGGAGGGGTGGGGGTCGGGGAGGGGAGGAGAACGACCTTCCTCAGAAGGATCTCCCTCCCCGATTCCGTACCCATTCCCCTGCCCTACTAGGCGGATTCGCCTTCCATAAGCGGTTCCGAAACGGGGGTTTCACCCTCAACAGGCAAAGCAGGAGGAAAGCCCTTTCTGTTGAGATGCCGGATCCACAGGGTGCAGGCGGCGCTGATGAGGCCAGCGGAGCCCAGATAGGCGCAGAGATACCAGGGCTCGCCGCCATTCCAAGCCACGAGCATGGTCGCCACCATCGGCGTCAGGCCCGCAGCGAAGATGCCCGAGAACTGATAGACGAAAGAAATGGCGGAATAGCGGACGGAGGGGTCGAAGCTGTCGGAGAAGAGGCTCGACATGGTCCCGAACACGGCGGCGTATACGACACCGAACGGCAGGGCCAGAGCGAGGCAGACATAAAGATAGTTGTCGGAATAGTTATGGAACACCCAGAAGGCCGGGAAACCGAGGATGCCGAGCAGCAGGGCGCAGAAGCCGAACACGCGGGCCTTGCCGATACGGTCGGCGACATAGCCCCAGAAGGGGATGAAGAAGGACATGACCACGGAGGCGATCATGACCACCGCGAGGGCGGAAGAACGCTCAAGCCCGCGGGTCTGGGTCAGGTAGCTCAAAGAGAATACCGCGAAGGTGTTGAAGGCCACGCCGTCGATGAGGCGGGCGCCCATACAGGCCACCATCATCTTGGGATAACGCTTGAAGGCGTCGAGCAGGGGGTACTTCACTTCCGGCATCTTGGCCTTGGCTTCCGCGAAGTCCTTGGTTTCATGCACGGAGGAACGGATATAGGAACCGACGAACAGCAGCCCCGCACTCATAATGAACGCGATGCGCCAGCCCCAGCTGATGAAGGCTTCGTTGGAAAGCACTGCGGAGAAGAAGCCGATGACGCCGGAGGCCAGCAGCAGGCCGAGAGAAAGCCCCACCTGCGGCAGGCTGGCGTAAAAAGCGCGCTTGTGCGCGGGAGCCGACTCGAAGGACATCAGCACGGCGCCGCCCCATTCGCCGCCGAGGCCGAGGCCTTGCGCAACACGGCACAAGATGAGCAGGATCGGGGCCCAAATCCCGATGCTGGCATACGAAGGAATGCATCCGATGGCCACGGTCCCCGTGCCCATGATCATAAGGGTAAGCACCAGCACCTTTTTGCGGCCGATTTTATCGCCGAAATGGCCAAACACGAGGCCGCCCAAAGGACGGGCCACAAAGCCGACCGCGAAGGTGGCGAACGCCAGCATGGTCCCGATGCGGTCGTCGAATTCGGGGAAGTACAGATGATTGAAGATAAGCCCCGCGACAACGCCGTACAGGAAGAAGTCATACCACTCTATGACGGCCCCTACGAGTGAGGAAACGACGACGCGGCGAAGGTTTTTATCGTGTTCGATCTGTTCTGTGGTTTTCATGGATGCTCCTTGGGATGCGTTGGTGTTGCCCCTGTTTGTTGTCCCTAAAGAGCACAATCTGTGCCATTATTTTAGCGTATTCCCTTGCCTTCATTCGTTTTCAGCCTGTTTTCGACTTTTTTTCTCCTTTGCCTGAAATGGATTACCGCACGTACCGAAACCGCCGATACTGCTTGCTCAAAAAAGGTATCGGTTTAAATTTGCATCATCAGCTCTACAAAAAAAAGGTACATTGGTGAATAAATGCATCAAATGAAGTGTTAGATTTTAAGAAATAATCCTGATAGATGTTTTTATGCATCATTTTGAAATATCCGGAAAAACCCCCTTCATGTGCCGAAAAAAACAAGTGCCGCGGTACAAAAAAGAGTGAAAAATCAACGGGCGGGAATGCGTGTTGAGGCCGGAAGTGATTTGACTTTTGCCCTCCCCGCTGGTATTCGGCAGCATGGAAGTGAGGAGGAAAGCACAACAGGAACCACCATGGCAAAAAAATCCGGCAAGAACGTCTATCTCGTGGCGCTTCTCCTGTTTTTGGGAGGCGTCGGCTATCTTGCGTATTCCGGCTTTTCCGAAAACAGCGTCTATTTCCTCAATGTCTCCGAAGCGCTCGCTACCCCCTCCGACAAACTGAAGGCCGCCCGCCTCTTCGGCACCGTTGCCGAGGACGGCCTTTCGCGCTCCGAAACCGGCCGTGACGTCAAGTTCCGGCTGGAGGATCAGGAAAACAAGGCCACCACGCTGTGGGTCGAGTACACGGGCGCCATTCCGGATACCTTCAAGGCCGGTGCGGAAGTCATTGTGGAAGGGGGGCTCCGGCCTGACGGTTCGTTTCAGGCCAAAACGCTCATGACCAAGTGCCCTTCCAAATATCAAAAGGAAAACAGAGGCTGAACGCCGCCCTGCCCCGAATCTTCGGCTGGCCTGCCGCCTAGCGCGGCGGGCCCCGTATGACGCGGGCGGCGCGGCTTTTTTGTACGTACAGGAGCCGTAATTGCGGTTCGCCCCACTCTCTCGGGAAGAGATCCCGGACAACTTGGAGCTTCCATGTATTATTTCGCTTTCGTCCTTCTCGCGCTCTCCATGCTCTGCGCACTCGCCGGAGCGGCATGGGCCGTCAAATCGCTGTGGCCAAGGACGGCCCCGGCGGCGGGCAAGGCCTCCCGCCGCACCTCCGTTCCGGGCCTCGGCTTTGTCGAAAAGGCCAACCTGTGCCTGACGGGCTGCTACATCATCGCGTCCGCTATCCTTATATATGCGCTGGCGAGCTATGACTTCTCCCTGGTCTATGTGGCGAGCTACACCGACCGGCTGCTGCCGCTCTTCTACCGCATTACGGCCTTCTGGGCAGGACAGGCCGGCTCCATGTTGTTCTGGGCTTTTTCCGTAGCCATCTGCGGCGGGCTGTTCCAGCTCACCCGCTCCTATAAAAGCCTGACCCCCGATACGCGGCTTTGGTACTGGGTCTTCTACCTCGGCATCATGAGCTTCTTCGGGCTCATCCTCGTGACGTGGAACAACCCTTTCCTCATGAACCACGCCGTGCCGCAGGATGGCAACGGGCTGAACCCCCTGCTCCAGAACCCCGGCATGATCTTCCATCCTCCGCTGCTGTTCCTCGGCTACGGCGGATTCGTGATCCCGAGCTGCCTCGCCCTCGCTCAGGCGCTGAGCCGCAGGCAGGCCGATGAAGCGGCATGGACCGATGTGGCCCGGCCCTTCACGCTGGCGGCATGGGCCATGCTCACCGCCGGCATCGTGCTCGGCGGCTGGTGGGCCTACATGGAACTCGGCTGGGGCGGTTACTGGGCATGGGACCCGGTGGAAAACGCCTCCCTCATCCCGTGGCTCATCGCTACGGCGGCCCTGCACACCATGCTCATCCAGACGCGCCGCAACAAGCTGCACGGCGTGAACGTCTTCCTGATGGCGCTCACCACCATCTCGGCCTTCTTCGCCACCTACCTCGTCCGCAGCGGCGTGGTGCAGTCCGTGCACGCCTTCGGCTCCGGCGGCGTGGGCGTCCCTCTGCTCCTCTTCATCCTCATCTCCGTCGCCCTCTCCTTCTGGATCGCCCTGCTCGCGCGGCGTTCCGACACGGGCGAACTGGCCGGGATCGAAAGCCGCGAAGGGTTCCTTATCCTGACCTCGTGGCTCCTGCTGGCGCTTTCGCTGATCATCCTTATCGCCACCATGTGGCCCGTGTTCAGCGCCTTCTGGAAAGAGACCGTCATGGGCCTCGCCCGCGACGTCGTCCTCGACGAGGCCGGACATGACCACGGCGGCGCGGTGGGCCTGACCGCCGACTTCTACAACCGAGTCTGTATGCCCCTGTTCGCCGCGATGGTCGCCATCCTGAGCATCTGCCCGTGGCTCGGCTGGAACGGCGGCGTCCGCAACATGCGCAAGCTCCTCCTTGTGGTGTGCTCCTTCATCGGCGCGGCCGCCGCGATGTATTCCCTCGGCTACACCCTGCCCGTCGCCGTGCTCGGCGCGTCGGCGAGCGTCGCCGCGCTGGTCAGTATGAGCCTGAAACTCTTCGAAAGGCCCGTATACAGCCATGCCCCGAGCTTCGCCGCCTACGGCATCCACATCGGGGTGGCCCTCATCGCGCTCGGCATCGCCTTCTCCGGCCCGTACAAGATCGAATCCGAACCCACGATGGCTATGGGCGAGACCGTGAAGGTCGGCCAGTTCGAAGTCACCTTCAAAAACCTGTATGAGGGCGAAGGCGCCGGCTACATCTTCCTTGAAGGCGAGCTGGAAGTCCGCAAGGACGGCAAGCTCATCGGCATCGCCGCGCCGCAGCGCCGCGTCTACGCCAAATGGGGACAGATGCAGTTCGCCGAGGCCGCGGTCATCCCTTCGCTGGGCAATGAATTCTACGCAACCCTTATGGCGGTGGACCAGCAGAACCGGGCGGTGTTCCGCCTGAGCTCCAACCCGCTGGTCAACTGGCTGTGGATCGGCGGCATCCTGATGTGCCTGCTGCCGTTCGTCAGCTTCAGGCGCCGCAACGGCCGGGAAAACTGATGCTGCTGAAGCTCGCCGGAATCGGAAAACTCTTCGGCGCCCGTGCCGTGCTCAGGAACATCTCGTTTGAGGTGCATCCCGGCACGGTCACGCTGCTGGTCGGCGCGAACGGCGCGGGCAAGACCACCCTGCTCAAGATCATGGCAGGGCTGGCCCGCCCCACCGTGGGCACCGTCGAACGGTTTTGCGAGGACGGCGGGCTCGGCTATCTCGGGCACGCCACGTTCATCTATCCCGGCCTGACCGCGCTCGAGAACCTTGCGTTCTGGAGCGGGATGCACGGGAACCCGACGGACAAGGCGACGCTTTCCGAAGCGCTGGCCCGCGTGGAACTGGCCCCCTTTGCCGAAGAACGGGCCGGGACCTTCTCGCGCGGTATGGCGCAGCGGCTGAACCTCGCCCGCATCCTCCTCCAGTCGCCCCCATTGCTCTTGCTCGACGAACCGGGCACCGGGCTTGATGTGCGTTCCCTCGCCATCCTGCACCGGGAGATCGCCGCATCCCGCGATCGGGGCGCGGGGATCGTCTGGATCACCCATGACGTAGCCGGGGACGCCAAGCGCGCCGACCGGATCATCGCCATTGAGAACAGGACCATCGGCTACTGTGGTCCCGCCTCCGGGTATGAAGGCGTCCGCACCGGGGAGGCAATATGTTGAAAGCCGCCTGCCTCATTGCCCGCAAGGATCTGCGCCTCGTGCTTTCACGCGGGGCCGGGCTCGTGCAGGCGCTCCTGCTCGGGCTGCTGCTCATCTTCGTGTTCAGCTTGTCCCGGGAAACCGGGGAGACCATGAGCGGGCAAGGGGCTGCCACGATCTTCTGGCTGTCTTCGGCGTTCTGTCAGGTCTTATCCTTTAATATGCTGTACGGGCTCGAAGAGGCCAACGGTTCGCGGGCCGGGCTGCTGCTCCTGCCCACGCCGGTCCAGTCCGTGCTGCTCGGCAAGGCGGCGGCGGTGACTACCGATGGAAACATGACCATATTGCGCAAAGGCATTATAGGAATTGCTACTGTGATCTGCATGTTTCTCCTCTTTTCCGCGGAACCTTTTTTTGTCTGCCCGCTATTTTAAATTTTCATCGATCCACGCCTCAATATCAGCTTTTCCTGCTCGTTCTTACCGACATCGGCATGGCGTCGCTCGGTTCGCTGCTCGGCGCGCTGTCGCAAGGGCAGGCCGCGCGGGAGTCGCTGCTGTCCATCGTGCTTTTCCCGCTGATCATCCCCATCCTGCTGGCGGGTATCCGCGTCTGCGCCGGGGGACTCAGCGAAGCGCTGCCCGAAGGCGTGGAATCATGGCTCGGCATCGCCGTGGCCTTTGACGCCGTGTTCCTTGCCGCCGGGCTTGTCCTCTTCCCCTTTGTCTTTTCAGGAGACGAATAATCTCATGCGATACACATGGATGCTCCCCTGCGCCGTGCTCGGCGGCGTGCTCATGGCGGCCTGTCAGGTGCTTATCTATCGGTATGCGCCTGTCGAGCAGACGATGGGACTGGTGCAGAAGATTTTCTACACGCACCTGCCGTTGGCGTGGTGGTCCTTCGTGAGCTTCTTCCTCGTCTGCGTGTCCGGGGTGGCCTACCTCAAGACGCGCAACCGCCACTGGGACGCCGTGGCCGGGGCCGCCGCCGAAGTGGGCGTGGTGCTCAGCGGGCTGGCGCTCGTTTCCGGCTCCATCTGGGCGCGCCATTCGTGGGGCGTCTGGTGGACGTGGGACCCGCGCCTGACCACGACGATGATCCTCTGGTTCCTCTATGCGGGCTACCTCGTCCTGCGCAAGATGGACATGCCCCGCGAGCGCCAGGCGAACCTGTGCGCGGTGGTCGGCATCGTGGCCTTCGTGGACGTGCCGCTGGTGTTCCTGTCCGCACGGCTGTGGCGTTCCATCCATCCCGCCGTGTTCGCCAACAAGTCCGGCGGGCTTGAACCCGAAATGAAGATCGCCGCCATCGCCGCCGTCGCCTGTTTCGGGCTTGTCTGGGCGGGCCTCGTCGGCCTCCGCACTTTGCAGATCAAGCAGAAAGAACGCCTCGACGGCCTCGCCGTTCATGGCGAGTTGTAATCTAGAGAAAGAACCGGAGGCGGGACCTTTTTGAAAAAAGATCCCCCCCGGCCCCCCTCCTCCAAAAACTTTCGCCTTTTGGGTTCCGGAGGTTACATGGGAGTTTTCCTCATTTACAGGACTCCCTGAGCGTAGCCTCCCCACCAGTCAAAAGTCTCAGGAAGGGTGGGGCAAACCTTAATGTTACTTAAGGAGTCCCCTCATGACCGACATGGATTGGCTCATGTACGCGAATATCGCCGTATGGATCGGGCTCGGCGCCTACCTTGCGTTCCTGCTCCGCAACCAGATTGCCCTCAACCGCCGCCTTACCCAGCTGGAGACCCTGCGCAATGACTGATCAGACCTTCGGAAAGAACCGCCGCTCCATCCTGCTGCTCATCACGGCCGGACTGGTGCTCATGCTCGTGTCCACCCTGTCCTACTTCTCGGCCAACCCCGGCTTGGTCTCCCATACGACCACCGGGACGCAGGCCGCCGCGCCGTCAGGGCAGCAGATGCCCACAAGCGCGGGCATGGACGAAGCCACGCAGCAGGGCGTCATGGCCCTGATGCAGAAACTCCAGAAAAATCCCACGGACCTTGAGGCCCTTGTCGGCCTGACCGAGCACTTCATGCACACGCAGGACTGGCAGCGGGCCGAGACGTTCGCCCTGCGCGCCGTGGTGGCCGCGCCCAACGAAACGCAGCCGCTCTACATGCTCGGCATCATCCAGCACAGCCAGAACCGCAACGCCGAAGCCGCCGCCAGCCTCGAAAAGGTCGTCGCCGCCAGGGAAGATCCTTCCGTACGCTACAGCCTCGGCATCCTCTACGCCTACTACCTCGAACAGCCGGACAAGGGCCTCGAGCAGCTCCAAAAGGCGCTCGATAACCCGAATACCCCTGCGGATCTCAAGAAGGCGGTGGCCGAGGAAGTCACGAAAATCAAGGAACACAAAAACCACACGCCTCAGCAGGCGCAGTAACGTCCATAAAAATAAAAAGGCCGGGGCTCCTCCCAAGGGGAGTTCCGGCCTTTTCGTTTATGAAGGGAACACGGGGTGAAGCAGCCATTGACGGCCAAAAAGAAAGCGCCTAGCGGCAGGCGACGCCACAGGACACGGATAGCGTAACTAAGGAAAGCCGATTGTTCCACGCCGCGTGCGGATTCTTGGAAGCGTGCCGGACCGTCAATTTCGCCACGCGGATCGTCAGGGGCATGGACGCCAAAAACCCTCCCGCAACAAGGGGAGGGTTCCTATGCCATTAGGACGTTCCGGCGCCGGACGGGCCGAAACGGATGTGTTCAAGAGATGATCAGGCTCCGCAGGACTTCTGGCGCTGGCAGGAACGCAACTGCAGCTCCAGCACGATAAGACGCTCGTAATCCTGAACAGGAACCACCGTTTGCTGATATTCGGCACGCAAGGCGCTCTCGATCTGCTGGGTTTCTTCCCAGAAGTCGAGAAGCTCTTCATCAGCCAGATTCTTGATCTGGATGTTGAAGGGCGCTTCATCAGCGGGAGAAAGACGAGTGGCCATAAAATACTCCTTGTCAGCGTACGGGGCCGGAAAGCTTCCGGATTGTATCCTGACGACGTAGATTGCCTTTACTTTACGGTCAAACTATAAGAACAAACACCGTGGCTGGCAAGCGACTCTAACGCCGTTCCCGTGTTTTGGGGCCCCAGGCGCGGAGAAACGGGGTCCCGATCCGGCGCGATAGAAATAACATTTATGTCAAAAAGGGCAACCGGCCTGCGCCGCGCCCCCCTTCCGCGCGCCTCGATGCGGAAAGCCCGGAACCCTTTGATATCCAAAAGGCTTTTGCCCAATCACACGTGAATGCCCGAAATGCTATCAAAAAAGGATACGGATTTCGGGTGAAAAGCGCTCCAACGGACTTGACAGCGACGGCAACCCGTTAGATGAACGTCGAACGCCTTGCGAAAATCACATGCTCCGAGGCTTTCCTTTTTTGTTCGAGGATAGAGGATACCATGTCTGAAAAAAAACTCGTTGTCGCTGTTGTGGGAGCTACCGGCGCCGTCGGCCGTGAAATGCTGAAGACCCTTGAAAGCCGGAACTTCCCCGCCACTGAGGTCGTTCCCTTCGCCTCGGCCCGTTCCGCCGGGACCAAAGTCCCCTACGGGGATTCCGAGCTGGTCGTGCGCGAACTGAAGGAAGATGTGTTCGAAGGCATCGACATCGCCATCTTCTCCGCGGGCGGCTCCACCTCCGAAAAGTACGCCCCCCACGCCGCCGCCGCGGGCTGCATCGTCGTGGACAACTCCAGCGCGTGGCGCATGGACGAGCGTTGCCCGCTGGTCGTGCCCGAAGTGAACCCCGAAGCGCTGGAAGGGCACAACGGCATCATCGCCAACCCGAACTGCTCCACCATCCAGATGGTCGTGGCCCTGAAGCCCCTGCACGACGCCGCGGGCATCCGCCGCGTGGTGGTCTCCACCTATCAGGCCGTTTCCGGCTCCGGGCAGAAGGGCATCAGCGAACTGGAAACGCAAGTCCGCCAGATGTTCAATCTGAAAGAGCCCGAAGTGAACGTGTATCCCCACCGTATCGCGTTCAACTGCATCCCGCACATCGACGTCTTCCTTGAGAACGACTACACCAAGGAAGAAATGAAGATGGTCCATGAAACCGTCAAGATCATGCGCGACCCGAACGTGAAGGTGACCGCCACCTGTGTGCGCGTGCCCGTGTTCTACGGCCACTCCGAGTCCGTGAACATCGAAACCGAACGCAAGCTTTCCGCCAAGGAAGCCCGCGCCATCCTTGCGCAGGCCCCCGGCGTACAGGTGTACGACAACCCCTCCGAAAAGATGTACCCCCTCGCGGTCGACGCCGCAGGCGAAGACGCCACCTACGTGGGCCGCATCCGTGAGGACGACACCATCCCGAACGGGCTCAACATGTGGATCGTCGCAGACAACATCCGCAAGGGCGCCGCGCTCAACGCCGTCCAGATCGCCGAAGAGCTGGTCCGCCGCGACCTGCTCGGCGTGAAGGATCGCACCGTGTTCATCAAGAAGTAAGTCCGGTTCCTGCGAACCGTTCCTTCCGATTGGGGCATCCGGGAAACCGGGTGCCCCAATCTGGTCTTTTCGCCCTGAAGGGAGTAAGAACACAGACAACCCACCCTTGAAACCACCAGAAAGAGGTTTGTCATGATTCCCGTACTGGACACGAACGCATGGATCGAGAAGCTTCGGGAACTGGAACGTCCCGGCGCGGACAACATTCTGGCTTTCTACGAACACCGTTTCGGCGCGATCTGCCGCGATCCCCGGCTGATGCTGGCCCCGCTGGACGATCATCTCGTCCATCGCGGCGACGGCGTGTTCGAAACCATCCGCTTCACCGAGCGCAAGGTCATCCATCTCGATGCGCACCTGCGGCGGCTCGCCAACTCCGCCGCCGGGCTGTCCCTCACCCTGCCCTGCCCCATCGAGGAAATCCGGGACATCGTGCTCGCCGTAGCCAAGGCCGGAGACGAACCCGAAGGCAATATCCGCATCCTGTCCGGACGCGGCCCCGGCGGATTCGGCATCGCGCTCAAGGAGTGCCCCCAGCCCAGCCTGTACGTGGCCGCCTACCGCGTCCCGGTGCGCACTGACGCATGGTACGACAAGGGCCTCACCGCCTTCCGCAGCGACGTGCCGGTCAAGCCCGCCATGTTCGCCCGCCTCAAGACGACCAACTACCTTTCCGCCGTCTTCATGACGCTTGAGGCCATGCAGAAGCACATGGACGTCGCCCTGACCTTTGACGCGAACGGCTGCCTGACCGAAGCGGCCATTGCCAACGTAGCCGTGGTCGACGCCAAGGGCGCGCTGGTGCTCCCCGAATTCAAGAACGCGCTGGTCGGCACGGTGGCGACCAAGGCGATGGAGCTTGCCAAAACGTTCATGCCCGTGGAGATCCGCCCCATCCCGCAGGCCGAGCTGGATTCCGTCCGGGAGATGATGATCCTCGGCACGGCGCACGAATGCATCGGCGTGACCCATTTCGAGGGCAGGCCCATCGGCGACGGCAAGACCGGCCCCGTGGCCCACAAGCTCCGCAAGCTCATCCGTGAGGATCTCCTCGCCGGCGGCGAGGCTTTTTAAGGGGGAAGGAATTGTGGGAATGTGGCGGGGGAAGGAGGACCTTTTTTTAGAAAGGTCCTCCTTCCCCCGCCGCGCCTCCCCTCCCACTCCAAAGGCTTTCGCGCTTATCGAATCCCTGTTCGCGGCGTTCCCCGCTGGCAGAAGACGTGGAGATTCGCTCTGGTTGGCTTGTTTTTCCTTGATTCCACTCCCATCCAAGATTCGGCTCCTACCAATGCCTCTTTTCTAATAATACATACTTGTAGAAAATCTCTGAAACACATGCCGCTTTTCTAACCGAATGGTAGCTTTTCGTGTTTCTTTTTTCCTTTATAACATGGTGTTATTGAATAGGTTTGACTATTCATGCTGCTCGGTTCCCGCGACGGAGGCCGTTGTCTCTGTTTATTTTCTACATATCCGTAGAAGCATGAAGGATACCCCTTCAGAAAACAGTATTTTTTATACCATACTGAAATACAAAATATAACAATACTAATATGTTGCTTGAACTGGCATTCCAGCGGCACACCTCATGCTTAAGGGAGGATGAACGTCACCCAAAACGCACAGGCATTATCATATTTGGGTGCACAAACAGGAAGAGAGGTAGGACCATGAATCCGGCGGACATAGCGTTTATTATCATCTGCACAGGGCTCGTCATGCTCATGACCCCTGGCCTAGCCTTGTTTTACGGTGGGTTGGTACGCTCACGCAATGTGCTCTCCACCACCATGCACAGTTTCATTACGATGGGCATTGTACCGGTATTGTGGTTCGTTGTGGGGTATTCGCTTGCTTTTGGTCCAGACCTCGGCGGGATCATAGGCGGTTTTTCGCATGTTCTGTTGCGCGGCGTGGACATGGAGGGTGCCGGAGCCGCCAGCGGCATTCCTCCACTGCTTTTTATGCTCTTCCAGTGCATGTTTGCCGTACTGACGCTGGCGCTCATATCGGGTTCGTATGCCGAGCGTATCCACTTCCCGGCAATGCTGCTTTTTTCCATACTGTGGCTGCTTTTCGTGTATTGCCCCATGGCCCACTGGGTGTGGGGCGGCGGCTGGATGGCCAAGATGGGCGCTGTGGACTTCGCGGGTGGAGCGGTGGTTCACATGGCTTCGGCGGCGGGCGGCCTCGCGGCGGCACGGACACTTGGTCCCCGGCTGGGTCTGGGCAGAAAATCTTTTGCACCGCATAATCTGCCTTTGACCCTGCTGGGCGGGGGCATACTCTGGTTTGGCTGGTTCGGCTTCAACGCGGGCAGTGCCCTTGCAGCAAACCATTTGGCCGTACATGCCATGGTCACCACACAGATGGCCGCTGCTGCGGGCGTCCTGGGCTGGTTGCTGGTGGAATGGAAGCATGTCGGCAAGCCCACAAGCCTCGGCGCGGCCTCGGGTGCACTGGCGGGCTTGGTGTCCATCACTCCTGCAGCGGGATTCGTGGACATCTGGGCTTCACTGGTGATTGGACTGGCCGGCGGGATAGTGTGTTACGTTGGCGTGCTGTGCAAGAACCGCTTGGGATACGACGACGCGCTTGATGTTGTGGGCATCCACGGCGTGGGTGGCACATGGGGGGCGTTGGCCACGGGCATCTTCGCAGTATCCTCGGTAAACGGCGTCGACGGCCTGCTGTATGGCAACCCCGGACAGCTCTGGGTGCAGTTTGTATCCGTCGTGGGGACGTGGGGCTTCGTGTACGTGGCAAGCCTGATCATCCTGCGCGTGGTGGATACGCTAGTCGGATTGCGTGTAGCGCCCGATCCCGAAATCGCCGGGTTGGACATGAACGAGCATAACGAGCGCGCCTACCAAATCTAACGGGGGAACACTATGAAAAAGCTCGAAATCATCATTCGTCCCTCGGCTCTGGACAATGTCAAAGACAAACTGGCCTCCCTTGATATCCACGGTATGACCTGCACGGAAGTACGCGGCTTTGGACGGCAACGCGGGCATACGGAAGTGTACCGGGCCGCCGTATACCAAGTGGATTTTGTGGCGAAAATACGCCTTGAAATTGTAGTCCACGATTCCATGACGGAAAGCGTGGTTCAGGCTGTCATGGAAGCCGCACGCACGGGCAACGTGGGCGACGGGAAGATTTTTGTAACTCCGGTGGAAAACGCCTGGCGCATACGTACAGGCGAAGAAGGCGATGCGGCACTTTAGCACGGCTTGCTTTTGACTCGCTGAGAATTCTTATGGAAGGGAGGAAGGCGTTTTTGAAGGAAAGCGTTCCCTCCCTTCCCAACGTGTTGCGCTCACCGAATCCCTGCGGTGCCCTCCTCCGGCAGGCGGGATGTTTGGCCTGCCGTTTTCCCGCAATGGACATAAAAAATCAAACCGTTCGGGATGATACTCATGGCTTTTTATGGCGGCACTTCCTAGCGTGGGGTGCAAAAGGAGGGCTGCCATGCTCAAACGTACGTTGTGCGCCGCCTTTGCGGTTGCCGTTCTTGTCGCTTTTTCCGTCCCGGCCTTTGCCGGTTCCCATCACAAAATGCGTGTCCGCGGCACTGTGGAAAGCGTTGATCCCGCCCAAAAGACCTTCGTTGTGAAGGACCGGGACGGCAAGGCGATCCCGTTCCGTGTGGATGACCGCAGCGAATTCGAACTCGAACACAGGGACAAGCCCGATCAGGACGTGCCCTTCACCGAATTGAAGACCGGCGACCGCGTCAAGGTCAAGGCCTTCAAGGGAGAACCGCCGCACCTCGTGGATGATGTGGACATCTACAGGTAAATCCGGTTCCGCCAGCTGATGCCTCAGGGGGGAGAGAACGCCGTTTCTTTCCCCCTCGCTTTATCTTCTCCTTTCCAGACCAGCCATACCGAACACGCCGCAAAACGAAATCCCCGTTGTGCGGCGTGTTGCTTCAAGCATACCGGAAGTACCGAGAGTATGCAGGAGAAATTCCCGGAAAAATCACAGAGGCGTTAAAAATATCCTTGGCAAAGCATCATTCCGTGCCTTTTCCCATGAGGCGGCGGTACAGATCCATGTATTGCTCAGCCATCCGGGTATCGGTGAACTCCAGCACGGATCGGCTTCCCGCCTCGGCAAGCCGTGCCCGCAGACCTTCATCGGTCAGGCAACGCGCCATCGCGTCGGCAAGCGATACGGGATCGCCCACGGCGGCAAGCAGTCCGTTCTCGTCCCCGCGCACCAGTTCCTGATTGGAAGTCAGTGCCGAGCAGATCACCGGAACTCCCGTCACCCAGCCTTCCTTAATGGCCCCGCTGCTCCCCTCACCGTCCACTGACGGGACCACCAGAGCGTCGCAGTCCGGCAGCATGTCCACGCTGTCCCGGCGGCCGGGCAACGCGAGCAGAGCATCCACGCCGAGGGTACGGGCTTCTTCTCTGATGGGATCCAGCAGCGGCCCATCGCCCACGATGCGCACGGCCCACGGAGGCAGGGAGCGCTTCCGCAGTTCCGCCATCGCCCGGACAAGCACGCTGTAGCCTTTCTGAGGCGTGAAGGCGCCTATGCTCTGGAAGAGGAAGCCCCCATCCTGGCGTGCCTCACGAGGGCGGTAACGGGAAGGATCGATTCCGGAATGGATCGCGCTGACCCGTGAGGCGGGGATGCCCGCCCCAATCATGCCGTCGGCGATTTCCCGGCTGACGCCCACAACGGCATCGGCAATCCGGTACTTCCACGAGCGCAGCCCACGCCGCAGCGGATACGAAACCCGGCGGCTGTGGATCAAGAGCGTGCCGCTGTGCAGCAGCTTGTAGAACGCGCCCACCGTAGCGGCGTTGGCGTCGTGCGTGTGCACAATATCCGGGGGAAAATCGCGCAGCCGCTGCCCCATCCAGCGCAGCAGCAACGGGTTGGCAGGGCTCCGGCCCGGCAAGCCCAGAACGGGCAAACCTTCATCACGCAGCAGCTCCGCCAGCTTTCCCGTACGAGGACAGGCCACCAACGGCTCCATGTCGGGTGTGCGGGCCAACGCGCGGGCCAGATAATACACCTGCCGCTGGCCGCCCCGCAGTTCCAGCCCAAGATCCAACAACAGAACGCGCATACCCGTCTTCCACTCCAGTTCATTCTGTTGCCGCCCAACGGCGGCCACCTTCCGAGCCCGGCGCAACCCATCGGCTTTCATGCATAACGCCAAAGCCGATTTCTCCGCCGAGCCCGCTGCCCCAAATTCCAACCGCCCATCAAACGAACGCCCTCCAAGCGGCCTCCCCACCAGTCGAAAGTCTTTGGAGGGAAAGAGAAAGGGGGGAGGGGAAAGGTTCCCTTTCCTCTCCCCCAATTTCATAACATCCACATCACATCTGCTGAGGGTGCTCGTAGCCGGGAAGGACCACGGACGTGGCTTCCATCTGGCCCTGCCCCTTGGGACAGTTGCTCTGAAGGACGCAGATCTCACAGCCGCCTTTGAAGGGATAATGCGTTACCACGGCATAGCGGCGGGACAGGATGGGATCCTTGTCGTTGCTGTACGGGATACCCTCGGCCTCCAGCGCTTCGCGCAGCGTGGCGGTGGGTTTGGGGGCGGGCGCGCAGCCGGCGTCCTGCACTTCGGGGATCACGGCGTGTACGGCGGCCATGCACATGGTCTGCGCCAGCGCGTTGTACAAGAACGCGTTGGACGGCGAACCTTCCCACGCCTTGTCCACATCCTGCTCCACGCTCTCGTCGAGAGCGACCAAAAGATACTTGATCTTGCCCGTGTCGATGCCCTTCACGGTCAGGTGCGGGAGCCAGTTCTTCCACAGCGTCATGAAACGGTCCATCACGTCGCCGCCAAGCCGGGTCTCCTGGCTGACGCCCATGAACAGTTCCATATCAAACCACGGTTCTACATCGATTTTTTCCGTCGTGAATGCGGTCATGCTTTCCTCTTTGGAGATGTTCAAAAATACCGTACAATATTGGCGGGCCTGATAAGAAGCCGCCGGACGGGAGAGGCAACTTTACTTCATCCCGTCACTTTCCTACAATACCCAAAACCGCATGACGCGGTTGTTTCAGCAAGGTCAAAGGAGCCGTCAATGAGCCAACAGTATCCCAGCCGGATACGCTATGAGTACGAACAGGACCCGGAAACCCGCCTCCAGTATACCCACGGCGTATGGGGGGGCATCAACCCGCAAGGCGAAATCGAAATCAGCTTCTATCTCGAAAGCGACAAGATGCCGCCGTACTCCGAACGTATCATAGCCCCCGACGGCAGCTTCGGCCATGAAATCGCCCCTTACAATGACGAGGAGCGGACCATCACCCGGCATATCCATTCGCGTGTGGTCATGAACTACCACACCGCCCGGGCCATGCTGGAATGGCTGGAAGACAAGGTCGCCGCCCTTGAAGCCGAAGAGGACGGCAGCGCGCCGCTTTCGTTCGACGAGAGCGGCTTCCAGCACCAGTGAGAAGCTTTTGAACCGGTGAGGAAACCTGTTTTCCGACGTTCCCTCACCGGAACCTCTTTTCTCTCTTCCTCAACTTCCATATCTGTTGCCAGCCCAATGCCGCACCCGGCTTCGGGCTGCTCGGTTCTTCCCTTCGCCAATCCGGCGCACTCGAAAAACTGCTGGCATCCCAGATTGCCAAACGGCTTGACGCTTCCCGCGCCGCCTCTGCGCAGCCGAAAACATTCAGAGAGAAGGGAGAGGATTGAAGGAGCAGAGGTTCTTGCTAAAAAAAGCCTGCCTTTCAGGCTTACCTTTTTATCTCACAATTCTCCGAATGCGGATAAGCCGCTTCTTCCAGTATTCCTGAGCCAAACTGTCCTCACGGACACGCTTGCCGCTGGTGGGGCTGTGCACGAACCGCCCGTTGCCCGTGTACAATGCGGTATGGAGCCCCGTGCGCCCGCGATTGGTATCGAAGACAAGGATGTCGCCGGGACGCATGGCAATGCCGCGCCCCACGCCGTACCCGGCCTTGGCCTGCGCATCGGTCACGCGGGGGACATTGATCCCATGCTGACGATAGGCCCACCAGATCAGCCCGGAGCAGTCGAACCCTTTGGGCGTGGTGCCTCCGAGACGGTAATGCGCACCGATCTGGGAGCGCGCGGTCTGAGCGACCCGGGCGCCGAGGGAAGAGGTATCATACCGCCCACCGTAATCGGGTGCGGAAATATATGTCGTACCGCAGCCGGAGAGCAGCAACGCCAGACAAAGCAAACCGGCAAGCGCCATAAAACGGCACGCCGATCCCATCACGAACCATTGTTTCACCACTCTGCCTTCCATCTCAGCATGGTAGATCACGGAAGGGCTCCATGCCAAGCGCCCGTTGAGCCCCCGCCGTCAACGGGACGCACCAGCCCTGGGCCGCGCTTCCCGCAAACCACGCCACGGAACGAGACAGGGCGGCGGCTTCGGAAGCGGCATCAAGCGCCCCCGGCCCGTCCCCCTTATTGGCGAACACGAGACGGCGGCACCCCGCCGGACAGTTGCGGAACAGCCCTTCGGGGTGCTCC
>OGWR01001658.1_pt1 | contig 17606 bp, 19 predicted proteins | sample 1576061 | NCBI WGS metagenome assembly OGWR01 (sample SAMEA3541511, study PRJEB24748) | human gut metagenome | biome: human gut; feature: human-associated habitat; material: faeces | place: China | collected 2012 | reverse complement strand
AAGGTACAACAATTGGATATGTGGTGAGCAAAGGACCAAAGCTGACGGTGGTTACTGTGCCGGATCTGTCCTATAAAGATAAAAACACAGCCGAGAAACTGCTGAAACAGGCAGGACTTACACCAGAGTATATTGGTGAAGATTATAGTGATAATTATCCGAAAGGACAGGTATTCTATCAGTCTGTCAGCAGCGGTACACAGGTGGAAAAAGGAACAACTGTCCAGTATATGGTCAGCAAAGGAGCTCAACCATCAGCCCCGGATAGTGGAAATTCCGGAAATGATTCCGGAACAGAAGAGAACACGAATCAATGATAACAGAGAGCAAGTATATGCAGGGAAAGATAATAAAAGGGATTGCCGGATTCTACTACGTGAATGTAGTAGAATCCGGAATTTTTGAATGTAAAGCAAAGGGTGCTTTTCGAAAAGACGGAATCAAGCCGTTGGTCGGTGATGATGCTGTGATCGAGGTACTTGATGAAAAAGAAATGACAGGAAATATCACAGAGATCCTGCCGCGTAAGAATGAGTTGATTCGTCCGGCAGTAGCCAATATTGATCAGGCACTGGTTGTATTTGCAGTGACAAAACCGAAACCACATTATAATCTGTTAGATCGTTTTCTTGTCATGATGGAACGAAAAGAGATACCTGTCGTATTATGTTTTAATAAGACAGATATTGCAAGCCATCCTGAAATTGCAGAATTGAAAGAAGTTTATACCGGATGCGGATATCCGGTAATTTTCACAAGCGCGAAGGAAGAAGAAAATATCAGTGAGTTAAAATCACTTTTAAAAGGAAAGACAACTTCGATTGCAGGTCCTTCCGGTGTCGGAAAGTCTTCTCTGATCAATCTTCTGCAGTCTGAAGTGAAGATGGAGACAGGAAGTATCAGTAAGAAGATTGATCGGGGGAAACATACAACAAGACATTCCGAACTGATCGTGATCGGAGAAGAGTCTTATATTATGGATACTCCGGGATTCAGTTCTCTTTACGTCAATGATTTCGAAAAAGAAGATTTAAAATATTATTTTCCGGAATTTACACCGTTTGAAGGACAGTGCAAGTTCAATGGCTGTGACCATATTCATGAACCCGGATGCGCTGTGAAAGAGGCAGTTGAAGAAGGGAAGATCCATAAGATCAGATATGAAGATTATACGGAGATGTACCGTGAACTAAAGGAAAGAAAGAGGTATTAAGTTTATGAAAAATATTTTGGCACCATCTATTCTCTCAGCAGATTTCAAAATTTTAGGAGAACAGTTGAAATTAACAGAAGAAGCAGGCGCAGAGTATATTCATTTTGATGTGATGGACGGAATGTTCGTTCCAAGCATTTCCTTTGGAATGCCTGTTCTCGCATCAATCAAGGGAGCAACAACACAAACACTGGATGTTCATCTTATGGTGACAGAACCGATCCGTTATGTGGAAGAATTCGTGAAAGCAGGAGCAGATATCGTTACAGTTCATTATGAAGCATGTGAAGATCTGCAGGCAACAATTGATAAAATCCATGCAGCAGGAGCGAAAGTGGGAATTTCTATTAAACCGAAGACACCGGTTGATGTACTGCTTCCATATCTGGATCAGGCAGAGATGTTTCTGATCATGTCTGTAGAACCGGGATTTGGCGGACAGGCATTTATTCCGGAATCACTGGAGCGTATCAGTGAATTGAGAAACCTTCTGAATGAAAAAGGACTTACAACTGATATTGAAGTAGATGGTGGAATCTATCATAAAAACGTGGCAGAAGTACTTGCAGCCGGAGCGAATGTAATGGTCTCAGGTTCAGGAGTTTTTAAAGGCGACATCAAAGATAATACAGCAAAGTTTATGGAGATTTTAAACGGCAATGTGTAAGAGAACAGTTATTGTGAGCGGGGGAATGCTGGAAGAAGATTTTATCCTTCCAATTCTTGAGGCAGAAGAGACAGAATTTATTATCGGAGTAGATAAAGGACTCGCATTTCTTTATGAACATAAGATCAAGCCGGATTACATTGTGGGAGATTTTGACAGTGTACCGGAAGAAGTGATCGATTATTATAGAAAAGAAGCAAGTGTACCGATCCGGGAGTTCAATCCGGTAAAGGATGCGTCTGATACGGAGATTGCACTTCGTATGTGTCTTGGACTCAGAAGAAAAGAAATCTGGATTCTTGGAGGAACAGGAAATCGTTTGGATCATTTCTGGGCCAATGTCCAGTGCCTGAATATTGCACTTGAAGCAGGATCTCAAGCGATGATCTTAGACAGTCATAATAGAATTCGTCTGCTTGATCATGGAATCGCAATTCGCAGAGAAGAAGCTTTCGGAAAGTATTTTTCAGTATTTCCTATGCAATTTCCGGTTGAGGATTTCTGTATCAGCGGTGCAAAATATCCATTGCAGAATCATTTGCTCTCATCAGGAGACAGCTTGTGTGTGAGTAATGAGTTCGCAGAAGGTGAAGATGAAGTGAAGATCTCTTTCGTGTTTGGAAAAGTTGTTTTGATGGAAACGAGAGATTGAAATAAGGGATTTATAGGAGCATTCATGTAAGTTTTTGAAGAATGGCCCACTTTGTGGCTCACTAATCTTGGATGTTTTTATCGAAGCTTTAATGCAGTAACAACGCAACAAGTACATAAAAAGAGTTGCTATTTTTATGAATTTGTCATATACTATTCTTAGATAGAGAGCCTATCTTCGGGAGAGTTCCTGCCATATAAGTGGAAGATTTTAAACTCGGGAGAGCTCCTGCCATATAAGTGGAGAATTTTAAACTCAAAGGGAGCGTTAGCTCCCTTGTTTTCGTATAAGGAGAAATAAATAAAAGGAGATACGGATGGAAGAATTCAAATTATATAGTGTTTCGGATGATTATGTGGAATGGTTGCGTAAGGATTTTCCAAACGTATATTCTAACAAAATTAATTCTAGAACACATACTAGGAAATATTTGGGTGTAGTTTTGCAGATTGGACAATATCATTATTATGTTCCGATGTCATCGCCCAAAGATTCGGATTATCAGATTGCAGGAGCAAATAAGGTCATTAAGAAAAGCATTGTGCCAATTATACGAATTGTAGTAAAAAATAAAGATGGTGAAAAAGAATTAAAGGGCACACTCAGAATTAGCCATATGATTCCGGTACCTACATCAGAACTTGAATTATATGATTTGGAAAATGAATCAGATAGTACGTATAAGGATCTCGTTCACAATGAAATGATTTTTATACGTAAACAACGTGAGAAAATTATTTCAAATGCCAAAGTGATGTACAATCAAAAAGTATCAAATGATACAACGGCTGGGTATGTGAAATCAGCACTAGATTTTCAAGCACTAGAGGTGCTATGTGATAAGTATGAAACAATAGATTCAAGCCTGTACCCAGTAGTATAAAATAGTAGATGAAAATTTAGTAGAAAACATATTGATTTTGTGAATGAAATTGGGGAATATATGCACATAAAATAAAAACTTTCGAGGTTTTTATCGGAAATGGTGCTTGCACCAAGTCTGGGTTTGAAAAAAGTCCGTTACAATATGCAGAGGTGTTATGTATATTGTAATGGACTTTTTTTGTATTATATTCTAGAAAAATCAGGAGGTGTGTATGGTAATAGGAATTATAGAAGATGATAAATTGTTAAGAAAAGCATTAGATACATCTTTGAAAAATCAAGGTTATACAACGATTCTTGCCGCTTCAAGAAAAGAGGCAATTAAAAATATAGATGGTTCTGTAGATTTGTTGATCGTAGATATTGGATTGCCGGATGGGGATGGAATAAATCTATATCAGGAGCTTCAAAAAAATGGAAAAATTCCAGCTATTTTTTTAACTGCAAAAGATGATGAAAAAGATATGTTAAAAGCGTTTGATACAGGAGCAGATGATTATGTGGTCAAACCATTTTCAATAAAGGTATTGCTAAAACGTATAGAAGTTGTTTTAAAGAGAAAGTCAAATGAAAATACTTTTATGTGCGGACAAGTCATTTTGTATTCTGATAGAAAACAGGTTTTTGTCGGAGAGACGGAAATATTTTTGACAGTCAAAGAGTATCAGCTTTTAGAATATCTTATTATGAATCAGAATCAGGTTCTTACAAAAGAGATGATAATGGAAAATATATGGGGAATCGATAGTGAATTTATTGATCCTAACACAATTAGCGTTATGATCAGCAGATTGAAAAAGAAATTGAATGATTCATCGAATGTTATCAGTAATGTATTTGGAATGGGATATAGAATGGGAGATTAGCATGGTTGTAGCAATTTCTACAGTACTTTTAATAGGTTTCATACTCGGAGGAAGTACTGTATATTTAGTTGAAAATCATTTAAGAGCGAAGGAAATGAATAAAATATATAAATTGACGGAATCCTTAATAAACGGCAATGAATTAGATGGTTCAGATATCGGGAAGGAAACGCTTTATTCAAAAACTAGCAATCAGCTAATCCGTTTACAGGAAATGTTAGAAGGAAGAAGAAAAGAGGCCGAAAAAAGTCGATATGAGATACAGAAATTGATTTCTGAGATTGCGCATCAACTACGGACACCGTTGTCAAATATAAAAAATTATACGGAATTGCTGCAAGAATCATTGAATGAAACGCAAGAAGTATTGAATGCAGAATACATGAAAGACTTGCGAATAAGTGAAGAACAATTATGCTTTTTGGTGGAGAGCTTTATAAAAACTGCCCGATTAGAGCAAGGAATCATACAAGTTCACATGCAAAAAGAAAATCTTGTCGAAACGATTCTAAATGCGTTGGGGCAAATACAGAAAAAGGCAGAAGAGAAAGAAATCTTTTTTCAAGTAGAATTGCCAGAGAAAATCATTTGCGAACATGATAAAAACTGGATGTGTGAGGCGTTTTATAATGTGTTTGATAATGCAGTCAAATATAGTAAAAACAACAGCACGATCAATATCACAATGAAACAGACAGAAATGTTTTATAAAATTCAAGTAAGAGATTATGGAATCGGGATAAGAGATGGAGAAGAAAATAAAATTTTTCAAAGATTTTATCGTGGTGAGCAGGCAAGAGGGCAGGAAGGATGCGGAATTGGTTTATATCTTTCCAGAGAGATTGTTCTATTACAAAAAGGGATGATGAAAGCAAAACAAATGAAGCCAGGGCTGCTTATAGAGGTAAATCTTCCGGTCGAGACAGTTCATATGCAGCTTGTAAGAAGTTTGTAAGAGGTAGCATGTATAATAGATTATGGCTGAGTTAAAGGTAGCATTTACGAAAGGAGTTTACAGAAAAGATGGATATAATCAAAGCCATGAATCTAAAAAAATATTATACATCCGATACATATGAAGTGCGTGCTTTAGATGGTGTGTCGTTGACTGTGGAAGATGGTGAATTTATAGCAGTTGTCGGTACGTCAGGATGCGGAAAGACAACACTTATGAACATCTTAGGAGGTCTTGATACTCCGGATTTTGGAGGTGTCTGGATCAGAAATACAAGTTTAAAAGATCTTAACAAGGAAGAAAGAACGATATTCAGAAGAAGAAATATCGGATTTGTATTTCAGCAATATAATTTGATACCTTCTCTTAGTATACGTGAAAATATTGTCCTCCCAATGAGACTGGATGGCAAGGAAATCGATGTAGATTTTTTCAATGAGATTGTTGAAATACTAGGACTAAAAGATAAATTAGAACGTCTTCCACCAACGCTGTCCGGAGGGCAGCAACAGCGAGTTTCTATAGCACGGGCATTATTAACGAAACCAGCTATTGTCCTGGCGGATGAACCGACCGGAAATCTGGATTCTGTTACAAGTATGGAAGTCGTAGGATTACTAAAATCCTGTGCCGTCAGATTTCATCAGACGATATTGATCGTGACGCATCAAGAGGAAGTAGCGCAGATGGCAGACAGAGTAATACGTATGTCCGATGGGAAAATCTATACAAGAGATTGTAACGATTGTTAGGAGGTATCACTATGTTTCATAAGAACATTCCAAATAACAATGAAGATATAATCCGATTTCTGGCTAAAAATTTTGCGGGCACAAAAAAGGTGAGAAATACGATTTTATTTTGCTCAGTAGTAATCGGTATTGTTGCTATAACCATGGTCTTCGGAATCTCCTGTGGAAAAATACAAGCAGAAGAAATAAGATTAACCCGAGAAAATGGAACTGCTTCTTCGGGCAGAATAGAAGATGGAACAGAAGAACAATATGCAAAATTAAAACAACTGGATTATATAAAACAGGTTGGGAAAAGCATTTTTGTAGGTGAAGCTACAGACGTTTCAGAAAATAATGAAAAAACGATATGTGATGTAGTATGGGCTGACTCAGAAAGCTGGAACAATTTTTTGAAGCCTGCATATACCAATGTGATTGGAAATTACCCACAGAAAAAGGATGAAATTCTATTATCTGAGAGAGCATTGAAAAAACTTGGTATTTCTGAACCAGAACAGGGAATGGAAATAAACTTAGATGTATACAAAGGTCTGTTCGAACATTCGAAAGAAAAATTCAAACTATGTGGATGGTATACGGACTCTGGAAATAAATTAGCAATCGGATATATTTCACATGACAAAATTAATGAGTTAAACCTGGAAAAGGGTCCCTATACTTTACTTTTCAGTCAGAGCAATCATTTAAGCAGAAGCAAAACAGAAGAAAAATTATATCAGGCATTGCCGATGAAGAGTGCAGATCAGAAGATATACGTTTCTGATACAGCACAATATACTGCCGTTTCTAAATTCGCAGGTGGATATGAGATGGTGATATTAGGAACGCTAGGTATTTTGTGTGGAATATATTTCCTTGTGCGTAATGTCCTTTGGATATCTATGAGCGAAGATATTCAAAATCTCGGATTACTCCACACGATTGGAGCCACAGAAAGACAGATCACAAAAATATACCGGAAACAAATGCGGTTACTCATGTTAAAAGGTTCTGTCTTAGGGAGTTTGATTTCTGTATTGATTTTGGTCTTATTGATACCGGAAATATTAGGGTTTCATTTTTATCAGGAAATGGGAGGAAATATGATACTTTCCTTTTTCAGACCATGGATTCTTTTTCTTTCTGTTGTATTTGTAAATGGAATTTTGTGGATGGCATCAGAATGCGTTATTAGAAAAATAACGAAGCTGTCTTGTATCGAGAGTGCCACTTATGATGGAAATATGGGTGACAAAAAAATAAAACATCCTGGAAAACTGGTGTTGAAACGCTCTGAGACAGGAGAAATGTTTTATATTGCATGGGGAAATATAACACGTCATAAAGCACGATTTATCATTACAAGTATTTCCATCTTTTTAGGAGTCCTGTCTTTTATTCTAATGAATGTACTTACAAATGGATGCGATTATAAGCATCTTCTTGAGAAACGTCCTGATTTTTTGCTGGCAGGAGAGTTTAGCGAATTCGGGAAAAGCCAGGGATGTGGGGAAGAATATAAAACCAGAGAAATCGATGTTGATCCTTTACTGACACAGGGCGACGGTGTGGAACTGTTGTATGACAATGATTATGATGAATTTTCACCAATCTCTCAAGAGTTAGAGGAAAAACTACACGAGATAGATGGCATTGATTGGGAGAACTCCAATCTGATCAAAGGAGCCTATGTAACTACGGTTATATCTAAGAAGGGAATTCGTCCTTATGACGAGGGGCTTTCGAATCTTACAGATGACAATATGGTGGAAGGATTTAGCTGGGATACTGTACAAGTTATAGATGAAAATCAAATCTTGTCACTTAAGAAATACGTGCAGGATAATCAACTCAATATTGATATGGAATCTTTGGAAGAAGGAAATGGCGTGCTGATCATACATGATCATATGCTGACTCCGGAACAGCAAAAACTTGCAAATGAAGCAATTGGTGAACCGGTATTTTTTAAAACGCTGCTTTCAAAAGAAGATGCAATTCGTAGAAAAGAACAAAATAATTCTGATAGTAAAGAGAAACAACAGGAAGACGATTTCCTAGAAAAGGAATCCGAAACATTTACTTTATGCGGTTATTTAGACAGGCAAAGTGATAATTTCCCGGAAATACATCAATCTTGGCATGGAGAAAGCAGCTTATATTATTTTATCAGTGAGAAAGGTTTTCAAAAGATACCGACTGAGAAAAAGATATTAACAATGGAATTAACTGCTGATCCGGAAAAAGAACCTTATGTGAAAACACAGATCAACGAGCTGATATCCGAGGAAAATAAGAAACGATCCGAAATGACAGAAGTATCAATGGATGAAGGAACCGGCGAAGCAGGAGTTTTTGTTATCTGTAAATCTGATCTGATGCAGCAAAAAGAAACATATATGAGAGGAAATCGAATTCTCTTAGGTGCTGTAAGTCTCATATTATTCATTGCGGGATTGACTAATTATTGTAATGTTGTATTTACCGGGATGTACACTCGGAGAAAAGAATTTGATATTATGAAAAGCATTGGGATGACCGATAAGCAAATGAAATTAATGCTTTTTGGAGAAGGCAGTTATTATTTTATGTGTGTGATAGGATTGTTGTTTACTGTAGGAGTGGCAGCTTTGTTTGGAGTAAAAATTTACATGGAAAATAAATTGTCATATTTTACATTTCATTGGCCGATCCTTAGTACTGTAGGTGTAATGTTTTCTTTAGTGCTTATTAATGTTATGGTTACACATTTTATATGTAAGAAGACCTGAAAGGGAAAAGCCTAAGTGGGAAGATACCATCACAAACCGAATGATGCACTGGGCATATACACCGGAATAGAAAGAAGCAGTAGGATATCGCATAGGCACAGTGGATATGATATACTGTGTCTATGCGATATAAAAGAAAAGTGCAAATGTGAATTTATGGAGAGATTATGATGAAAAAATCATTATACTATTCTGCAATAACGCTTGCAGTAACTCTTGTCATTGGTCAGATATTACTTATTTTGTTTTCGGAAGGAAATTCAATTGGTTCATCTGTCTTGTTTATTTTAATGAACTTAACGCCAATGTTTGTTGCGATTGCTTTTGCAAAATCAGATGGGCAGAAAGCAGTGCTCAAAGATATGTTTTTGCAGAGAGAGTCTATCTACTCATATATCTTGGCAATCGGTAGTGTATGCGTATATTATGGTGTTTCATTTATAATGGGAAATATATCGTTGACAGGCGGAACAATTATTTCAGTATTGGTATATATGCCATGGACAATCCTGCAAGGTGGATTAGAAGAATGTGGTTGGAGATGGTATTTGCAACCAAAGTTTAATATAAAGTCATATGTATTAAAAATGTTCTTAATATCAATCGTGTGGTTTTTATGGCACATTCCAATTTATAGATTACCTTGGATTACAGCTGGATCTAGTAATTATCTAATATTCTATCTAATGATATTAGGAAATACATTTATGTTTGGAACAATAAAAGAATATTCCAAAGGTGTGTTACCCTGCGTAATTGCACATATTTTAATAGATTCGCTAGCTGCAGCGATGCTTGTAGGAAGCAATATTGTTAAAATTGGAATATTGGTAGCGTTTGAAATAGCGATATCTATTTTTATAGTTAAAGCAAGAAAATTAATAACAAGAATCATTACTATTTATTGACAAAACTATCGAAATGATATATAATCCTTATTAAGAACAAATCCTAATAAGGAGATTGAATGACAAATAGAAGAAATACTATTCAGAAAGATCTCGTACGAAATGCCGTATATAAGATGAAAAGGCATGTTACAGCAAATGAAGTGTATGAATTTATAAAAGAAGCATATCCTACAATTGGAAAAGGGACTGTGTATAGAAACCTTGATATATTGGTAGAAGAAGGTGCTTTAAGAAAGGTTGAAGTTCCGGATGGACCGAACCGGTTCGATTTCACATTAAAAAATCATTACCATGTCAGGTGTGTAAAGTGTGGTGAGGTTTCAGATGTGGATATGGATGAAATACCGAATTTACTGGAAAGAATTCATGACACACATGGAATCGAATATTTGGATTATGATATTTCATTTAAAGGCATTTGTTCCAAATGCAGGAAGGAGGAAAAGAATGAATAGGAAAGCAATGTATAAGTTGAGTTATGGACTGTTTGTATTGACTGCAAAAGAAGCAGAAAAAGATAACGGATGCATTATTAATACAGCGATTCAGGCGGCCTCAGGACCAAATCAGTTAAGTATCTGCGTCAATAAGGCAAATTACACGCATGATATGATTCAAAGAACTGGAAAATTCACAGTATCAGTCCTGAGTCAGAATGCGCAGTTTGAATTATTTAAGCATTTTGGATTCCAATCAGGAAGGGATACCAATAAGTTTAAAACATTTGGAAAGTGTGCCAGGGGTACAAATGGTATTTATTATATTACAGAAGGTACCAATGCATACATTTCTGTAACAGTTAATAAAACAGAGGATTTGGGTTCACATACAATGTTTATCGGTGAGATAACTGATATGGAAGTGTTAAGTGATATTCCTTCTGTCACATACGAATATTATCAGAATAATATCAAGCCCAAGCCGGAGGAAGTTGGAAAAACGGAAGAAGGTCAGACGATATGGCGTTGCAGAATTTGTGGATATGAATATGTAGGTGAAGAATTACCGGATGATTTCATATGTCCTATATGTAAGCACCCGGCTTCAGATTTTGAAAAAATAGTAAAGAAAACGGAGGTAAAAGAAATGGCAGCAAACAAATACGCAGGAACGCAGACAGAGAAAAATTTACAGGAGGCATTTGCAGGAGAATCTCAGGCAAGAAATAAGTATACCTATTTTGCTTCTGTAGCAAAGAAGGAAGGCTACGAGCAGATGTCAGCTTTATTTTTAAAGACAGCAGACAATGAGAAAGAGCATGCAAAAATGTGGTTCAAAGAGTTAGCAGGGATCGGAGATACAAAGGAAAACCTGGCAGCCGCTGCAGAAGGCGAAAATTATGAGTGGACAGATATGTATGAAGGCTTTGCGAAAACTGCTGAGGAAGAAGGTTTCCCAGAGCTTGCAGCAAAATTCAGAGCAGTTGGAGAGATTGAAAAGCATCACGAGGAGAGATATCGTGTGCTTCTTAAGAATATTGAAACTGCACAGGTATTTGAAAAGAGCGAAGTTAAGGTATGGGAATGCCGTAACTGCGGACATATTGTGGTAGGAACTAAGGCGCCTGAAGTATGTCCGGTATGTAATCATCCACAGAGCTATTTTGAAGTACATGAAGAGAATTACTAAGAGGAGGAGATTATTACGAAGGAGCAAATGATCAATTCGAAAAAAGCAGTCATGATAGGCTGTGGTTTTGTCGGTTCTGCATCTGTATTTGCTTTAATGCAAAGCGGATTATTTACAGAGATCGTCCTTATTGATGCAGATAAAAACAAGGCGGAGGGTGAAGCGATGGATATCAGTCACGGAATTCCATTCGCCAGTCCGATGAAAATATATGCGGGAGATTATGATGATGTGGCGGATGCCGCCATCGTTATCATATCTGCAGGAGCAGGGCAAAAGCCGGGAGAGACAAGACTTGATCTTGTCAACAAAAATGTAGCAATATTTAAGTCGATTATTCCTGAAATCGCCAAAAGAGATTTTGCAGGTATCATGCTGGTAGTTGCAAACCCGGTAGATATTCTGACACAGGTTGCTATAAAGTTATCCGGACTTCCTGAAAACAGGGTGATTGGTTCAGGAACCGTTTTAGATAGTGCCAGATTAAGGTACAAGCTGGGGGAACATTTATCTGTCGACAGCAGGAGTGTGCATGCTTTTATAATAGGAGAACACGGCGACAGTGAAGTGGTAGCATGGTCATCAGCGAATGTATCCGGTGTTCCGTTAAGTGAAATGTGTGAAATGCGCGGGCATTATAAGCACAAAGAAAACACAGAGGAAATAGCGGCGGCAGTTAAGAATAGTGCCTATGAAATTATAAACAAAAAGCACGCTACATATTATGGAATTGCAATGTCGGTAAAAAGAATCTGTGAAGTGATCATGAGAGATGAGAAATCAATACTTCCGGTATCACACATGATTCATGGTGTATATGAAATTGACGGGGTTTCCCTAAGTATGCCGGCTATTGTAGGTGCAGATGGTGTTGAGTCAGATATACCTATAAATTTGAATGGCGAGGAAGCATTAAAGCTTAAGGAATCGGCTGATTCATTGAAGAAAATTGTAGAAACAATTGAGTTGTAAATTTTTAACATGGAAGGAGATAAAAGCATGGAAGTGAAGTATTATGTATGTAAGCATTGTGGAAACATTATTGAAAAGGTAAAGGACAAGGGCGCATCTGTCATCTGCTGTGGAGAGGCTATGCAGGAGTTAAAAGCTGGAGTGACAGATGCTGCAGTTGAGAAGCATGTACCTGTGTATACGGTGGAAGGCAATCATGTTTATGTTGTTGTCGGAGAGACAAAACATCCAATGCTTGAAGAGCATTTCATTGAGTGGATCACATTAAATACCAATCAGGGAATTTACAGAAAGCAGTTAAATCCGGGGCAGGAACCGGCAACGGATTTTTGCCTTTGCGACGGCGAGCAGGTAGAAGAAGTATATGCATATTGTAATCTGCATGGATTATGGAAATGCTAAAAGTATTTGTACATATTATGGTGATGCAGAATTGTGGAAATTGCATTGTAATGGAGTAATCCGTATTATTAACATATTTTACAGGAGGAAAAAAATGAAATATATATGTGATATTTGTGGATGGGAGTATGATGAGGAGAAAGGTTATCCGGAAGGTGGTATTGCGCCTGGTACAAAGTGGGAGGACCTTCCGGAGGATTTTACATGCCCGTTATGTTCAGTAGGTAAAGATCAGTTTTCAGAAGCTTAATTTTACGATAAAGGATTATATACATGAGAGTAGAACAGCTGAGCATAGACATTGTGGGACTGGCAGGAGCTTGTTCTTATGCCTTAGACTGCATTGAAGCAGAACTTGTAAATGTAAAAAACAAACATGGAAAGAGAGTGGCTTATATTAGTGTGTGTATGGCTAAATATTGTGCAATCCAAGGTGATGCGTTACAAGATTTAGCTATATGCGCTTTGCTACACGATAATGCGTTGACACAATATATTTCTGAAGAAGTACAGAAATATCCGGATACCGACATTAAAAATGACTTATCCGAAAACAAAACAAATATGCATTGCGTTTATGGTGAAAAAAATATTACTAAAATCCCTTTTAAAACAGATATTTCAAATGTGATTTTATATCATCATGAACATGCTGATGGAACCGGTCCCTTTCGAAAGAAGTGGCATGAAATTCCATTGTTCTCAAGGATTATTCATCTTGCAGATATTGTTGATATTATAGGAAATAGTATTGAATCTGCTGATCATAGATGGGATTTTATATGTCAGTATCTTTCCCAAAATAAGGACAGACTATTTGATTCAGAATGTGTTAATGCCTTTCAGAAGGGATTCACAAAAGAATCCTTTATGTGCTTAAGGGATGATTCTTTTGAAACAAAGCTATGGGAGATTGTTCCAAGAGAAAAACAATTTTTTGATTGGAAAACATGTAAAAATGTTGCAGACTTCTTTGCAAAGATTGTAGATTATAAATCTTCTTTTACCAGCAGGCATTCTATAGGAGTGGCTGAAAAAGCCGCTTGGCATCCTTTTCTTCCGTCCGGGGCGGGAATTCGTACACGGTGCGGAAGTCCTTGTCTGCTAACTGAACTGTGGCTTTATCCTACTTTGGGGGCTTTTGTCAGGGACTGTTTCTTTTCGCTTTAATTGATAGGATTAAAGCATTAGATTAAGTGTAAGCTTTTATTGGTTGGAAAAACAAGTGTTGTATATTAAAAAAGAATGTGTATCTTTGACTCAGTAAACCCCACTAAAGTATTAAAAAAATGTTACTTTGTTTGGTTGATTTCAAGCACATTAAATTCCACGTCACAAGTGAATTTTAGCTTTGCTTGCAGAATTTAACATAAAAACCAGGTAAAAGGGGAAGAACTATATTACTTATAAATAAGGGGAGAAGAAATGAATATAACATTTTGGAGTAAGATTCAGCAGGGGGATGAAGGCGCATTCCGGCAACTTTATAACGAGTATTCGGATTTACTTTACGGATATGGAATGAAAATTGCCGGTGATGATGACTTGGTGACGGAAGCGATTCAATCGCTGTTTGTTTATCTCTATGAGAAAAGGCGGAGTTGCGCCGAACCTCAATCCATACCTGCTTATCTGTGCGTAGCGTTGAAACGTACGATAGTGAACGAGTTGAAGAGGACGAACAATGGTGTATTCACCTCGTTAGACGAAGTAGATGTAAGTGAATATAAGTTTGACTTGGAGATAGATATAGAAACGGCTATTGTCCGTTCTGAGCTTGAAAGAGAACAATTGGAAATCTTGCAGAAAGAAATAAATGGTTTGACAAAGCAGCAGAGAGAAGTATTATATCTGAAATATTATAGGAAACTTAATCCGGATGAAATAGCAGAGGTGATGGGGCTGACTTCGCGTACTGTTTATAATACGACCCATATGGCAATCTCCAGGTTGAGAGAGCAATTGAGTAAATCTTTCTTGTTGGCTGTAGGAGCCAATTTATGGATTTTTAATTGAGAAGGTGAAGTATGGAAAACTGGAATGAATTTTTAGACAGATATATGAAGGAAGGCAAGCTTCCTCTTACCGGCGAGGACTTTGCCCGAAAAACTGTAATAGGAGAGAGATTGGCGAACTTCCGTGAAAAGAAACGTGCCGCTGCTTTAGCGAAAAAACGGCGGACTGCCGAGCGAAAAGATATGACCCGCTGGAGATATTATTCATTGGCAAGAATTGCCGCTGTCTTTATCCTTCTTTTTGGAACAGGTGCCTATTATTTTGCTTCGGAAGAGAAGATTACGTCTAAAGCGGTAGCTGTCGATTACAGACTACCGGATGGTAGTTCTGTGAAACTGATGCAAAACTCAACTTTGTCTTATAACAAAGTGAGCTGGCTTTGGGGGCGTAAACTGAATCTGCTCGGATCGGCCTTCTTCGATGTGACTCCGGGCAAAACGTTTACTGTACGAACAGAAGCCGGAGATGTTACGGTGTTAGGTACAAAATTCTTGGTTGAGCAGGAAGGAAAAACGATCACTGTCAATTGTGAAGAGGGAAGTGTCAAAGTGGAAACACCGATTGGCGAGCAGACATTGAAGGCAGGCGAAAGTGTACGCTGTGATGAAAATGAGATTGGCCCTGTTCAGGAAAAAGAAGAACTGCCCGAAGTGCTCGGTTATGAAGATGATCCGCTGGTCAATGTAGTAGCGGATATTCAGCATATATTTGATGTGGAAGTGGTAGGGTGTGAAAAATATAATGAACTGTACTATAACGGAACCATCCTGACGAAAGATCTGCATGAAACATTGAAAAGAGTATTTGGTTCTTTGGGAATCAGTTATCAGTTGAATGGACAGAAAGTTGTTTTGGAATAGACGGAGCGAAAAAAAACTTCCATTTAAAAACGCCCTTCAGAGTACTCTGAAGGGCGTTTTTAAATTAAATCTGTTTTTTCTTTTATTTTTCTTGGTAAAAAAGGAAAGAAAGCTCCTCTTATAAATATAAGGAACGATTTATAAACAGACAATAGTTAGTAGGTGGATGAACTGTCAATGATCAGACAGAATGTGAAGGGGACTGAATTAATAATTAGGTTAAGAATTAAATTGCTTAAGAGGACATGTCTCATGGAAAAAACGAAGAATGATGCCAATTAGTCTTTCAAGAAAGCAATAGCGAACGAATTGGCAGATTATTAAGTGAGTTTAATTTTATTGTTTTCCAAATGCGGGAGAAAACCGGAGGGGTTTCTCCCGCATTGCTATGTTCTCCCAGCATGGTTCTATTCAAAACAAAGCCCGATAGCTATTCGGAACGTTCATGGTAAATACGGATACAAGCCTGCCCTTGAAAAAAGTACAGCAGGAAGCCTTACCAAGTATCGAAGGGCAGAATCTTATATTAAGTGAGTAGTGAATAAGACTAATTTTTAATTTTCATATATTGTTAATGATATTGAATTTAATATCATTTTGTATTGCGATTGGTTTGATATTAAATTTAATATCATTATCTTTGTGTTGCTAATCAAGCGAATAAGATATGAAGTATAATGAGCTAGAACGACTACTTGCTGAAGGGGGGTGCGTAAAGACAAAAAAACAAAGAGCCGGACATCCTTTATGGTATAGTCCAATTACAGGCAAGTTCTTTACTACAAGCAATCACGGCAAGCAAGAAGTAGCAAGTGGAACATTAAAATCAATTAAACGGGATTCAGGAGTTAATTTTTAAACCTATCCATCTAAATACATACGATTATGAAAATTAGAGTTTTTATAGAACGTAGCAACGACGGGTATAGCGCATATATGCCCGATGATAACAATCTGCCTTTCGGTCTTACGGGTGACGGAAAGACAGCTCAAGAAGCTATGCAGGATTTCTTGCTGGCTCGTGATGAAATGAAAGAGTTCTTCATTGAGGAAGGAAAGGAATTTCCTGAGGTGGAGTTTGATTTCAGCTATGATGTGGCTTCTTTCCTTGCGTATTATAGTGATAAGTTATCTCTCGCGGGACTTGAACGTATAACAGGAGTGGCACAAGGGCAACTAAGCCACTACGTGACAGGACGAAGACAACCTAGTAAAAAGACTGTTGAAAAGATACAGAAAGCTTTACGAAATTTCGGCAATGAATTAAGTCATGTGAACTTTGCTTGATTAACGACTTTGCATTATCCATTTGACAGCCCCGGAGTGACGGCAAGAAATGTCAACTGGGGTGTGAGAGGCCGGAAAACGAAAGTAGGAAGAAAACTACTTCGTTTTCCTCCTACTCTGTTGAAAAATATGCAGGCTTTAATCTGCCGGCTTTCTTCTTCCTGCTGTCAGCGCGGCAATGATATATCTTCCCGGAGCTTCTATTTTATTCCAGTTGGTGTTTGACAGCAATTTCCATACGGAGGTTCCCTTTTTCCCATAATCAGACAAGCGCAGAATGCTTTGCATCTCTTTGAGGTTGCTGACCTTATGGCTTTTCAGACATTCTATCAATCCTTGTATGTTGTGTGTAGCTGTATTGTAGGCATACCCCGGAATACAGAACGAAGTATCATTCTTTCCTCCTTCCTCACATTCTTCTTCTTTAGAAGAAGATGCTTTTTTCTCCTCTTGTTTAGTTTGTTCTGGTTTATTTTCTTCTAGTTTACTTTGTCCGGAATTGCTGTCATTTTGCAGTTTCAATTCTCCTTGTACCGGTAAATTGTCTGCAATTTCTTCGTTGGTATCCGTCTTTTGCTTGCTTTTCTTTTGCTTGTCTTTGATCACGGACTCCAATAAATACGGCATTTTTGAGAGATCTCGTTTTCGACGGAACGTAGCCTCCAGCCAAATCTTCTGGATGCTTGCTGAAGTCAGAATCCTATGTTCCTGATAGCTTTGTTTGTCGAAGAATCCTTTTTCCAGTAGTAAGTCGATGATGCGGTTCATTCCCTCTTTGGTCACTTC
>OGWR01001654.1_pt1 | contig 17641 bp, 16 predicted proteins | sample 1576061 | NCBI WGS metagenome assembly OGWR01 (sample SAMEA3541511, study PRJEB24748) | human gut metagenome | biome: human gut; feature: human-associated habitat; material: faeces | place: China | collected 2012 | reverse complement strand
ATGAATTTGACTTGCTTTTTAGTAATCTCTTATTTTTCAGTTGTTTAACTTTGCCCTTTTTTCAAAAAGGGCCCCTCTCCCCTCCCCAATATTCTCTTCCCTACCCCCTCACAAATTCCACAAAATACGCAATGACGGTCCCAAAAAGGATCACAACGAGCATCCACTTGAGAAGCACGGGCGAGATGCACTTCTGGAATTTCGCGCCGAAATACATGCCGAGCAACCCGCCGAGGCTGAGAAGCAGGGCCATGCCCCAGTCGGGGGCGATGCTCAGGTCGGGATAGAGGGGCGAAATGGCTATGTAGAAGAGAACGCCGGCCAGCGCGTTGACGAAGGTCGCCGCCAGCGTCGCCCCCGCCACCGTGTAGATGGGCAGATGGAAGACGGAAACGAGGAACGGCGCGATGATCGCCCCGCCGCCGATGCCGTAGATGCCGCCGACAAGACCGACCGCAATGGAATAGAATAAGAGTATCGGCACGGAAAAGGAATAGAGATACCCGTCAAACGTGTAGGATACGCGGGACAGGTTCCGCTCCACGACCTCGACATAGGGCTTGGGAGGAGATTGTTCGTATTTTGGGGCGGGCTTGAAACGCATCCAGCCGAACAGGTCGCGGATCATCTCCAGCCCTATGCCGAGCAGCACGAGCGCCACGAACAGCTTGAAAGGCCGGACATCCGCCAGCCAGTTGATGCGGACAAGGCCTCCGATGACGACCCCCGGCACGGCCCCGGCCATGACGATCCACGACAGAGGCCAGAGCATCCGTTTTTCGCGGTAATAGCGGAACACGCCGCCCGGATTGGAGAACACGTTGTAGAGCTGGTTTGTCGCGCTGACCGAGGTATTGGTGTAGCCCAGAAAGGTCATCTGAAAAGGCAACAGCAGGAACGCGCCGGAAATCCCGCCCATCGACGTGAAGAAGGAAACGGCGAACGCGACCAGCGGCGGTACGAACGGCGAAACTTCGATTTCCGCAGTGGGGAAATACATCTCAGACATCCTCCCATTCGGGCGGCAGGTGCGCAACGCGCCACGGACCGGCCCACGGCGGCAAGGCCGTATAGGTTTCCTCTCCCACCCGCAGCTGCACGGCATGGAGCTTGAGCCCATCCCCGCAGCGCGGGCCTCCGTACTTCACATCCCCCACGAGCGGAAAACCCCGCTCCGAAAGCTGTACGCGGATCTGATGCGTCCGCCCCGTGTGCAGGCGGATAAGGACAAGGCTCCGGCCTTCGCGCACGGTCAGGCAGCGGACCGTCAGGCTCGCGGGCTTCTCGTCGGGCCCACCCGTGCGGGATTTCCCGGCAACGACCTTTTCGCGGCCCTGTGCGCCGACTGTGCGTTTTGCCAGATGATCCTCAAGGCGTTTCGGGCGGCTCCACGGGCATTCGCCCTGCACCCACGCAAGGTAGTCCTTGGCGACGCTCCCATCATGAGCCGCCAGCGCATCCGAAAGGCGGCGTACGGCGGCATACGTCTTGCCGACGAGCAACAGGCCGGAGGTATCCCTATCCAGACGGTGTACCGGAGCGGGGATAAAAGGCGATCCGGCAAACGCCGCTTCAAGCCGTGTAGTCAGGCTGTCCGTGTGTCCCGTGCCCGGATGTACGGGCAGGCCGGACGGCTTGCAGAACACGATGACGTCAGCCGTCTCCGCAACGATGGGGGGCAATTCCTTGCCGCCCGACGACGCGGGGACGCGTTCCGCTTTCGTTCCGGCCCCGGCAAAGGGCGGAACCCGGATTTCATCGTTCAGTTCCACCCGGTCGAACGGTTTGGCCCGCCCGCCGTTGATCCGGACCTGCCCGGTACGGATCCAGCGGTGCAGGACGCTCTGCGGCTCTTCGAAACGCCGGGACAGGAACTGCAACAGCTTTTGCCCGGCTTCCGCCGCCGTCACTTGCAATGGTTCAGGCATGGCATTCCTTTGAAAAATACGGCCTCTCCCCCTGCGGAGGGGGAGCTTCATGTCCTTCGTGTCGCCGTGCCCGCTCAGGAAAGGCTGAGGGCGGATTTTCATGCGGCGCGCAAACCGGAATCTCCCGCCCGCAACGCTTCTGACGGGCGGGAGATTGGGCAAGGCATCCGATCGGCTCGGGCTCACGATCGAAACCGATCCGATGCCCGCTTACAAACGCTTTGGAGGATGAGGGCCTCCTTGACGAGAAGGAGGCCTTTCCGTGAAAAGGAGTATTCCCCCTGTTCCCTCTCTTGTCCATTTCCATTTTGAAGCGCGTTTTATTCCAGAGGCAATCCGTGCCGAAAAAGATTGTAAGCAGGGACCGGATAGCCACAAAAATCTTTGGAAAGGGAGGGGCTCCGCTCTGGCGGGATTTTTTGGGAGGGAAAACTTCTCTGAAAAAAATTTCCCCTCCCCAAAACGGCTTCACATCATCTGAAAGAGCATCCGCTCTAACTGCGGTAATCGGCGTTGACGTTCACATACTCATGCCCGAGGTCGGAAGCGAGCAGCGTATAGCTGCCGGAACCGGAACCCAGCACGATGTCGATGGGCAGATCGCGCTGCTTGAGGGGCTCTTCGAGCAGGGCGTCGAAATCCAGATCGGTGGGCTGCCCCTTGCGGAACAACTCCACGCCGCACAGGGTCACCACCACATCGTCGGGGTTGAAGTCCGCCCCGCTGCGGCCCACGGCGGCGACGATGCGCCCCCAGTTTGCGTCGCGCCCGTACAGGGCCGTCTTTACCAGCTGCGAGTGCCCGACCGTCCGGGCCACGCGCTCGGCATCGGCATCGGATGCCGCCCCGGCCACATGGATACGGGCAACCTTGGACGCGCCCTCGCCGTCCTTTACCAGCATATAGGCCAGATCCCCGAGTACGGAGGTCAGGGCGGCGGACAGCGCCTTGAGCGATTCCTCGTCGGACGCGGACACGCCGGATGCGCCGTTGGCAAGGCCATACAGCGTGTCGTTCGTGGAGGTGTCGCCGTCCACGGTCACGCGGTTGAAGGTCAGCTCCACGGCGTCGCGCAACATTTTTTGCCAGACGGAGGCTTCCACCTGCGCGTCACACAGCACGACGGACAGCATGGTCGCCATGTTGGGGCAGATCATGCCAGCGCCCTTGGCCATGCCCACAAGCTTCACCACGCCGCCGGGAAGGGAGACTTCACGGTGCGAAATCTTGTGGAAAGCATCCGTGGTCATGATCGCCCTGGCAAAATCCTCCGGGGTCGCCTTGCCGAGGTTGGCGGCGAGGGCGGGGGCGGCCTTCTCCCAAAGATCCATCTTGAGCTGCGCGCCGATAACGCCCGTGGACGCGGGCAGAATATCCGACGCCTCAAGGCCGAGGGCGCTGGCCACCAGCTCCTGGGTCGTGCGGCAGTTTCGCATACCTTCATCACCGGTGCAGGCGTTGGCCTGGCCGGAATTGATCACGACGGCACGAGCGGCGGGACGCTCGGCGAGCATGGCCTTGGCGACGAGGACGGGTGCCGCCGGAAAACGGTTCTGCGTAAACGTCCCTGCGGCGACGGCGGGGACATCGCTGACAAGAAGGGCAAGATCCGCGCGGCCTTCCTTACGGAATCCGGCACACGCGGTGGCGAAACGAAAGCCTTTGGGAGCGGTGGACATGTTGCAATCCTCACAAACAGATAGGTATAAAACAAAAGTATGCCACGCTTGCATCCCACAATCAAACAAAACCGGAGCATCCATCCCGGCGAAATTCAAGGGAATTACAAAAGACTTCTCTAGCCCCTTGACCGTAGGGGGGCATACACACTACAAAACTCCAAAGCACTTGTATCAGACAGGAAGTTCGCACATGAGTCAGTCCGCGTTTTACGACCTGGCGGTTATTGATAATGTTCCCTTCGGGCTCACCGGATCGCAGGGACGTTTTTTTGCCCTGCGCCTCGAACGGCCCGATTGGAAGAGTTGGGCGCCGGGACAATTCGTCATGCTCCGTCCTCAGGGCTGGGCGCTCGATATGCCCTGGGCCCGTCCGTTCTCCATCTGCCGGGTGAGCACCAACGAGCTCGTCATCTTTTTCCAGGTGGCCGGCAGAGGCACCGAAAAAATGGCCAAACTCCGGCGCGGCGACAAGGTGCACCTCTGGGGGCCCCTCGGCAATCGCTTTGCCGTGGAAGGCGGGACCCCGACGCTGCTCCTCGCGGGCGGCATCGGCATCGCGCCTTTCGTCGGGTATGCGGAACGCCACCCCACGCCGGGCGTCCTTTCGATGGTCTTCGGCCACCGCTTGCCCGAAGACTGCTATCCCGTGGAAAGCCTCGGGGAGCGCATCGACGTGGAATCCTTCCACGAGAACACCAGCGAAGACCTTGAATGGTTCCTCAACCATGTCCGCTCGCGCATCGAAGCCTATGCCGAACGCAACGGCCTCGTGCTCGCCTGCGGCCCGGCCCCGTTCCTCAAGGCGGTGCAGGGATTCGCTCTGGCGGCCAAGGCGCGCTGCCAGCTTTCTCTGGAAAGCCGCATGGCTTGCGGCGTAGGCGCTTGCCTCGGCTGCGTCACCAAGACGACGGAAAAGTGGCCCGTCGAAGAAAAGGCCGGAACGCCCGTGCAGACATGCACCCATGGTCCCGTGTTCTGGGCCGATCAGATCACCCTGGAGGCTTAGCCATGGATCGCTTCACCGTACGACTTTCTTCCTCCCATAAGCCTTCCGGGAACACGAAACCGCTCGTCTTCAAGAACCCCATCCTGACGGCCTCGGGCACGTTCGGATACGGCGTCGAGTTCGCCAATTACGGCGATCTCACGCATCTCGGCGGCATCGTGGTGAAAGGGCTTTCCCTCAAGCCGCGTCCCGGCAATCCGCTGCCCCGCGTGGCGGAAACCCCCTGCGGTATGCTCAATGCCGTGGGTTTGCAGAATGACGGCGTGGAATCCTTCCTCAAGAACAAACTGCCCCGCCTGCCGTGGCATGAAACGCCGGTCATCGCCAACCTCTACGCCACCTCGCCGGCTGAATTCGCGGAACTGGCGGGCATCCTCGCCGCCGAGGAGGGCATAGCCGGTCTGGAAGTGAACATCTCCTGCCCCAACGTGAAGAACGGGGGCGTGCTGTTCGGACAGGATCCGGCCCTCGCCGCCGAAGTGACCCAAGCGGTCAAGAAACACGCGGGGAACCTGCCCGTCATCGTGAAGCTGTCGCCCAACGTGACGGACATCACCGCCATCGCCAAGGCCGCCGAGCAAGCCGGAGCCGATGCTATCTCCTGCATCAACACCATCACCGGCATGGGCGTCGATGTGAAGACCCGCAAGCCGCTGCTCGCCAATGTGGTGGGGGGGCTCTCCGGCCCCGCCGTGAAGCCCGTGGCCCTGCGCTGCGTCTGGCAGGTCTGCAATGCGGTCAAGATCCCGGTCATCGGCATCGGCGGCATCACCTGTGCGCAGGACGTTCTGGAATTTATCCTCGTCGGTGCGCACGCGGTGGAAATCGGGACCATGAACTTCGTCCGCCCCGACGCCGCCTTCCGGATAGCCGAAGAACTTCCCCATCTGTGCCAGCAACTTGGTATCAAAAACCTCGCCGAGTTCCGCGGCACCCTGCAACTGTAATTCATTGACTGGTTAAGTTGGGAGGGGCGGGGGAACCTTTCTGAAGAAAGGCTTTTCCCGCCCCTCCCATACCCTCTCCCTCATTCAAAAGCTTTCGCCTTTTTGGGCACCCCTTTTTCTATCAGAGTTTTTCCCCGTCAAATGTGACTATAGAGTCACGCTATGTGCCCAACAAAAATTTCTTTGCGTATCCTCCCCACTTGTCAGCGTTTTTAAGGGTGGGGACCAGGGAGGAGACGCTTTTTCCAAAAAGCGCATTCCTCCGCAACTTTCAACCTCACCGACACACTATGCCGCCGAAAAAACGTTACCAGTGGGACACAAAAGATTCCGAATTTGAGGATGACCGCCCCAGCCGCTCACAGAAGAAACGCGACAGCACAGCACTCCAGCGTATGGGTGAAGAACTCACCACCCTCGGCTCATCCGTGCTCGCCAAGATGCCGCTCACTCCCAACATCCGCGAAGCCGTCCTCGAATGGCAGCGCCTCAGCTCACATGAAGGCCGCCGCAGACAAATGCAGTACATCGGGCGCCTGATGCGCGAAGAGGCGGATCCGCAGGCTGTGCGTGACGCGCTGGACGCCATCAAGCTTGGGCACACGGGCGAAACCGCCAGCTTCAAGCGTTCCGAGAAACTGCGGGACGACCTCATGAACGCCACCGATGCGGAAATGGATACACTGCTTGCCGCCTTCTCAGCCGAAGACGCCACCGAAATCCGCGACCTCACGGCAAAGGCCCGCAACGAACGCGAACACAGCCGTCCTCCGCACGCCTATCGGGCATTGTTCCGCAAGCTCAAAAGCCTCCCGGCCGAACAATGATCCGTGACGCCATCATTCTCGGAGCCGGGGCCGCCGGGCTCATGTGCTCCATGACCGCCGGGCGCCGGGGCTTTTCTTGCGCCGTCATCGACCATAGCCCGGTTGCGGGGCGCAAAGTGCGCCTTGCCGGAGGAGGCAAGGGAAACGTTACCAATCGGTATATATCTCCGGAGTGGTATGTAGGCACGCAGAAAGGCTTCCCTGACACCCTGCTTAAACGCTGTTCGACGGACTTTGTCCTGAGCATGTTGGCGTCATTCGGCATCGAATGGGAAGAGCGAGAGTACGGTCAGATTTTCTGCACGGTACAGGCGGCCCGGCTTGTGGAATCGATGGCAGCCGCCTGCCGCAATGCAGGGGCGGAATTGCTGTTCAACCGTACGTTCGGCGAAATCCGGCACGAGGACGGCCTGTTCTCTGTGGAAACGTCCGGAGGCACCCTACAGGCCCCGCGCCTTGTCATCGCAACAGGGAGCCCCGCATGGCCCGCTTGCGGGGCAACGGATGGGGGGATGCGCTTGGCCCGCCAATGGGGCCATAAGGTCGTCCCCGTACGCCCGGTGCTGGCACCTCTGCTGCTCCCCGAGTCCTGGCCTCTGCACGGCCTCGCAGGCGTCAGCCTGCCTGCCGCCGTATCCGTGGGCGGGCGCACTTTCCGCTACCCGCTCCTGTTCACCCACAAAGGGCTCAGCGGCCCCGCCATCCTTCAGGCATCCTGCTTCTGGCGGCAGGGCGAAGCGCTGCATATCGACTTTCTGCCCGACCATCCCGCCTTGGAGCTTATGCACCAACCCGAGCACGGCAAGAGTACGGTTTTGGGGCTGTTCAAAAAGGTGCTCCCCACCCGCCTGGCCGAACGGCTCATACCGGGATCGCTGGCTTCAAGAAAAGTCGCTCAGCTTGCCAAAAAAGACAGGGAATACCTTGCACTAGCAATACATGACCATATGGTAACACCAAGCCGCTCGGAAGGTATGGGACACGCTGAAGCCGCAGCCGGGGGGGTGGATACGAGTGACGTAAACCCACGCACGCTTGAAAGCCGCAAACAGCCCGGCCTATACTTCGCCGGAGAGGTACTCGACGTCACAGGGTTACTAGGTGGTTACAATCTGCACTGGGCATGGGCGTCCGGTAAGGCCGTTGGGGAAAGCTGGAAGAAATAGCCTCAGTTAATCGAAACGAAAATCAAGCACCTTATGCCCCACGCGCACGTTGTAGCGGCAGGGGAAAATACGGGATTTCACTTCCTTGAAATCGCCATGCGGCCAGTCGTTGAAAAAAAGATACATTCTGCCACCAGGCGCAATATAGTTTTTCGCGATGTCGTCAAGGAAGAAAAGCCAATCCTCCCGATCCCAACGCCCTGTCCATTCGCCATTTTTTTCCAGCTCATGAAAACAAATGGCAAAAGCGGTGATATAATCAAAACGCCTTTCTATGGGCGGCAATGGCTGCTGAGGCTCAATTCTATGCACCATGCGGGGGATATGAAAACGGGGGATCAAGTAATCAAATATATCAACACCCGAAAGATCCATTCCCGTCACATCATATCCCAACCGTTTACAAAGCAGGCAGAAAAAACCGGCTCCGCAGCCTATATCCAGCAGACTCTTTTTTCCGGAAGGAAGGAAGGAAGGAAGGAAGGAAGGAAGGAAGGAAGGAAGGAAGGAAGGAAGTCCCAATCTATAGATACGGCGCAAATTGATGGCAAAGTATCTCTCAAAATCCGTATACTTTGCATATAGTTGACCTTCCGGGAAAAACTCTTTCGCCTCGCGCTGCAAAGCGGCCAGCTCAGGATCTTGTATGAGGACGGCGGCTTCCTTCTTTGCCTTTTGCTTCCAGAAAAACTCTCTTGGGTCTTTCAAATAGCTCAGGGCATTTCCCAGCCGCTCGTGAAGATAACCATAATCTCTAAAATATCTTTCAATACCACTCAATTGTGCTTTCCTCCAGACTCGTTATAAAGAAAAAAATAACAGATAACATTGGGTGTGTCCATGTCAGCAGAACAGCTCAAACAACGGGACGCCATGCAGCGGCTCACGGATTTTCTCAACGAGGTGGGGATGCTCCGCCATACGCCTCGGAGTGGTTACAAGTTTCTTGGGTCCGGCCAAGAAACCGTGGCCGAACATTCGCACCGGACGGCCGTCATCGGCTACGTATTGGCAAAAAAGACGGGAGCGGACGCGGCCCGCACGGTCATGCTTTGCCTCTTCCATGACCTGCCGGAAGCCCGTACAGGGGACTTCAATTACGTAAACCGCCTCTACGATACTTCACGCGAGCGCGACGCGCTGGAAGACGCGGTGGAAGGCACAGGGCTGGAAGAAGACATCATGTCCATATGGGACGAACATGCGTGCCGGACCACGCCCGAATCGCTGCTTGCCCATGATGCTGACCAGCTTGATCTGATCCTCAATCTGAAACGCGAAAGCGATCTCGGGAACCGTTACGCCGACAAATGGCTCGAAAGCGCCGTAGAGCGGTTGCGCACGGATATCGCCAAAGAACTGGCTCAGACCATCCTCAAAACCGATCATACGGATTGGTGGTATCTCGGCCCCGATCGCAACTGGTGGGAAAGGAAGAGCTGACCATCCCGATTTTCCACTCTCTTTCATAAAATAAAAAGGCCTCCGTATGGAGGCTTTTTTTATTACGGTGGGATACGCCATATTGTTCCTTCTCTCCACTAATGTGCATAATGTTGTTCATATACTGTTCGTAAAATAGGTAACACATTTAAATAATATGATATAATTATATATTATATTGTTGCATTCTTCCGGCATTTTCCCCCCCCCTCCCAGAGGAAAATGCCACTCTGGCTTCTGTTCGTAACTCTGTTTCTTTTCTGTGCATAACATATTAATCATGCTGAAATAAAATAATAAATTTTACAGTTCCATGAGGCATCCAGTATTTTGATGAAAGGCTCTGCTCACTTTTTGTTCATAATCCTGAGCATATTCTGTTCATAACTACAATAATTACGTAAAATAAATAATATTTTTTTACAGTTTCATAAAAAAGACTACTCATTGATACACCCTCAAAAAAAGCCCTCCTTTTTCTGCAAAGGGAGGGCTTTTAGTTTTGTGCATAATATTGTTTATATTTTGTTCTTAACTTGAATAAGCATTAAAAATTATAGTCTTTTTCCATCGTTTTTATTGCGTAGTTCTGCTTCGTGAAGCTCCTTGGGAAGGGCTTCAAGTCCGTCTGCCTCAGGACGCATTACAATGCCGTGCCGCTTGGCAAGCCACAGAATCCCCACAGTGACGGCCAGCACGACGATAAGAATTATAGACTCTACCATGACGCCTACTTGACGATGAGATGGTTATCATCCTTCTTCTCGGTTTCCGCACGGGGAACCGCCCGGACGCCTCAGCCGCAGGGCATGATATCCAACCCCGCCTTCTTTGCCAGCCGCAGCACCACCAGCGCCGCGGCGATAGCCAGTATCAAAAAAAGCGCTTCCCACATACGGGCCTCCCTTGTGACAGGTTGCTGGTCTTCCAAAAGATAACTCAGGGAAACATTTTGGCAAATTCAGCGGATGAGCATGGCGTCGCCGTAGGAGAAAAAGCGATACTCCATTTTCACGGCCTCGGTATACGTCTCAAGCATCCGTTCCCGGCCCGTCAGCGCCGAGACGAGCATCAGCAGCGTGGATTCAGGCAGATGGAAGTTGGTGATCAGGCCATCAAGGACATGAAACCTGTATCCAGGCCAGATAAAACAGTTGATCCAACCTTGATGCGCCGTTAGCTCACCTCCATGCGCGCCAGCCACGCCTTCGAGTGTCCGGGCGGAAGTGGTGCCTACGGCTATGACGGGCCGTCCTTCGGCCTTTGCCTTTCCAATGGCGTCCACCGTGGCTTGCGGCACTTCCACGAACTCCTCATGCATGACGTGCTCGCGGATATCCTCGCAGCGTACGGGGCTGAACGTGCCGTATCCGACATGAAGGGTCACTTCTGCCCATTCGACGCCCTCAGAGGCCATTTGCGCGCGTAATTCCGGGGTGAAATGCAGGCCCGCCGTAGGCGCGGCCACGGAACCGGCCTTGTCGTCCCGGGCATAAACGGTCTGGTACGTTCCCCGGTCATCCTTCGTATCCTCGCGCTTGATATACGGCGGCAGCGGCAAATGCCCCCGGGATTCGAAAAGCGCGCGGATATCGCCCGTCCAGTGCAGCCGTACCCGATGCCGCCCGAATTCCCCCTTGGCAAGGACTTCCACGCGCAGATCATCGCCAAAAACAAGATGATCCCCTATCCTGGCATTCTTGGCGGGCTTGATCAGCCCGTCGGCCTCCGCGCAATGCCAGCCGTCCCCTTCTCCATGCTGTTCCAGCAGAGGCATGGGCGTAAGCAACAGAAACTCCATCTTGCCGCCCGAGGGGCGCTGGCCGATCATCCTCGCGGGGACCACCCGGGAATTGTTGGCTATGAGCAGCGTGCCCTTCGGCAAATATTCGAGCAGATGGGAAAAATGGGAATGTATGCGCTTCCCGGTCTCGCGGTCCAGCACGAGAAGCCGCGACGCTCCACGTTCACCGGGATGCTGGGCTATACGCTCGGGAGGCAATTCATAACGATAAGAAGAAAGGAGAAAATCGGCTTCGGACTGTTGGATGGAATACATTGAAATCCTTGTATTTTATCTTAAAAAAACGGTATCCGGCAGGTGTGGTGGGCGCGCTCCTCGAGCGGCATCCTGATGCGGGGCACTCTTCAAAAAGGCTTTCATGGCGTAGTGAAAAATGCATTTTATCACCCAAGCCGTACTTGCGGAAGACCTAAAAAAAGGAACCTCTCGGTTCCCTTTTGTATCATCTTCCAGAAAAGTTCTTTTTTATCTACTTTAAATATTTTCTCTTTTACGAACTAAATATGACTCGCTGAACACTATACCGTGTGGTAACAATTCTATTTCAGCCTCATCCCCAAGAAGAAATCTATGCATTGGTGGACTTCCGCCGAATCTCAATTCGCCTTCAACATGCCGGGAAGCCCTTGCAGCATCACCGCTTATAGTCGGACAGGCTGCGCTTGCCGCTCAAGTATTCTCCGATCAAAGCTTTCCTATTCTTAAAATCATTCATCCGGTTGCGGGGGATACTGCCGCCGCGCGGCGCCACAACCTTGGCGGGATTCACGTATTTACCGTTCTGCTTGAGGCGGAAATCCAGATGCGGGCCGGTGGCATATCCGGTTGCGCCCACATAGCCGATGACCTGCCCCTGCCTGACCCGCGCCCCGCGCTTGGCACCGGACGCAAACCCGGAAAGATGCGAATACATGGACTCCAGCCCGCCGGAATGCTTGAGAATGACCATGTTCCCAAAACCGTTCCCCCACCCGGCCTTTTCGATCGTGCCGTCGCCGACGGCCTTGACCGGGGTTCCGGTGGGAGCCGCGTAATCGACGCCCTGATGCGGCTTATGTGTTTTAAAAATCGGATGCTTGCGGTTCATGGAATACCCCGAGGAAATCCGCGTGAACGCCAGCGGAGCCTTCAGGAGGGTCTTTTTGAGGCTTTCGCCCTTGGCATTGAAGAAGGCTTCGCCGTCTTCCGTGGCGAAGTTATAGGCTTCGTACGTTTTCCCCTGGTTGGTGAACGTCGCCCCGAGCACTTTGCCGTAGCCCTTAAACTCGTTTTCCCGGAACCGCTTTTCAATCAACAGGGAAAAACTGTCACCTTCGCGCAAGTCCTTGATGAAGTTGATCTCCGAGCCGAAAATATCCGCAATGCGCACGGCCAGAATGGGCGATTCACCGGTCGAGGCCAGTGTCTCGAACAAACTGGAACGGATGGTTCCGCTTACGCGCACCAGACTGAAATCATAGACTATCGGCTCGACGTGGGCGACAAGCCCTTCATCCGTTTTCGTGACAATGAGCTTCTTGCGATCGTTGATCTCGTATTCGAAGCGCTCCATGTCCCTGCCGTCCGGGGAGCAGACCAGCGTGTAGGGTTGCCCTGTACGAAGGTTGTTGAGCGGGTGAAGCTTTCGCGTCACATTCAGAAGCTGTTGGACGGAACTCGCGGACATATATGGCGAAAGCAGTTCTGAGGCGCTGTCGCCCTTGGCAATGACGCCGTTGATGACGGAAGGATCGGACGGAGGTTCCTGCTCCAGCGGAACCTGCTGCATCTCGGAAACGATGGCCGCTTCACCTTCCGGCATCTCCTGAGCGGGAGGCTCCTCAGGAAGCACGGCAACAGCGCTCTTTGCCCTTTCCCATAAGGCAAAAAGGGAAGGAGTCACCTGATCTTGAAGGCGTTGAGCCACAGAAGACACCGCGACGGGCTGGCTCTCGGGAATCAGCAGAGAGGCTTCCCGCCGACTGTTGACGAGATACATCCCGCCCACAACGAGGAAGAGGCAGATAAAACTGATGAGTATGGTGCCTGCGGAAAAGGTATTTCGCAAGGGAAGAACCACGCTGTCAGAAGTGGATTGGCATACGCCGGGATACGGCACAGTTCAATTTTTTGTATGAGAAAAACTCTTATCTTGTATTGTATCAACCTGTTACGCTATTGTCCAGATCCGGGGTCCGCAGGAGACATGCCCTGCAATACGGGGAGGTTCCGGGCTGTCTCCGCTCTCTTCTGCGCTGAAACGTTTTCCGGTGGTGCCGGTTTCCCCTCCTCCCGGGAGCTAGGATGAAGGCATCCCGCACAGAAAACGCCAGGCCCGTTTCCTGTGGGAATTCCACATTTCCTCAGGGGAGGTTCAACAACTTATCCACAGGGGCTCTTTGCTTGTGTAACGTACTTTTTTCTGATATGTTTTCTCCGTTGGAAACAAAGCGTTTTCGCCTCCGTTTTTCACCATCTTTTTCAGCCTGACTCAGGCTCTGGCCCCTGTGGAGCTTCGCAACGCCGTGTCTAAAGAAACGTTACGCAAATACCTCCTCACTTCTTCAGCCGAAGCGATCCCTCAAGCGCGCCCGTCCCTGCTCTCCTGCTTCACCAACGCCGAAAACCCCAAACCCCAGCTTCAGGATCGCCTTTCCGCCGCTGGCGAAGCGTTGGAATCGTGCTCGGAAACCGCGTTGCAGAGCTGGTTTGATCCCCTTGAAATCCTGTTGGATCAAGAAGCGGGAACGCTGGCTGTCCGTTTCCCCCACGCCTTCTTCGGCATACGCTTCTCCAGCCTGTTCCAGAAACTATTCGAAAAAAAGGCCCGGGAACTCTGGGGGAAAGGGCTTTCCATCACGTACGGCGCGGGAAAGTTCACTCCGTCGCCCCCCGTGCCCTTCGTCCAGCCCGCTCCCGAAAGCCGGCAGGACGCCCTCCATCCCGCCGTGGCCAACCCGATGCCTTTTGGGGAAGAATGGACCTTCGACACGTTCATCGGCAACGGGAAGCACAAATGGGCCTTGAGCCTTGCCCGCGACATCACCCGGCGCGCCGTCTACCGGGCCACGCATGGCCGTGCGCCTTCGCTCGACGACATGGGCGAAGCCCCGGGCCTGCTGGTGCTCTGCGGCCCTCACGGGACCGGCAAGACCCATCTGCTCCGGGCCATTGGCAACGAACTCTTCCGCACGCTCGGGAGCGATCTCTACTACGCTTCCCTGAGCGATCTGGAATTGCTCTTCGCCGGGCGTTCGGTCCTCGCCGCCCGGCAGGAACTGCTCTCCAAAGAAGCCGTTCTTATCGATGATTTCCAGCACCTGAGCCGTATTCCCGACAAGACGCCCACCACGGCGTCCCGGTTCCGCGCCCAGCTTGTCGCCGAGCCGGAGCAGCCCGCCGGGCCGTCCGTGCGCGAGGAGCTCTGCCTCCTGCTGGATCGCTTCATGGACCAGGGCAAACCCGTCATCGTGGCGGGCGTGGGGCGTCCCAAGGAATGGAGCCTCGGCAAGGCGCTGCTTTCGCGCCTCGAAACCGGCCTCTGGGCGGAACTCCCCGAGCCGGATCTCGACGTGCGCCTGCGCTACGCCCAGCAACAGGCCAAATTCCGCCGCCTGCCCCTGTCCAGGGAGCAGCTGCTGCTCATCGCGCAGCACTGCCCGGATGTCCGGCGGCTTTCCGGCGTCATCCTCCGGGTGGCGTCCCACCGCTCCCTGCTCGGCCGCGATCTTTCCGAACAGGATCTGCTCAACATCGTGCGGCAGGGCGGCGACAGCTCCGCGCTGACCCCTCAGCTCATCGTCAGTATCGTCGGTGAGCACTGCGGCGTCCCGGCCAAGGAAATCCTCGGTGAGAAGCGCCGCCCGGATCTCGTGCAGGCCCGCCAGCTTGCCATGTACTTGTGCCGCGAACTGCTTGGCCACTCCTACCCCGTCATCGGGCGCATGTTCGGCGGAAAGGATCACAGCACGGTGATGCATGGGGTAAAAAAAATCAAATTATTACAGGAAAGTGATCGACTTGCGCACAGCATGGTGACAGAGCTGACAAAAGCGTGCCTCGAACACCGCGGCTGAGGTTACGAACACGGAAGCTGTTCCCGCCGTTCCTAACCAGCCGAACAAACTGTAACTAAAAACCAGAGCGATTCCAGGAAGTTAATCAGGATACGCACATTGCGCGTCTCTTAATAATCTACAACAAGGATCTTCTACATGCTTTTTACAGTAAAGAAAGAGAACATCATCGAAGGCCTTCAGAAAGCGGCGGGCATCATCCCCACGAGAGCGGGGGCGGCTTATCTGCGTTCGCTCTGGATCAAGGCCGAAGGGGAAGTCCTGACCATCATGGCGACCGATGCGAACATCGAGTTCACCGGCACATATCCCGCCGATGTGAAGGAACCCGGCCTCGTCGGGGTGAACGGCCGGAACTTCGTGGATCTCGTCCGCCGTCTTCCCGCCGGCGAATTGCGTATCCGGCTTGACGACGCCACGGGCACGGTGATCCTCGAACAGGGCCGCCGTACCTATAAGCTCCCCGCCAATGACCCCACGTGGTTCCAAAGCCTCGCTCCGTTCTCCAGCGAAGGCGCCGTGGTGTGGTCCGGCGATTTCTTCCAGGAGATCATCGACCGCGTGTTTTTCTGCGTGAGCGACGACGAATCTTCCGACGCCATCGCGTGCCTCTACTTCAAGCCCGTTGGCGAAGGCCATATCGAAGTGTGCGGCCTGAACGGCCATCAGTTCGCCCTGACCCGCTTCACGCACGACGATCTGTCCGCCCGCCTTCCCGAAGACGGTGTGCTGATCCAGCGTAAATACGTCGGCGAACTCCGGAAGTGGCTCGGCGGCGATGAGATCGAAGTCAACCTGACGGACAAGCGCCTTTTCGTGCGTTCGGGCGACGGGCATGAAACCCTCAGCCTTCCCCGCGCCGGATACGCCTACCCCGATTACTCGCCGTTCATGACCCGTCTGGCGAGCCCCGACGTGTCCCTGCTCAAGCTGAGCCGGAAGGACTGCCTCGACGCGCTCGATCGTATCAGCATCTTCAACACGGAGAGCGATCGGTGTACGTATTTCGAACTGTCCAGCGCCGAGGCCATGCTTTCCGCGCAGGGGCAGGACACCGGGTCGGCCAACGAGTCCCTTGAAGTCTCCTACAACGGCTCCATCGGGCGCATCGCGTTCCCGACCAAGAACCTGATGGAAATTCTCACGCATTACCAGTCCGGCGAACTTACCCTCACCCTTACCGGGGCCGAGGGGCCCTGCGGCATCAACGGCACGGAAGATCCCGACTACACCGTGCTGATCATGCCCATGAAAATCGCCGAAGAAAGCTATTACGAAGAAAACTAGAGCGTGCTATACTTGGAGGAGCGCTTCGGGATGGAAGCGCTCCTCAATTCCCCTTTTCCTGAACGCTTGGAATAGGGGGATGGTCCTCTCATTCCGTCTATGGTATTGTTTCTTTCTAGTCACAACCTTTATCCCCGCTTTGGAACGTTCAGCTTTGAAGAGGGACATCTTCAGGAGCCGCCTCATGCCGCATACCTTCCCGGGCACGCGGCATGAGGCGGCCTCTGAGGGGCCCGGGGGCTTTTCCCGGGTAAAGGCCGAAGGGGCGTGGCCTCGCGGAGGCCGCGTTTGCGGACCGTCTGCGGCAGCCCTTTGCCGCCGGAGGCGCCACAACCAACATATGGATTCACGAGCCTATGACAGCCAACGCGAACGCTTATACAGCTGATTCAATCACTATTCTTGAAGGTCTCCAGGCCGTGCGGAAACGCCCGGCCATGTACATCGGCAGCACGGATTACCGTGGTTTGCATCACCTCGTGTACGAAGTGGTGGACAACTCCATCGACGAAGCGATGGCGGGCTACTGCACGCGCATCGAAGTTGTGCTCCACATGGACAACAGCGTCACGGTCCGCGACAACGGGCGCGGCATCCCCGTGGACATCCACCCCAAGGAAAAGGTCCCCGCCGTTCAGGTGGTCATGACCAAGCTCCACGCGGGCGGCAAGTTCGACAACTCCGCCTACAAGGTGTCGGGCGGCCTGCACGGCGTGGGCGTCTCCTGCGTCAACGCGCTTTCCGAGCGCCTTGAGGTGACCGTCCGCCGGGACGGGAAGCGCTGGAAGCAGGTGTACAGCCGGGGCGTGCCGCAAGAGGAGCTCCAGTACATCGGCGAGTCCGACAGCCACGGCACGACCGTCCGCTTCAAGCCCGACGAAACCATCTTCGAGACCACGGAATTCTCCTACGACACCCTTAAGAAGCGTTTTGAGGAGCTGGCGTATTTGAACAAGGGCCTCCAGATCGAGTGCCGCGACGAGCGTACCAGCGAAGTCCATCTGTTCCATGCCGAGGGCGGCATCCACCAGTTCGTGAAGGATCTGAACTCCGGCGAAGTGGGCATCCACGCCATCGTCGACGGGGAAGGCGTGGCCGACGGCGTTTCCGTGGAGTTCGCCATCCAGTACAACGCGGGCTACAAGGAAAACATGTATACCTTCGCGAACAACATTCGCACGAAGGAAGGCGGTACGCACCTTGCCGGGTTCAAGACCGCGCTGACCCGCGCCATCAACAACTACATCAAGAGCCAGCCCGATCTGACCAAGAAGATGAAGGGGCAGGCCCTTTCCGGCGACGACGTCCGCGAAGGGCTGACCGCCGTGCTCAGCGTGAAGCTCCCCCAGCCGCAGTTCGAAGGCCAGACCAAGACCAAGCTCGGCAACAGCGAGGTCGCGGGCATCGTGGGCGGCGTGGTGTACGGCAAGCTCGACACCTATTTTCAGGAGAACCCCAAAGACGCCCGCCTGATCATCGACAAGGCCGTGGACGCC
>OGWR01001653.1_pt1 | contig 17645 bp, 20 predicted proteins | sample 1576061 | NCBI WGS metagenome assembly OGWR01 (sample SAMEA3541511, study PRJEB24748) | human gut metagenome | biome: human gut; feature: human-associated habitat; material: faeces | place: China | collected 2012 | reverse complement strand
CGAATTTATTTCGAGAAATGGATGCACTTGTTTTGAATCCGGTAAAAAGAGGCATTTCGGTACTGGCAGAGAATGAAGAATTTTGTATGTTTCTATCCTCATAGGTATTATCCTGATTCAAAGCCCTGCCAAAAGAAAAACGTTGTGAAGCTCCTACATTCAGATTGGGCAGAAAACTGCTCTTCAGTGTATTTCTCTCTACTTTTAAACTTTTAATCCGGTTTTGACTCTGTTTCACCTCTATATTGTGCAGTATGGCATAATCTATACATTCTTTGAGACTCCACTTCTTATTTTGTGCTTGCATATTTGCTATCAATGCGATGGCTGCAACAGTTACAACTATTAACTTTTTCATACTATTCATTCTTTAACCTATTTCATCAAACTGTTCCTTCCACAAACGATGATACATTCCATCCGAATTGAACAATTCTTCATGAGTACCTGCCTCAACTACTTGTCCCTTATCAATCACCACAATCTTATCTGCATTCTTCACTGTACTCAACCGATGAGCAATCACGATAATCGTTTTCCCCTTCCGTGCCAATGCATCAAGTGTCTGCTTTACATAGCGTTCGGAAATAGAATCAAGCGAAGATGTCGCCTCATCAAAAATAAGTATCTCCGGCTCTTTATATAAGGCACGCGCTATAGCAAGCCGCTGCCGCTCGCCACCCGACAAGGATGCACCATGTTCACCGATATAAGTCCGGTACTCCTTAGGCAAACCATCTATAAAATCCTTTAAACCTAATTGTTCCGTCAAATCTACAATTTTCTTCATGTCCGGATGCAAATCGCCTACCGCTATATTCTCTGCAATGCTGCCGGCAAATAATTCAATCTGTTGAGGTACTGTTCCCACCCGGCGACGAAGACTGCGGTTGTCTATTTGCGCAATATCATAATCGCCTATGCGAATGCGGCCCTCCTGTATAGGATAAATATGCTGTAATAACGAAATCAAAGTCGTCTTGCCCGACCCGCTTTCTCCCACTATGGCAGTAGTCTTCCCCTTTTCTATCTTCAAGCTCAATTCCTTGAACACATCCTTGCGCGAACCATAGCGAAACGAAACATTCTCAAACATAATATCGCCCACCATATCCGGTTCTAATATTATCTTTTGGTTATTATCCTGTTCACGTTCCAAGTCCATAATCTGGAATAAGCGGTCGGCAGCAATCAGTGCATCCTGGATAGTCTGATTGGAAGAAATCAGCGAGCCGATAGGAGAAATTACATAACCAACCAAAGAATAAAACACCATCAGAGCGCCGGGTGTCAACTCCTGATCAACCACCAAAAGACTTCCTAACCAAAGAACGGCAATCGTAATGCCTGTAGATACAAACTGAATGCCGCCTTGCGCCATAATGGAACCATATATACTGCGATATGTATTCTTTAATAAATGTACGAAACGAGTTTCCGTCTTCAAATTAGCATATTCTTCTATACCGAATCGTTTGATAGTAGAAATAGAATTAAGAGATTCCACCAATTGCGCTTCCAAATCAGCACTACTTTCCATAATACCGCGCTGATATTTCCGGTTCAATTTGTTAAACCCCCAGAAAATAAGCAGGAATAAGGGAGCAGACACTAAAGTAATCAATGCCAACTCCCAGGAATAAACAAACATAAGGCATACAGAGAAAACAAGAATCATGATGTTAACCACCAAATCCAACGAAACATTATTGATAAAATTACGGATTTTCACTGCATCATTGACGCGCGAAATAATTTCACCTACGCGCATCGTATCAAAGAATTGTTGAGGTAAAGTCAACAGATGCTTATAATATCCCAAAATAAGTGCAGCATCAATCCGTTGCCCTGTTTTTAAAGCCAGAATACTTTTCATTGCTCCGATAAAAGTCCGCAATAACAGGATGACCAGCATGATAACTCCCATGAGATTAAGCAAATTGATATTTTTATCTACCAATACATAATCTGTAATTTTACCTACATAGATGGAGGTAGATAAACCCAAGATACTATAAATAAGCGCACCAAACACGGCTTGCAGCATCACGCTTTTATGAGGAGCCAGCAGAGAAAAGAACTTCTTTGTCATACCGGTTTTCATGTTTCCGGTCTTGAAAGTTTCTTCCGGTTCCAATAACACCAGTACACCGGTCCACATTTTCTCAAATTCCTGATTGGTCACGCGATGCATCCGCCCGTCACCCGGATCCATATATTCTATGTATTCTTTCTTTTTCTCCACCTTATATATCACTACAAAATGCTGAAGTTGTTCGTGTACTATAACATGAGCAATAACAGGTTTAGGAACAATATACAATGCCTCGAATTTAGCTCGCACTCCTTTAGCTGACAAGCCCAACTTATTAGCAGCCTCTATCAACCCCAAAATATTTGTTCCCTTCTGGTCGGTAAACGCATATTGGCGGATACGTGCAATGGGAAACTGCAAACCATAATAGGCACATACGGAAGCCAGACAAGCCGCTCCGCAATCCGTAATATCAAACTGTTTGATTTTAACTCCTTTTTTCATCTTGCATTCGTGTTTAAAATTTAGCCATCATTCTTTTATTCTCATATTGTTTGGGATTCGCCCAGTCGTCTATCTTCTGATACAATAAATCAAACAATGAGCGCCGGGTTATCATAAAATGAGCACTGACGGTCATACCTTTTTTCAAGACTCCTTTTTGTCCGCTTTTCAGCATCAGATAGTTACGTTCCATCCGGCATTTCACTTTATAGAATGAGTTTCCCTGACTGTCCGTCAGAAAGTCCGATGAAATTTCTGTTACTTTTCCGGGTAATGTTCCCCATTCATTATAATTAAATGATTCCACCTGTACATTGACCGGCATCCCGATATTCATAAAACCTATGTTCCTGGGCGTGACATATATCTCCATACACAAGGTAGAATCCGGACTGACCACTGCCAATGACTGCCCTGCCTGTATGCTGCTTCCTCTGTATATGCCCGAAAACTGGTCAATGGTTCCGCTCACCGGACTACGGACTATATAGAGTTCTTTATCTTTCAACTCCTGCTGCAAGGTGGTATTCATTTCACTACGGGAATTACGATAGGTATTCATATCTGCCTGCCATGTACTCAACTGGCTTTGTATCAATGAAGCCAATTCATTTTGCTGGCTCTGATACTGGAAATAATATTTATCATATTCTTCTTCTGAAATCACCTTCTTATCAAACAGGTTTTTATTGCGCATATATTCTTTTTCCGCCTGCGCCAAAGAGGTTTCCAGTTCTTTTTTCTTTTTGATAAAATAGGTATATTCCTGCTGACGAACCGGAGAATGGAACACCACAGGGCATTCACCTTTTGCCAGATAAGCTAAATCTGTCAAATGTGCTTGATAATCATTCAGACGATTAGTCTGATAATTGATTTTATAATCGGAATTATTAGTTCGGAAACGGAGAAGGACATCTCCTTTGTTTACCCGATCGCCTTCGCGTACATAAACAGAATCTACCAATTCTGTTATAGCCGATTTTATTTCGGTTTTTTCAGTCACCGGCCTCACTACCCCACTTCCCTGCACGGAAATGTCTACATAGATAAAAGGCAATGCAATAATAGCGGCAGCAACGGCAGCCAATACCACCCAATAGATAATCTGGGATTTTGTGGTGTGTTGATAGATGTATGTTTCAATACTGTTCTCTATCCATTCGTTTGGTAATAACATAACATTTCTACTTTTACTGATTTATACCGCAAAAGTAAAAGGAAAGAAAAAGGAAATGTGTTATCGGATTGTTATCATTAGGTTAATTATTTATCCATAAAACATGATACATAATTCTTATAATTCTCTATTCTGCTTTCACTGTACATTTATATTCTATCGCCATCCATTCCCAACTGCTTTATCAAACTAAAATTATTCAGAAAGATAATGCTACTTCCTATTATAAGGAATTACGGGAAATTTTATTTAGATATTTTTTTAAGTAAAGAAGCTAGGACAGAAGAGCCAACAAGAGCAAAAGCACCCCCACTGAAAGATACAATTAAATCTTGTACACTATAATACCTCCAAATGACAAAAAGTAATAACATGCACATAATTATATAAATAATTCTGTAGATAAAAGTTTTGTCACTATATGGAAAGACTATTATAGAAGGGAAAAAAAATAGGATATAAAATGAACTGTCAATATCAGTCCAAAACCTTAATATAAACATTATTATAATAAATATTAAAGACACACATATTCCAATATAATTTTTACTTTTCATATTTTATGTATTTCAATTATTACATATTTCAAATTTTTAATAGTCCGTTAAAAATTCAACATATTGGCTAAGCGGCTTCTGCCACTATGCCAAAGAGTTCTTTGATAAGTTTAGCATTAAATGTTCTGTTCGGCTTCATACCGGACTTGCTAAAAATTCTTTTGAGCATATAAGTGTTACTCAGATAGGCTTTTAGCAGTCCGATGGAGAGCGACGGATAGTACCGTTGGCGCATGACCTTTGCGATGTTTACCGAAGCCGGTGACGCATTGAAAGCGAAGTCAAGTTTCTTCAAGTCTCTTGCCTGGCAATCATTGAGTCCAGTAAACTGTTTGGAATCCCGGAAGCAGAACTCGATTTGGAATCGTGTACGATAGTATTCGATGATGTCTTTGGCCGACATTTCAAGATCGGTGGAGAAATAGATTTTGTGTTCTCCTGATTCTGCGTAATGAACCACGACTTTGATGTTTCGTTTCATTGCCTTTGAATAGGCCTTGACAGAGTAGGCTCTTCCTCCTTCGATGTCGAGGACCTCGCAACGCTGAAGGTCGAGTTTCTTAAAATCAATCTTCTCGCCTTTGATGCGTGGTCGTCCCCGTTTACCTGTGCGGACACCGTCATGTGAATACCACAAGGCGGCATCATCACGCAGACGGCTGATGACATGGAATCCCGGCAGACAGGCTTTACCCACGAACTTTGCCTTTGAGAACCAGGCATCTGCAACGATATAACGTGTTATGTCAAGCAACTTGTCCTTGTATTTGCGGAGTACGTCAAGATACCAGTCAACAAGGTTGTACTCTTCGCCTTGCTTTTCCAGATACGCCTTGTCCGGTGTCTGCTCCGCACATAGCATCATACAGTCCCGACTGTCAATGTCGACAATGCCGATACCGAGAATCTCCAGTCCCCGTTTCATTGCAGAAGCGCATCCCGACCAGAACTTGCCGATATAAGGAGTCTTCTTTCCCGACTTTGAAATGTAGCTTGGTCGATGGCAATGGCTTTTCTTGTACTTTCACCAAAACGCTGCCGCATGAGGAAGAGGTTGAACTGCATCCGGTCAAACTCACGTTCAAACAACTGGCGGAAGCGTTGCTCTGAGCTGTCTGAGTAACGCCCCATTTGGGTGAAATTAATCTTTCTTGGCAGTACCATACACAAAATCATGAGTTGGATGAATGCTGTTTTAAAACTTTTGCGTAACTTCGCAGAACAACTTTTCAAAGCATCGGTTACGATTTCCTCATATTGGTCAAGTGCTGTTTTGTTCATTACTTTAATGTGTGGTGGTTTACCATTAAAGATGCTGAAAATCAGTTACTTGACCTATTTTATCTTGCTAAATTATTTAAATTAACTTGTTTATTTTCAACGGATTAGTTACAAATTTAACGAAGTATTAATCTTTCAAATTCATATCTTTTACAAATATCACCACAACAAGTCAGTTTCTGAGAAGTAGGTATACCTATCTTCTAATTAACAACTATATCGAATAACCATTTTATTGATTGCATAAGATAATAAAGCACCTATAAAAGTTGCAATTATATCTTTATAATCAAAAGTCAATCCTATAACTTCATAGCATATCAGCCCCAAACAAACTGCCATACTATAATATATTTCCTTATATACCAATTTCTGTGTCAATGCCATGCCCAAACAAGTCGCTATAGGAACTCCCCAAATATTAGTAAAGGTATCTGCAAAATAAAAATCATATATACCATTTTCATAAATATAGGGTCTATAAGCAAAATTGATAACAGAAATAACAAGGAGTAAAGAAACACAGACTATAAAAAATACTAATCTTGTTCTTTTAGACAAATACATAACATTGTCTCTTTTGAAAATAATCAGGCGTCCCATAATATCTTAATTGAATGCGCCATACTAATATGGCACATTCAATTTTAAAGTTAAACAAATTATTTATAAGGCATTACAGAAGGAGCAAAATTATTTGCCTCAAATCCATTATACTCACATTGGAATAAAAAGCCAAGTAGTTCCCAAACATTTTTTAAACCACCTGCGATATTTATTTCTTCATATTTTGATAAACTAATATAATACTTTTCCATTTTTTTAGATGATTATTTATTCCACATAGCATTAGCTGCATCTCGACCGGCATTAAATGATTCTATGGTTTCGCCAGTATGAAATGTTAAATCATAAAGCATTCCACCTAAGAATGTACCAACAACCCAATCCCAAAAGCCTCCTGAAATGTGTTTCTGTGCTTGCAAATCTAACTCTTTAATTAAATTATCCATAATATTAAATATAATTATTGTTTTCTATTTTATAAAATTTATCGATTCAATCATTCTGCATCTAGATAGAAGCTACCAGCAAATAAGATCTGCTAATGGCCCATATATTTTACGAAGTTCTTCCATCTGTTCCTCCGTAGGAGGCACATAACCTCCCGATACCTGTACATGTTCCTCACCACTGAGTGGCTTCATCATGTAATAATCATTCTTTTTCATACTTCATTTTGTGTTTTGTTGTTATATACTAAAAAATAATTCTCTAAAACGGCTGGATACTACAAATACACTAGTCAGACTAGTACTGCTACTGTAAATATAGCATCCACCATAAATATTCATACATTCTGCTAACGTCAGCGTTTCCATTTTATTAAATTTTTATCGTGTTTTGTGTTTGTGTTATTATTTCCCTTATTTATAGACTCGGGCAGTCCCTTATTCTTCGTCTGAACAAGCGGTGAGCAAAAAGATGAGGCATGCCATTCATCCGTTTCCCTTCCTGATCTTGTTCGTTTATACTCGTTTATTTCATATCTCTCTGCTTGTTTTGATGCAACAAAGATAAGCTGTCTTTTCTTACTCCTTTGTTATTGAATTGTTATTTTCACATGAACTACTTTTACACGCTAAAATCAAGCGAAGAATTTCTGAAAAGTAGGCATACCTATCTCTTATTCACTCGTTTGAACAACAGAAAAATTAAATAAGTTAATAATCCACTGATATATGTTGCTATCAAATCATAAAAATCAAAAGTTCCAAATGGAATTATTTCATATAAAGTAAAAACAAAAATACTATAAAGAATAGCTTTAGATAAACTCTCATATTTTCTCATAGCCAATAATAACAAAGAGAGAGAAGGCACTGCTACCAAATTTCCTATTGTATCAGCCAAATGAAAATCAAAAATATGATTCTCATAAATATACGGTCTGTAAGTATTGGATAATACAATACCTAAGATAAAGAAAAATCCAGAACCCATATAATACAGCTTTTTCCTCATAATGCAATCTTTAAAGAGATGAGTGCATCTTTATAAAACACACTCATCTTTTTGTTATCAATTAAAATACTCTACCACAAACATCGGCACCATTTTCTTGTGTTAGTCCATGACATAATTTGCCAAACATCTCACAAACCCAGTTACTAAACTCTGAACCACCATATATTAATGTGGCATCTTCTGTGTTTATAACACTAAACAAGTTATTAATACTTTCCATTTTAAAATCCCTCTGATAAACCTTTATTAAAACTTTCAACACTTTCATTCCAGTTGGATACAATATCGTAAGCAAGACTTCCTAAAATCCACCAAGGGAAACCACCATTCACTTCTTTCATTTCATCCAAATTCATCTTCTGCATCAAAGCATTTTCTTTAAAATTTTTCATAATAATAAATTTTTAATTGGTTAATAAAATTGTGTTTGTATAAAAGCTACCAGCAAATAATATCTGCTAATGGCCCATATATTTTACGAAGTTCCTCCATCTGTTCCTCCGTAGGAGGCACATAACCTCCCGATACCTGTACATGTTCCTCACCACTGAGTGGCTTCATCATGCAATAATCATTCTTTTTCATACTTCATTTTGTGTTTGTGTTATTATTTCCCTTATTTATAGACTCGGGCAGTCCCTTATTCTTCGTCTGAACAAGCGGTGAGCAAAAAGATGAGGTATACCATTCATCCGTTTCCCTTCCTGATCTTGTTCGTTTATACTCGTTTTTCCCATCTCTCTTTCGTGTTTGTTTTGATGCAACAAAGATAAGCTGTCTTTTTTTACCCCTTTGTTATTGAATTGTTATCTTTATGTTAAATATGAACTATCATTACCGTTATATTCCCTTCACCATCCGTTACATATAAGATTTGTTCTCCACCACCATAAATACTTTCTGCTTCTTGTTTTTCTAAATCAAAAATAACCTGTTCCATAATTGATATTATTAATATTATACATTTTGTTTTGTTTGATATTGCAAATATACGCACTATATTACTAACGAAATGTTATCCATTTGTTATGCAATATTAGAAATATGTTATTATCTTTGCAAAAAAGGAAAATGAAAAGTAGACAAATTAAAATATTTACTATAATCGGATTATTAGCATTGATAGCTTTACAATCAATATGGCTATATAATACATATATACTATTTTCAAACAGGATATATAGTGATAGTAATGACATTTTAAAAAAATCTTTAAATAGAGAAGCTTCAATTAGATTTGCCCAAACTCCTAAAGGAACCATCATTTCAGGCGCAACTACTCCTGCGAAAAAAAACGATGTAATAGTACCGGAAATAGCTTATATGAATGAAGCACTACAAAAATTAGGATTAGAACTATCATTAACTGATATTGATTCTCTTGCCAACGATTTCTTAAAGGCTACTGATACAAAAAGTACAATAGTTATCTGCTTGATGGATTCTAAAACAAAGGAAATTTTGGATAAAAGCAAAAATAACTTAAATATCCATTCCTTTGGCATTATAAAAACAGACATAATACCAGTTCGGACAGATTTATCACAAGGTGTGCAAATGATTTTAATAAACCCTTATTACACAATTATTAAACGTATGGGATTACTGCTAATAGCAACAGTCATATTAATGATTTTTGTAGTAGGATGTATTGCATATCAAATAAAAATTATCGCTAGACAAAATAAAATAGCCCAACTCCGGGAGGATTTTTCTTATGCCATGATTCATGACATGAAAACGCCACTCAGCTCTATTACCATGTGTACCGATTTTCTGCAAAGCGGACGATTAGATGGAAAACCTGAAATGAAGGAAAAATATTTCACTATAGTAAAAAATGAAGCAGAACATCTATTAACATTAACCAATAAGATACTTACTCTTTCGAAATTGGAAAATCATAAATTGGAGATAGATAAGAGAAATATTTTATTGGAACCTGTCATTGAGGATTTAAAAGAAAAATTTATAGCTAAATCTGCTAAACCCATTCATTTCACCATCGATTTGGAAGTCAAAAAAGTATATACTGATGAAGAATTCTTCAAAGAACTCATGAGCAACCTGATAGATAACGCCATGAAATATTCCAAAGAATCCATTGAAATAAAAATAAGTTCCCATTACGATGATAGATACACCATTATAAAAATATATGATAATGGGATAGGAATCTCGAAGAAAGACCAAAGAACCATTTTTGACAAGTTTGAACGCGCTTCGGCAACTAAACGTACCAAATATGGTGGACCTGCCGGATTTGGATTGGGTTTAAACTATGTCTATCAGGTAATAGAAGCACATGAAGGAAAAGTGTATGTAAACAGCATAGAAGGAGATTTTACCGAATTCACGTTGTTTATACCTAAAATTATGGAGGAACTATGATTAAACTATTATTAGTGGAGGATGATTCCATTTTCAGCTATATCATGAAAAGTGGATTGCAGGAAATTATCGGTGGCTACGAAGTGATAACCGCTACCAATGGTGCAGAAGGACTGAAAGCTTGGAAAGAATATCATCCTGATATTATTATTTCGGATATCGATATGCCTGTGATGAACGGTTATCAAATGGTGGAACGTATCCGCGAAATGGATGGGGATATTCCTATCTTGTTCACCTCTGCATTGACATCTCCCAAAGACGTGAAAGAAGGATATAAACTGGGGGTTAATAACTATGTGAAAAAGCCCTTTGTGCCCGATGAATTGGACGCACATATACACGCCATCCTGAAAATGAAGGCAGGAGTCAAATTACGCAATGAAAATGAACACTATGCATTGGGACGCTTCACCTTGGATGCCAAACATGCCACACTGCATAACAATGAAAACGGAGAGAACAAAACCCTGACGGTGCGCGAAGCCCAAATACTTCAGCTCCTGTGCGAAAACATAAATGAAATAGTGGAAAGGAAGGCTATCCTAAGTCGCTTTTGGAATACGGAGGACGATTATTTTGCCTCACGCAGTTTGGATGTCTTTATCACGAACCTGCGGAAATCACTGAAAGATGAACCTCTCATCGAATTGAAGAATATCCGGGGAGTAGGCTTTGTATTATTGCTAAGCTGAAAAACACTCCCATGCCGCATTTAGTGATGTTAGAGCATACTGTCACTTCTACCTTCATAAAGACTAAATTGTTTCTTACTGTCAGCTAAGGACTTTTAAACGTAAGATTATTACAGTCACAGTCCATTATGGAAAACTATACGGTCCACTGCGGGAAACTGTAGTAATTCTGCTTATAGAAAGGCTTAACCAACGTTCATTGGGGATTAATATCACTGTATCGAAGGAAGTATATTCTTGGCCGATTGAACCAATTCGGAAGGATAACCACACAATTCCAATATCCTGATGGCATTTCCCTCCTGCGCCACTCCTTTCTTCAGTTTATAATCAAATTGAAGTTTGTCATCGGCTATTGTTTCACTAAAGTGATATAAGTCATACTGACTATGAAGCAACGCGGTCAGTTCCAAATCATGTGTTGATGCAAGGACCAAATTATCCGTCTTTGCCAAATCCGAAAATACGGCAGAATTAATCGCTATTCTCTCCACTGTATTCGTCCCTTTGAACAGTTCATCGAAAACCAATAGATAATTTCCCTTTTTTCCTTTATCAAGAGCTGCTTTCACATTCTCAACTTCTTTAAAGAAGTAACTTTTCCCTTCCAACAGATTATCTTCTGTGTGAATCACAGAATAAAGATGTCTGTTTATATCTATCCGAAAGTCTTTTGCAAAACAAGTATTCAATGTCTTTGCTGTCAGCAAGTTAATGGCAACAGTGCGGATAAAACTGGTTTTTCCCGACATATTGGAGCCGGTTATAAGCATGGACTTATCCGATAACGACACACTGTTAGAAACACATCCCCTTATCAATGGATGATATATACTATCGGCATACAAGCGTTCGCCCGATTTATTATCGGAAGGCTTGCAATAATAAGGAATCTGTTCACGCAAAAACGATATGGAACACAGCAAATCCAAAAAACCTACATAACAAAACACTTGTTCTATTTCTTCTTTTTCCTTTTGAATAAACCGAAAAGAGGTTACAATATTGATAGTGGAATATAACGTAAAAATATTAATAAGCTCAGTCAGCAGATAAACAATCATGGCCGAGTCGCTTTCTAACGCTATACCTAAACGGAATGAGCCCAGTTTGCGGACAAGCTCTTTCAAATTTCGGATAGTGTTCTCTATTTTAACATTTACAGACAGGAATGATGGAACAGCACTTAAGTAATCGGCTGTTTTCAACAACTTATATAACTGGGGTACAGAGAAATAATAACATGAAAGAATGTTTTTCTGTTTAAAATGTAAATATCCATTAAATATATAAGATACTAATAAAAATAAAAGAGGAACAGGTGAAGAAGGAATTTGAAACATCAAGATTAGAGATACAGCAGGTAACCACCTGCATATTTGGAGCAACAATAAATAACCGCGCGAATAGGTATGTTCTTTTTCGGCCAAAATATCCACTATGGAGTAAGCATCCGGTTTATTCAACTTCTGAAGAGCATTTACCAGTTTATTCCGAAGCAGATAATCTGTTTGCAGTTGCTCTATGAATTGTTCATGCGCGGTAACATCGGAAATCTTATCGGTACATAAAATATGATAAAGATATTGTCTTCCTACACAAGAAGAGGTGTAATCTAGCTGCTCGCACAAATCATCTAAGTTCAAATCTTCACAAACAGTCTCTGATAACACTTCCTTTGCATCACCGAAACTCAAATATGAATGGTATGCTTTTATTCCTTTCTCCATATCCTGACAATTTTCCTTATTTACTTATACCCACAAAGATAAAATACTTTTCCGTAACTCTGTGTTATCGGATTGTTCATTCATATTCCTGTTTCAGTTTCAATACGAAACCGAAACAGGAATATTTGCTTCTTTTACCAACTCTGCAATTCTGTCCAACTCTTCGTGAGCAGCTTTTTTCAAATCATGGTCAGGAGTTTCACGGTCTATTGTATAAATCATCACTTGGCGGGGAGCTATTTCTTTTACTGCCTCCAACCAGGGAAGAACATATTCATCTGTCGTATTGTCCACACTTTTTCCTTGGCTTTCCCCCTTCATAAACATAGTTTGAATAATCAGATTACCCTTGAAAGCTTTCATCTCTTCTATAATCTCGTTTACATCATAATGTCCGGTAGGACGGTCTACTTTATTGATATAATCAACATTCACCGTATCCAGCTTCAAGATATTATTGTCTATCTTGTTTAATGCCTTAAAAACCTCCGCTTTATGAATGAAAGTAGAATTACTCAACACGCTCACCTTTGCTTGCGGAAAGTATTTATCACGAAGCGCTAACGTATCATCTATAATTCCGGCAAACTCAGGATGGGCAGTAGGTTCACCATTGCCGGCAAAAGTCAGGACATCCGGCTTTGGACCGTTTTGCTGCATATCGAGCAGACGGGCTTCCAAAGCTTCACGAACCTGCTCACGAGCAGGTAATTTCTTCTTCGGACGATGGTCTTTATTAAAACCACACTCACAATAAATACAATCGAAAGAACAAAACTTGCCGTCTTCGGGAAGAAGATTGATTCCCAAAGAAACTCCCAAACGACGGCTATGCACCGGACCGAATATAGGAGAAGGATAAATGACTGTTGACATAGTTATTTTTCTGTTGATAACAGTGCAAAAATACATAATGTTTTTAGAATTTCATCCTCAACTGCAAATAAAGATCACCCTTTGTACTTCCATCAATGGCCTCCAACGCCGAACCGATAACATCCCGATTTAAATAATGCGTCATCCCGTATTTAGCTTGAACCATGATATGCTTATTCAATTCATAACGTACATTTATTGCCAGTCGCGTACCTTCATAATAAAATGAAGGCATGGAAAAAGCATAAAGCACATTCTTTTCATAAATGGTTAACCGCGAATCATAATCATCCGTATTAAACCAAACACAACTTATATCACATTGGAAAGGCAAATCATTGAACTTATAACCGGCACTCTGCGACAATAAGAAGCCGGTGGAAGCTGACCGGTTTCGATAGTTTACCCGAACATAATCTGCTATTGTTTTCAACAACAGTTTATCCTTCAGTGAATAATTCAACTGATAACGACATTTCTGTTGTATATAAGGAATCGTTTGCTTGATTTTATCCTCTGCCGTGAAATCCTTTTTCTTGTTTTTATAGCGATACCTTATGAACATTTCCAGTTGATAAGTAGGTGAATAACTTAGCTGAATCAAGCCGTCAAAACCTTTGGTTCCCGGTTCGCTAACCAAATACTTCTTCCATGGAAAATAAAAAAAGTCTCCATAACAAGTCATCCTTATATATCGTAATAACTTAGTTTCCAATCCGATATAAAATCCACTTTCATTCTGTACACTACTTCCTTCTCCTATAGAACGACCATAAATACTTTGATACTTTGCATCATAATATCTGTTCATAACTATCAATTGTGTTCCTCCCTTCGGTGAATAACTCAACATATTCATAGTGGCAACAGCACCACTTTTATCAATAGCAGTCTCACCCAAAAAGGAAAAGTGCTTCCAAAAAAATTTGTAATCTCCTCCTACATTATAAAAGTCTTTGCCCCGAGGATAGAATTTATTATAAGGTTTTAAGTCAGGATTCAACGGCTTGTTGAAAACATTATAAACTGCTGTTAATCCTAACTCACAATACTTCCCATTATAATTTAAATTACTACCAATCACCTGATTAGTAATCATATTCTTCTTTTCAAATTCCCTGTATAAACGATGATATCCGTCCTTTTTCAACGAAGTTATAAACCGGTTATTCACAATACCGTCCATCTTCCGGTAAGAATAAAAAGCATCTGTCGTCCACCTTTTCGACAACTTATAACTGGCTGCCGCTCCCTGAAAATAATTATATTCGTCTGTCGAAGAATGTTTGCGAATTCCCCGATTCTTATTTCCCAATGTAGAAAGCGTAGCTGTTTTACCCATTCCGAAATCAGTGTTAATAACTAGTCCATAACCATAGCTTAAACGATAATTACCGATAGCCAATGATTTGATTCTGCCCATATTACGAATAAACAAGTACGGTGAATAAAAATCATATCCTTTTCTGTTCTGTCCGGCAAAGAAAGGTTCGCCGGCATCTTTTTCTGCCGTAAGTCCCAAATATATCTTATCCCGATAATGAAAACTATATCTCAGACTGTGATAATACCCATACCCCAAGTATTGTTTATTAGGATTCTTCTTCAATTCTTCCTTGGTGTGAAGCTTATACCCTGATTTAGTATAAAAAGGAATATCCACACGTGTTGATAACTCTTGTTTTCCATATTCCAACACTTGTTTCAAAGTAGGCTTATATTCCTCTTTTTCAGTATGTTTAAAGCAAATAAATGGTTGTAAACAACGAATAGTCTGCCTGTTAATATCTTCAATCATCCACAATTCATTCTCACTAAGCATCGGTCCATACTTATAAAGATAATACAAGATATTTTCAATCAGCTTGTCAGACAAAAAAGGAAATCTCTCCAACTGCTCTTTTGTTGCCGTATTGATATTGATAGGATTTTCTCTTAACTCCGATAACTCTTCAAAATTATTCTCCCACTGAAAAACTTCTCCTCCTTCTTCATCAATTAATTGCTCTGCCAATTCCTCCCAAGCTTCTTGTGCTGATAAGTTATTCACAGAAAAGCCTATTGTAATACAAGTAATTAACATTGATTTCAACAATCTGTTCATTTTGTAATTTATTGGTGTGTTTTAAGTTAAATAGTTTTATTCAAAGCAAGAGTAACCACATTTCTTACTACTTTTGCATAGAAATGAAAAGGAAACTCTATATAGCTTTATTTCTTTCCTTTATAGTCATTGCTGCCTATTCTCAGCAATCGACAACGACTATAAACGGATACATGGTGCCTGTATGTGTATACAAAGGGGATACCATTCCTTCACTACGGCTACCTAATGTATACGTATTCAAGCCATTAAAATTTAAAAATGAAAAAGAAAGACGGGAATATTACCGTCTGGTAAGGAATGTAAAGAAGACTTTGCCTTTGGCTCGTGCCATCAACCGTGCCATTATCGAAACTTACGAATATCTGGAAACACTCCCTGATAAAAAAGCCAGAGAGAAACATCTGAAACTCGTTGAAAAAGGACTGAAAGAGCAATATACTCCTGTCATGAAGAAATTAACTTTTGCACAGGGCAAACTGTTGATAAAGTTGGTAAACCGCGAAACCGATTCTTCCTCATACGAATTGGTAAAAGCTTTTATGGGTCCCTTTAAAGCAGGGTTTTATCAGACTTTTGCCGCATTGTTCGGCGCAAGCCTGAAAAAAGAATATCATCCCGAAGCGGAGGATAAGCTGACGGAACGGGTGGTATTATTGGTGGAAAACGGACAAATATAAATCCGGTTAGTTCCTCATTCTTTTATAGTTACTCTTTTCTAAACTTAATCAATTTATTTGCAAACTCCCAAAGTACAATGCCGGTAGTAACCGATACATTCAATGAATGTTTTGTGCCATATTGAGGAATTTCGATGCAACCGTCACAGGCATCAATTACTTCTTGTTGAACACCTTTCACTTCATTTCCCATTACGATGGCATACTTTTTATCCGGCTCAAGCTCAAGCTCGTCAAGCATGGTACTTCCTTCCACTTGCTCTATAGCCAACACCGTATATCCTTCATTATGAAGTTCTTCCACTGCTTCCAATGTATGCTTCACATACTTCCAGTCAACAGTATCTTCGGCTCCTAATGCCGTTTTGTGCATTTCAGGATGGGGAGGAGTGGCGGTAATACCACATAAATAAATACGTTCTACAAGAAAAGCATCCGATGTGCGGAATACGGAACCGATATTATGCAAACTGCGTACTTCATCCAATATCACTGCCAACGGTAACTTGTTTGCTTGCTTGAATTCATCTACTGTAAGACGGTTAAGCTCCGTTATTTTCAATTTTCTCATCTTTTTCTACATGCTATTAATATATATTGCAAAGATAATAACTAATTCACATAACCCTGTTGATAACGGTTGAAAACATGTAAAAAGAATGAGCATATCATTTCAAAAGTATTTCTTGCATATTTCAATAAAAGATATATCGAATGACAGAAATCAACAATCCAAAGAATAATTCAAGAACTTAAACCGACAATATCAACACAATTTAATCACTATTTTAGGCGTTCATAACCATAAAGTTTTTAACTTTGCATATTATCAACAGTTTGTTAATAGAAAAGATAAAGACTGTATTATCAGACTTTAAGCCCGTTGATTACTTATTCATATCTCTGCACCATGAATGAATAACTTCTCAGGCAAGAAAAGCAGTCTACTTTTTACTAACACTATTAACCGACAATTATCATCACTATAAATTCTTTTTTTAAGAGAAGAAAGAAAAAACATAGAAATAATGAATAAAGAGGAATGGTTGAAAAAGGGGTATGTTGCCGAACCGGTGGACAAGACCTTAGATTTGAAAGCAGAGATAAATAAGTTGCGTAAAGAGAAGAATGCACTTATTTTGGGACATTACTACCAGTCGGGTGAAATACAAGATATGGCTGACTTTGTAGGTGACAGTCTGGCATTGGCACAATGGGCAGCTAAAACAGATGCCGATATTATTGTGATGTGCGGTGTACACTTTATGGGAGAGACAGCTAAGATTCTTTGTCCGAATAAAAAAGTGCTTGTACCTGATTTGAATGCCGGTTGTTCTTTGGCCGATAGTTGCCCTGCCGATGCTTTTGCAGAGTTTGTTAAAGCACATCCGGAGCATACCGTAATTTCATACGTTAATACAACGGCTGCAGTAAAGGCTGTGACTGATGTGGTGGTGACTTCCACCAATGCCAAGCAGATAGTGGAAAGCTTCCCGGCAGACGAAAAAATCATCTTCGGACCGGACCGTAACTTGGGAAACTATATAAATTCGATTACAGGACGTAATATGCTGTTGTGGAACG
>OGWR01001638.1_pt1 | contig 17737 bp, 9 predicted proteins | sample 1576061 | NCBI WGS metagenome assembly OGWR01 (sample SAMEA3541511, study PRJEB24748) | human gut metagenome | biome: human gut; feature: human-associated habitat; material: faeces | place: China | collected 2012 | reverse complement strand
GAAAGTGAAAAGACCGCTGTTGTAATGAGCCATTTTATCCCCGATTATATATGGCTGGCAACAGGTGGAAAGAACGGTTGTTTCAACAGTGAAGCTATGCAGGTTCTCAAAGGCAGGGAGGTTACTCTCATCCCTGATCTAGGAGCAACCGAACAATGGAAAGAAAAGTCTGCTTTGTTGTCTGGAATATGCAAACGGGTTGTTGTGTCCAATGTCTTGGAATGTACATCCGATGAAGAGCAACGCAGCCAAGGATTGGACATTGCAGACTTCTTTCTGTATTCGCCATCAAAGAGACAGATACTCCACCAGATGATACAACGTAATCCCGCATTGCAGTTGCTCATTGATGAACTGGATCTGGAACTTATTGAATAGTAAGGGAACTTGTTCCGTGGATTTATAGAAAGTCCTTAACACAATAGGGACTTTTTGCCTGGCGGCAATAAAATCCGGTTATTGTCCCGCAGGGCGGACTGGCACAAGAGCAAGCTCAAATATTAATCATTTATCAAAAGTATACCCTATATGAACACAGATATTAAACAGGCCATGCATGTTGAAGCCGGGAAGTCATTCGGCACAGCAGAGGCGAATGAAAACGAAAGGCGTTGGAATAACGACAAGATTGACAGAAAGAATCTAGATCCGACCAATCACTATGACAAGACCCGAATGAAACTGAATTTCGAGATTGGGCCCGATGGGAAAGTTCATCCGTTGGGCTATCAAAAGAAATCGCTTGAAGTCCGTTTGCAGGAACGGTTGACTGAGTTGAGCTGGAAGCCTTTCAAGCCGGACAGCAAAATTCAACCGAACTGTTGTGCGAAATTTATCTTCGGAGGCAATCATGACCGTACACTTGAGATGGCATTTGGGGCCCAAACCGTAAATCTGGATAAGGGTGCAGATAACAGTCATCTCCAGCGATGTCCTGAAATCGAACAATGGGCAAAAGATGTTTACGATTGGTGCGCCAAACGGTACGGACAGGAAAACATAATCGGCTTCCAGGTTCATCTTGATGAGAGCAGCCCGCATATCCATGCCTTGATCGTTCCTGTCGGTATTCGTCCCAAGAGCGGACGGGAGTGTGTGATGTGGTCTGCGAAGTTCGGGAAAGACCGCTATGAATATGGCCGGATATTGAAAGATATGCACACTTCATTGTATGAAGAGGTCGGCAGCAAATACGGACTTGAACGCGGCGACAGCATTGAGGGGCGCAACGTGCAGCATCTGCACAAGCGCGATTATATCCGCAAACTGGGCAAGGAGGCTAAACAGGCAGAGAAAGCCGTCAAGGGGCTTCAATCCATGATGCGTCATCTGGAATCAAAGATTTTCAGTTATAGGCTGCAGCTTGAAGAGGCAGAAAAGGAACTGGCTTCCGGCAGAATTACGCTCGACAGATATGAAGCGCAGAAAGCGGATATACAGAAACTCATTGCTGAGTATCAGGCCAAACTTGAAGACAAGACCGATAAGCTCCACATAAAGGAGCAGGAACTGGAGCGGTTGACCGCAGATGTGACAAGGGCCCGTTCAGTTGTCCAACCGTTCCGCAACCATAAGGTTGATTTCACGCCACCGCAAATTACCGAGAAAGTGCCGTTGTTCGGTACGGAGAAGTGGGTTGAACGGCAGAATCGACATATAGAGAAACAGTTCACCGAGATTGTCCGCAAGATAGAATCCCTGTACAGAAATGATGCGGCACGGCAGGTCGAAGCCGCCCAACGTAATATATTGGCAGATTACGGAGAATTATACCAACTACGGAAAGATGTCAAAATGCTTATCGAAAATAATGATGACCTGAAATCTACATTGGAAACAATGCTTGACCAGTTTGCAAACCCTTCTCTCCGCTCAAAGATATTTGCCATCGCCGATGCTTTTGCCGGAGGAACGCCCGCTGCAATCTCTTCCGGTGGCGGAGGTGGTGGCAATTCCGACTCCGACCTTCGTTGGGACGGCCGCAGGCCGGACGAGGAGGAAGAGGCGTATCGGAGAAGGTGCTTGATGTTTGCGATAGGGATGATAAACAGACAGAAAAGTTATAAGAGAAAATGATGGGATTAGAAGTGAATTATTCGCAATTTAATTTCGTATTCCTCCAAATTTATGCGCATAATCATGGTTCTATAGAAAAATAATTCATTATCTTCGCATCGGTAATAAACATATAAAAATATGGCTAATAAAAAAATCAATCGAATCAAGGTAATGCTTGCTGAAAAAGGGAGAACCAACAAATGGCTCGCTGTACAAGTTGGAAAAGATCCTGCCACCATCTCTAAATGGTGCACGAATGCGGCACAACCTAGTTTAGAGATGTTGCTGCAAGTAGCCAAAGTATTAGAGGTTGAAGTCAAAGATTTGATTCGTGAGCAAGATAATTAATTGATGATATATGAATAAGCAGCAATTGGCAAATAAAATATGGGCGTCGGCGAACAAAATGCGTTCGAAGATTGATGCCAACGAATACAAGGATTATATACTCGGTCTCATTTTCTACAAGTTTCTTTGCGACAATGAGGAGCAATATCTTCGTAAGGACGGATGGACTGACGAGGATATGCCTTATCTTGTTGAAGACTATAAAGATGCTAATGCAAAGGAAACCATTGAGTACTGCAAGAATAATATCGGATACTTTATCGAGTATAAGTATCTGTTCAGCACATGGCTGAAGCCTGATTCTATGTTCAATGTGGCAGATCTGAGTGCGGCACTCAACAACTTCGACCGTTTGGTAAGCCCGAACTATCGTTCTGTCTATGAAAAGATCTTCCTGACTTTGCAGGCCGGTCTCAATAAGCTTGGAGAGAATCCAACTTCGCAAACTCGTGCGCTGAAAGATCTCATAAAGCTCATCAAGGATATTCCTACCGATGGCAGTCAGGACTATGACGTGCTTGGTTATGTCTATGAATACTTGATTGGTAATTTCGCAGCAAATGCGGGTAAAAAGGCTGGCGAGTTCTATACACCACACGAGGTAGCTATTCTTATGTCGGAGATTGTGGCAGAACACCATAAGGTAAAGGAAACTATCGAAATCTATGACCCGACATCAGGTTCAGGTTCGTTGCTTATCACTATTGGCAAGTCGGTTGGCAGGCATATCGAGGATAAGAACAAGGTGAAATACTATGCACAGGAACTGAAGGAGAATACCTATAACCTCACACGTATGAACCTTGTGATGAGAGGTATCAAGCCTGACAATATCAATACTCGCTGTGCTGACTCGCTTGATGAAGACTGGCCAGTACAGGCAGGCGATATGAGCAAGCCTCTCTATGTTGATGCTGTGGTCAGCAATCCTCCATATTCTCAGCAGTGGAATCCTGCTGATGCAGAAATGGACTCTCGTTTCAAAGATTATGGTGTGGCTCCAAAGAGCAAGGCTGATTATGCGTTTCTGCTCCATGAACTCCACCACATCAAGCCTGATGGTATTTTGACCATCGTTCTTCCTCATGGCGTGCTTTTTCGAGGTGATCCAGAAAAAGATGCAGACGGCGAGGGCAAGATTCGCAAGAACCTCATAGAGAAGAACAACATCGATGCTATCATTGGTTTGCCAGCCAATATCTTTTTTGGTACTGGCATTCCGACACTCATTATGGTGCTGAAACAGCATCGTGATAATGACGATGTGCTTATCATTGATGCATCAAAGGGATTCGTAAAGGATGGCAAGCAGAATAAACTGCGTGCTTGCGACATCAAACGCATTACCGATACTGTTCGTGATAGAAAGTCAATCCCAGGTTTCTCTCGTGCAGTATCTCGTGATGAAATCCGTCAGAATGGGTACAACCTCAATATTCCTCGTTATGTAGATTCAAATGAAACTGTTGTGCAGTATGACATCTACGCCACCATGTTTGGCGGTATTCCAGAGAGTGAGATTGATTCGCTCGACAACTACTGGCAGGCATTGCCCTCATTGCGCAGCGAACTCTTCAAGAGCAATGAGGATGGAAGCCCATACGTAAGCGTAAAAGTAGGAAATATTGCTGATGCTATCAACGCAAATGCAGACGTTAAAGCATTGCAACAGTCCTTTGTCGATGTCTTTGAAGGTTTCGATGATATGCTTCATGAGCACCTTATCACCAATGTCATGTCTGTAAAAGAAATGAAGGAGCAAGATATTATAGCTGAAGAAATTTTTCATCGATTGCAGTCAATCGCTCTTGTAGATAAGTATACAGCATATCAGGTATTGGCTGATAACTGGCAGATAATCATTAATGACATTGAGACTATCCAAAGTGATGGCGTTGATGCGGTTCGTACCGTTGAGCTGGCTTATAAGATAAAGAAGGATGGTAACGACGAAATCGAAGTTCCTGACGGGCTTAAGGGGCGTATCTTGCCATTCGAGTTAGTGCAGAGTGTGAAATTCCAGTCAGAACTTAATGCTATTGCTCAGTTGCAAGCAGAAGTTGATGAATGTGCCTCAAATCTCGAGGATGCACTAAATAACTTCACTGAAGAGGAAGCTGCGGTATATCTTGAGGACAGCGACAATCTTAAGTTAAACAAGAAGAAGATTACGAGTGATGCCAAAGCCAAGGGCGATTTTATCGAGCCTGAGACAAAGGCAAAACTCAAGGAGATTGTTGCTTTATGGGATAAGCAAAGCAAGGCAAACAAGGCTATCAAGGTGGCAAAGACTGAACTTGAAGAGAAAACCATCGATGCCATTGAGAATTTGACAAACGAAGAGGTAGATTTCTTCTTGCATAAAAAATGGATAGACCCTATTTGCCAGGGTATTTCTAGCACTCTTACGGTAGTATTGAGTACTTTTGAAAAGGCAATAGTTGCTCTTGAAGCAAAATATGCGGAATCATATAATGAAATTGAATCCAAGATCGCAACCAATCAAAATCAATTAACAGAGATGATAACTCAATTGACTGGGGATGAATTCGCAATCAAAGGATTGAATAATTTGATAAAGCAGTAATGATATGAAGCCAATTAGAATATTCATAAGCAGTGTACAGCAAGAGTTCGCGCAAGAGCGCAAAGCCTTGGCTGAATATATACGAACGGATGCCCTGCTCGGCAGATTTTTCGAAGTTTTTATTTTTGAAGAGATGCCAGCCAAGTCTCAGTCTACGGTACAGGTTTATCTTGGAGAAGTGGAGCAGACTGACATCTATTTAGCTATGATGGGAGCAAATTATGGTTACGAAGATGCAGAGGGAATTTCCCCTACGGAACGTGAGTTTGACTTGGCTACAAAGTTGCATAAAGACCGTCTGATTTTTATTAAACGGCTGAATAAGGAGCAACGCAACGCCAAAGAAACCAACTTTATCAGGAAAGCCGAGCAATGTGTTGTCCGTAAATCGTTTGGAGATTACGAAGAACTGCGTTCGGCCGTCTATGCGTCATTGGTGCGATATCTGGAAGAGAATGAATATCTGCGTCTTTTACCGTTTGATGCGACTCTTCATCCAACGGCTACATTGGCTGATATAGATGCTGATAAGGTTGATATTTTTGTTGAGAGAGCTCGTAAGAAACGTGCATTCCCTTTATCTATGGATGCCGGTGTGGAGCGGGTATTGAAAAGCTTGAATCTGATGGATAATGGCAGGATTACAAATGCCGCTTTATTGCTTTTTGGTAAAGAGCCTCAAAGATTTTTCCCGACATCCGAAGTAAAGTGTGTCCAGTTTTATACAAATACAATTAGCAAGCCATTGGCTTCCTACCAAGTGTTCAATGGCTCAGTTTTCGAGATGATTGACAATGCGGTTTCGTTTGTCATGTCACACATTGATGCCCGCGTCGGAGAAAGGAGTAAAAGTGCTGAAGTAGATGTGAATTTTGAACTACCGATTAAGTCCGTAACCGAGAGCATAGTGAATGCTATATGTCACCGTGACTACACAAGCAATGGTAGCGTACAGATAATGCTCTTTCCTGACAGACTCGAGGTGTGGAATCCTGGACGACTACCTTTTGGAATTACGACGGCCCAACTGTCGTTGCCTCACACATCAATTCCTGCCAATCCTGTACTTGCCAACCCTCTTTATCTTGCCGGTTACATTGAGCGTTTGGGGACGGGGACAAGCGATATGGTTGATGAGTGCGTTGCTCTGGGTTTGAAAGCTCCGGAGTTTATTCAGGATAGCAACTTCCGGGCGATTCTTTGGAGAGAAAACGCACCAAATTCCGTTGAAAATGCACTAAGCTCCGAAAAATATGCACCAAGCTCTACTGAAAATGCACCAAGTTCAGATGATAATACACTAAGTTCAGGTATTAAGTTAAACAAAAAGCAGAAGATGGTGCTTGATTATTGTGCGGTGTACGCAAGAACAAGTAATGAAATATTTGCTCATCTGGGTATTACAAATCAAAGTCGTTCAAGAGAGAAATATATTACCCAGCTTATTCTTGCAGGTCTGTTACGTCCTACTAAGTCTAAGTCAACAGACCCAGATCAGAAGTATATTGCAACAGCAGGAAACGACAGTGTTAACGATAATAACCATTAAGGCATGAAAGTACCGGAAATAAGATTTGAGCAATATAAAGAGCCTTTCAAGCATGTACAATTAGGCGATTTAACTAAAAAGAGCAAGATTCTAAATAAGCGAGGTCAAAATAAGAATCTACTTTCTCTTAGTTATGGTAAAATTGTGCGAAAAGATATAGAATCAAAGAAAGGATTACTTCCAGGTTCTTTTAATAGCTACCAAATAATACAGAAGAATAGTATCATATTCAGATGTACAGATTTGCAAAATGACAAAAAGAGTTTACGGGTTGGTCTATCTATGCAAGAAGGTATCATCTCGCCCGCATATATTAGAATGGACTGCGACACAACTCAAGTTCTTCCTGAATATTTATTTAATCAATTACACTATCATGACTCCGTAACTAAGGTGTATTATACGATGGGAGATGGTCTTCGACAAACATTAAGTTTCGAGGATCTAAAAGAACTAGATATTTATTTGCCTGATTTTGATGAGCAACAAGATATTGGAAATTACTTCCAATCATTGGATGACATAATACTTTCTACGACAAAAAAGGTTGAGAAACTTAAGCGAACGAAAGAAGCGTCTCTTGTTGCCATGTTTCCGCAAAAGGGTGAGACAATGCCAAAAGTCAGATTCAACGGCTTTGAAGGAGAATATTCTTCCCTGACAGCGGGCGAATTGTTCAAGACCTTCAACGATAGAAACCATCTGGGGCTTCCTGTGCTATCGGCATGCCAGGATATTAGAGGAATGGCTCCTCGAAGTGAAAGCGGATATGATATTTTCCATGACAAATCAAACGAGGTGACATACAAGCGTGTGTTGCCAGGCCAGTTTGTCATTCATCTTCGTTCGTTTCAAGGTGGCTTTGCGCACTCGTCCGTCGAAGGCATCTGCTCTCCTGCATATACAGTGTTCGGTTTCAAGGAAGATGGCAAACACGACGACTACTATTGGAAGTACATCTTTATGTCTAAGGCCTTTATTGACCGCTTGAAACTGATTACCTACGGTATTCGAGATGGTCGTTCAATCAGCTTTGGGGAATTTATGGAGATGGATTTTGTGTTCCCTTCTTATGAAGAGCAGCGCCAAATTGCTTTGTTCTTCCGCACCCTCGACAGGCAAATCTCTCTCGAAGAGCAGAAGCTTGAATTGCTAAAACGCATCAAGTCAGCCTGTCTGGATAAGATGTTTGTATAACCAAAATATTCACCATGTGAAAGATTATTGCACGATAGAAGACAGCATATAAGAAATACTTTGAACTCCTTGATTAATGATAAATATGGCTAACGACAATACACAATTCTTCATCAAGGAACTTGCATTTGAGCAGGCTCTTGCCAATCTTCTTCACACCAGTCATGGATGGGATGGAGGAATCATGATGAATCCGACAGAGGAAGACCTTGTACAGAACTGGGCGAATATCCTCTATGATAATAACCGCGACATTAACCGATTGGGCAATGCACCTCTGACAAAGACAGAGATGCAGCAAGTGATTGACCAAGTAAACATGTGTGCTTCACCATTTGAGATGAACCGTCTTATAAATGGTGGACAGGTTATAATAAAGCGTGATAATCCAGCAGATGCAAATAACTGTGGCAAGGAGGTATATTTGAAAATCTTTGATGCACAGGAGATATGTGCAGGTCAGAGCCGTTATCAGATTGTACGTCAACCTCGTTTCAAGGCTTCACACCCATTGGGAGGTGATCGTCGAGGTGATGTGATGCTGCTTATCAACGGTATGCCTGTAATCCATGTGGAGTTGAAACGTAGCGGAGTGGATGTGACTCAAGCGGTCTTCCAAATTAAGCGTTACACTCACGAAGGTGTTTTTTCTAGTGGTATCTTCAAATTAGTACAAATTTTCGTGGCCATGACACCCGAAAAGACTTTGTACTTTGCTAATCCAGGAGCAGAAGATAACTTCAAACCTGAGTTTCAATTCCATTGGGCAGACTTCAACAATATGGAAGTGACAGATTGGCGTACCATTGCCAGTCAATTGTTATCAATTCCTATGGCGCACCAGCTTGTGGGTTACTATACTATAGCCGACGAAAAGGACAAAACTCTGAAGGTGCTGCGCTCATATCAGTATTATGCAGCTAGCAAGATAAGCGATGTTACTCACCGCACAAACTGGGACACTCACCAGCATCGTGGTGGTTATATCTGGCACACTACAGGCTCAGGTAAAACCATGACTTCGTTTAAAAGTGCTCAGCTCATAGCAAATTCTGGCGATGCAGACAAGGTGGTATTCTTACTTGACCGCATCGAACTCTCGATACAGTCTTTGGATGAATACCGTGGCTTTGCTGGCGATGATGACAGCATACAAGATACTCAGAATACAGCTATATTAGTCAGTAAGTTGAAGAGTACCGATCCTGATGACCGACTGATTGTAACATCCATACAGAAGATGTCGAACATCAATGTTCAGAACGGCATTGCTCAGAGCGAGATAGATGCAATCGGTCGTAAAAGATTGGTTTTTATCATTGATGAGTGCCATCGTAGCGTATTCGGAGGTATGCTTATTGGCATCAAGAATGCTTTTCCACGTGCGTTGCTCTTTGGCTTCACTGGAACACCAGTCTTTGAAGAAAATGCACATAACGAGATAACTACAGAAACACTCTTTGGTGACATGTTGCATAAATACACAATAGCAAGTGGTATTCCTGATAGCAACGTGCTGGGATTCGATGTGTATCGAGTAAACACATACGAAGACGATGAACTGCGTGAAAAGGCAGCTTTTGCACAACTCGGGGTTTGTTCCATCGAGGAGGTAGATGAGGATGAAGAAAAGAAGAAGGTATATAACAAGTTTATTTCTGAACTACAGATGCCAGATACATACAATGATCCAAAGACAGGAAAGTTGACACATGGTATCGAGCACTATCTGCCAAAAGATATTTATCAGCAACGAGTGCATCACTTAGCTGTAGTACAGGATATTGTGGCACATCGTGAGCAGGCAAGCAAGAATGGCAAGTTCCATGCTATCCTTGCCACACAAAACATTCCAGAGGCTATCGCATATTATAAACTATTCAAGGAACTATACCCATCGGTAAATGCCGTAACTGTATTTGACAACAATATCGATAACAGTGATGAAGGTATCGCTAAGGAAGATGCTATACTGGAGATGCTTACCGACTATAACGCTCGCTATCAAACAACCTTTGCATTGGCAACCTACGGCAAGTACAAGAAGGATGTAGCTAAGCGTTTGGCGCATAAGAAGCCTTATTTGGGTATAGAACATGATCATCAACAACAGATTGACCTACTTATCGTTGTAACACAGATGCTGACAGGTTATGACTCAAAATGGGTGAACACTTTGTATGTGGACAAGGTGATGAAATATGTGGACATAATTCAGTCGTTCTCACGTACCAATCGTCTGTTTGGACCAGACAAACCGTTTGGTATAATTAAGTACTATACTTTTCCATACACAATGGAGCAGAATATAGAAGATGCTCTTGAAGTATATGTGGACAGACCTCTTGGAGTGTTTGTGGATAAACTGGAACAGAATCTTGATAGCATCAATCGTTATTTCCTACACATAAGTGACATCTTTAAGTCTCATAACATTCAGAATTTCTCAAAGTTGCCTGATACTCGCGAAGACCGCAATATGTTTGCCAAGGACTTTGTGCAGATGACTCGTTTGCTTGAAGCTGCAAAATTGCAAGGTTTCCTTTGGGAGAAGATTGAGTATGAGTTTGAGCATGGTGATACCTACACAAAGGTAAAGATGGAGATTGATGAATCAACATATCTTACCCTACTACAGCGTTATCGCGAATTGTTTGAGTCAAAGCCAGGAGGTAGCTCTGAGCCTACAGAGTTTGACTATCCAATCGATACCTATATCACAGAAACAGGTACAGGAACTATTGATGCCGAATATATCAACTCAAAGTTTGTGAAGTTTGTCAAAAACCTCTATATGAATGGTCCAGGCAGCGAACTGACAAAAGAGGCTTTGAAGGAATTGCACAAGACGTTTGCCTCACTCTCACAGCGTGACCAGCGTACGGCAATGGTGGTTTTGCATGACATAGAGAGTGGTGATCTTCACCTTGAGGCAGGAAAGACCATTCAAGATTACCTTGCAGAGTACCAGCTTCGTGAGCTCCACAAGCAGATTATGATACTTGCAGAGGCTACAGGCTTAAACTTCAGTCAGCTTACCCATATCATGGAACGTAACGTGACAGAACAGAATATCAATGAGTATAACCAGTTTGAGAACCTTAAACTGACTCTTGATGGCGTGAAGACTCGCGCTTTCCTCGAAAAGGTAGAAGGTACAACAATTCCACCTCGTATGGTACGCCCAAAGGCTGACAAGATGCTTCGCGATTTCATCCTTGACGGAGCAAAACGAGAAGCCATCCTGAAGGCTTATATTGGCGTAAACGTTGATGTTAAATCGGAAGCTGAAACATTACCAGAAGAAGTTGTGTCTGTTACAGCAGGGAAAAACTCCGAAGTAGAGACTGGTTTCAATCTGGAAACTATAAGAGATAAGATAGAAGAGATATTGACTTCATGTATCCCTTCATTGTTGCCCCACATGCGTCCAAAGGAGGAAATTATAAATAGTGTATTCTATGTAATCAATACCAGGTCGATCGACTCTCTTGACGGTGTGGACATATTTATTCAGAGGGCATTTGAGAATCTATATGCTAAGAAGCCCACACTAGTGGATAAGCATATCGCATTCAATCAGTTAGTGACAAAGTTTGAGGCGTATCTTAAAAAGCTTTACTACCTTATCAATGGTAAAGAACTTCCTGCTCGTAATGAAGGTGACACTCCTTCATGGAAGGATGCGCTCTATGCTCACAAGTGCTTGTGGAACCTGCGCTGGAGCACAGACGAAGCCAAGCAACAGCTCTATCAGTGGTTGTTATTGGTGAAGGGCTGGCGCAACGAAGAGTCTCATATTTCTCCAACAGCTTCAGAGCAGGAGGTAGATACCGCACTCAACATAATCCTTACCATGTATTTCTATGTAACGGGCTCGTCAATAACTGTTCTAAAAACTAATGGACACGATATTTCTGCTGCTGATATTCCAGTAGAAACAACAAGTAAAATTGTAGATTTTACTCCTTATCATATGAATAATGAGGGTCGGATGGTCGCTGAACCAGAAGGTATAAGAAATTTGCCTGAAGCAACGCGTATTGATATTCTTAAAAGGAGCATTAAGCAATTATTGGGTTACAATCCTAAGAAATCGCCTTTCACAAAACAGCGGCATTGGATTGCCGTTTATCGCGTAGCAGCAGATATGGGTCTTATTATTGACGGTGATTTTAAATACTTTAAATCAATCATTGATAGGATGCAAATAGATACGTTGAGTATTCCTATTTCGATATCATATTTGGAAAAGACAATCAAAGATACCTATGCTATGAATATTGAAAACTGGACTGACGATGGTCTTTCCGAGAAAAAGTTAATTGAGTACGAGGATATAAAAAGGTGTGTTGATGCTTTTGCAAAGATTGTTGAAATGAATATTCCACGAAAAGAGAGCTTAAATTAGAATCTTCCGGAAGAGTGCAGAAAGGCTGCACTCTTTTGTTATACCTTTGTCGTGTGGATATAAAAAAGAGTTTTATGCCAACTAATAAGAATGCACAATTAAGATATCAGGTTATCGATAAATGTTTGAGCAATTGGTCACGACGTTATTACATCGAAGACCTTGTTGAAGCATGTAATGATGCCCTTTACCTACATAACGGAGAAACAAAAGATGGAGGTGGAGTAAAGAAACGTCAAGTTCAAGAGGATTTAAAGTTCATAGGAAGCGAAGATGGTTATGCAATGGATATTGATGCGATTCAGGATGGACACCGCAGGTATTACCGCTATCACGAGAAAGGCGCATCTATAAAGAAGCAACCTATTAACCAGGAAGAAATTGATTTGATACATGATGCACTACTACTCTTGAGGAGATTTGAAGGTGTACCGCAATTTGAGTGGCTGGATGATTTGGAAAAGCGTCTTTATACTACCAGCAAACTGGGTGAGACTCTGGATTCCGTTGTAAGTTTCCAGCACAACCCCTATCTCAAAGGTATGGACACATATTATAAACCTATCTTTGACTCTATCGTAAATAAAAGGGTTATCGAAATAGTATATCATCCGTTTGGTAAAGACGCCAAAACTATTGTTGTAACTCCTTACTTTCTGAAGCAATACAATAACAGATGGTTTCTCATAGGAAAGCATAAAGCTTCGGAATACCTATCCAATTTTGCGATAGACAGAATTGAGGGTTTTAATGAAACATCTAAATCTTACGATCCACTTGCTGAGGATATAGATTTCAAAGAGTATTTTTGCGATGTTGTTGGTGTTTCACTTAGTAATGCACCTGTTGAAGAGGTCGTGCTTAAAGTCAGTAATAAAGCTTACGGATATATTGTGACAAAACCGTTGCATGAGTCCCAATCAGCTGTCTCAACCCCAATGGAAGATGGTTACTGGCAAGTCACACTCAAAGTTCAGAATAATTATGAGCTTCGTTCTCTGCTTCGTTCTTTTGGTGAGCAGATTGAAGTTATAGCGCCGGAATCCTTGCGTAAAATGATGAAAGATTCAGCAGATGCAATGAGCAGTATGTATAATGACAATAAAAGCGAAGATTAAATGTCAAAAACAAATATACCCCAAAAAGTAATGCGATTGTTGTGGCTCAGGGCTGCAGGTCGATGTGAGTTTGAAGGATGCAATAAGATCCTTTATGAAGGAGATATAACTAAGGAGTATGGAAACTTTGGAGAACTATGCCATGTCATTGGGGATTCGCCAAATGGTCCTCGTGGTGGGGAAGAGTCAAAAGCATTGGCAAAGGATATCAAAAATATAGTATTGATGTGTCCCACTTGTCATAAGATAATAGATTCAGACACAGAAAAATATACTATAGAAATAGTGGAAGGGATGAAGAAACGTCACGAGGATAGAATTCGTCTCGTGACAGGTATAGCGCACGACAAAAAGAGTCATGTAGTTACATACTATAGCAAAATCGGAAAACACCTTCCCGACTTCTCGTTCAATACTATCTCTTCTGTCTTATTCCCAAAATACTACCCAGAGGCAAGTACTGCAATAGAGATTAGTATGAAGGGAAATGTCATGAAGGAATCTGATCCGAATTTTTGGGAGATAGAGGATAATAACTTACAGACAGCATTTGCCTATGAAGTAAAACAACGAATCCAGCATTCAGAGACAAAGCACATCTCATTGTTCCCATTTGCTGATATGCCATTGTTGGTAAGGCTTGGCACGTTGTTTAATGACATTCGCGAATTGAAAGTATATCAGCCACATCGTGACACTAGGAAATGGGAATGGCAAAAGAGTGGTGATGAGAATATTGAGTTTAAGATCATTGAACCAACAGACAAGAGCAAGCAGCCTGTTCTTGTTTTTGCGCTGAGTGCTACAGCCATCACGGAGAGAATTAGGTCGTTGTATTCTAGCCAAGATGTTTCAATATGGATAGTTACATGCACTAATCCTAACAATGACTTCTTAAAGACAGAAGCAAAACTTAAAGAATTTGCGAGCTTCACTAGAGAAGTGCTTGACAATATAAAAACATCATCAGCCTATAATGAGATTTTGGTTCACATGGCTATGCCCGTAGCGTGTGCATTCATGCTCGGACACGTTTGGATGCCCAAGGCCGACATGAAACTAATACTTCACGACTATTATAATAATACTGAAAATAAAGCAATTATAATTGAATAAAATATGAGAGCGTTAACAACAGAAGAACATAAACAGTTCAACGAAATTTTTGAGAATTTAGGTGCATCTTTGGATGTGTCTGAATCAAAATATGATGAGTTGGTAAACAGCTATCAGGCTGTAGGCAAATTCCTTGGAGACGAATCGTCCCCGCTAGCTCCATATAAGACTGAGATTCAACCACAAGGTTCGTTTCTGCTCGGAACAATGATTATTCCAGTCAACGAGAACGATGACCTTGACATTGACTTAGTATGTGAGTTCATGGAAAAGCATCCTGACTGGACTGCAGAAAACTTAAAAGCAAAAGTAGGTTATAGACTGAAATCTTCAGAACGCTACAAGAAATTATTGGACGAAGAGGGGCGTCGATGTTGGACACTCTTATATCGTAAGAATTCCGAAAACGCGAGCGACAAATATCACATGGACATCCTACCATGTGTAAACAACGAGAAGACTCGCCTTCGGGAGCAATATTTTAGTGTGTCTGTGGAGCAAGTTGACAAGCTTGCTCTCCGTATTACGGATAAGGAACTCTCTAACTATAAATATGAGACAGATAGTACTAAATGGCTTAAGAGCAATCCGTTTGGTTATGCCAAATGGTTTGAGGATAGATGCAGTATCTCGACTCGAAGAATAGTGTTGTTATCCGAAGCAAAAGTTGGCAATGTGCCAGCATACAAAGAGAAGAAAAGTCCTTTGCAACGTGTTGTTCAGATACTTAAACGTCATCGTGACATGATGTTTAACGGTGATGAAAACAAGCCAATCTCTATTATTATCACAACACTAGCAGCACGCGCATACAATAAGGAAATTGACGTGCTAGATGCACTGGTAAATGTAGTCAACGGCATGGAGAGATATATCGAACGTGAACCACATACCGGTTTGTGTATTGTACGTAATCCCGTAAATCCTGATGAGAACTTTGCCGACAAATGGGCAGAAACACCGCAGAAACAGTTAAACTTCTTTGCGTGGTTAAAACAAGTGAAGCAAGATGTGGAACAAATCATTGAAAAGAGAGACGGTTTGCAGCTAATTGCTGAGTCGATGAACAAACCTTTCGGTAGAGATGTAGTGCAGCGGACTTTTAGTGCGATTGCCGACAATCAGCGCAAGAACAGAGATAATAACACATTAAGAGCTACGACAACAGGTGCTTTAGGAACTATTGGTACGGTTGTGAAAGCTCATACATTCCACGGAGACGAATAAATGCATACAAAAAAGAAATTTACAAAAACGCATCAGAAGGCATTCCTGAAACAAGCTTATCCTAACGGACATTTCTTCGCAGAAACTCCATCAAGTTTCTGCTGGAAGTATTCCGTGCAGCCATCCTCGCTGAGCGGAACATATCAGTTCAAGATTTGCTACAAAGAAGGAAAACATGTGGATGTGTTCGCTATAGACAAGTTATCCCTGTGTGAAGGAAAGAAAGAATTGCCACATGTTTATGACACGGATAAGCAACACCTTTGTATTTACCATCGTCCATCAGAAGAATGGAATGCTTCGCACAAAATAACTGAAATTATTCCCTGGATTTCAGAATGGTTTTACTATTATGAAAACTGGCTTGTTACGGCCAAGTGGCTTGGAGGGGGAATCCACGGAGGGAAGAAAGAGTGATATAGTATTTAAGATATAAGAGCCTTCTAATATCCACTATGATTGCTCAATCGAATACAAAAGTATTTGTTTGTCCGCCCATCCCTCCCATTGTCTCAGACCGTCTCATACGGTGCGGTTTATTTGTGCAAAATTCATTGATTATAACATAATACGCTGATAATCAATATTGGCAAATTTCTTTAACGAGGAAGAATATTAATTGTTCGCAAATCGGGTTGTTATACTAACCTGAAGCAGTCCGAGAGGGCTGCTTTTTTGTATGGAATTAGATCGTACCGGATTCAAATTGACGATTGTTTTCCAATTTTTTATTTAAATTTGTATTGTTTGTATTGCTTTTCACGAAGCGAAGTAGAAAATTATGGGACCTACATTTGTAGAATATTCGCACCCAGACGTTTTTTGAAAAATTCGTTTGATGATAATATCTAATTGTATAACGTAATTTACAAAAACTATATCATAAGATATGAAAATCGATGCTAAAGTTCAGTCTATATCTAAATTGAAGGATTATTTCTTTTTAGTGCCTGATTATCAACGAGAATATGTTTGGAAACCCGATGACGAGGTCGAGCAGTTTTTGATCGATATTGAAAATGAATATAGTCCCGATGCAAAAGAGCAGCGTAATTATTTTTTAGGATCTATCATCATTGTCAATAATGATAGATGTTTCGATGTCGTGGACGGACAACAGCGTTTGACAACTATTATGTTGTCTTTGTGTGTTTTCCGAGATTTATTAAAAAAGGAGACATTGAACAGCGCTCAGAAAAATTATTTACAGATTATAGAAAATCTACTTTATAACTTTGATATTGAATCGGGAGAGACCCGTGTACGCTTAGAATTGCAGTATGAAGAGAGTCATGATTATTTGACAGCCTTGATACAGGAGCAACCTTACAATGGAGTGCGATCCCCATCTATAGAGCGAATGCAGGATGCCTATACGAAAATACTTCGACACTTTCAATTATATGCCGGGATTGATGAGTTGATAGATTTTGCGAAATATTGCTTGACAAAGATAGAACTCGTTGTAATCGAATCTCAAGATTTGAGTAGTGCATTGAAAATTTTCGAGACGATCAATCAGCGAGGGGCGGGATTGAATGCTATGGATTTGGTCAAAAATTTGCTGTTTAGTAATACCAAAGAGTCGGATTTTGCCAAGATAAAAGATATATGGAGGGAGATTATTCAAAATCTTCAGGAATGTTCTGAAGATCAAAAACCCCTACGATTTTTGCGATATTTTCTGAGTGCCCGATATTATAATGGTATCTTGCGAGAAGATGATATTTATAAATGGATTATATCTTCTGAAGGGAAACAGGCTACGCAATATGAAAAGCATCCGGTAGACTTTGCAAAGGAGATACGCTGTATGTCCAAACGGTATTCAGAACTTGTAAATGCCACTGAATTACAGCGGGATGGGTGCTTGTATCCTCACGTGACAAATATAGGCTTTATTAATAAATACAAATCCAGACAGCATTTGATCCTGTTATTGTCTTTGGGAAGCAATGCGGATGTGCCGGCAATCGAATATTTGGCCAAACAAATAGAGAGTTTTTTCTTTTTCAGCTCGACCCTCAGGATCCAAGCCAAGACGAATGAATCCTTGTTTGTCCAATGGGCGGAGAAATTACGTAATCTTACGACGATAGATGAAATTGCCTGCGTGATAGAGAAAA
>OGWR01001626.1_pt1 | contig 17810 bp, 17 predicted proteins | sample 1576061 | NCBI WGS metagenome assembly OGWR01 (sample SAMEA3541511, study PRJEB24748) | human gut metagenome | biome: human gut; feature: human-associated habitat; material: faeces | place: China | collected 2012 | reverse complement strand
AGGGCCTTTTGACCGCCCGGCTGAACGGCAAGCAGGTTGGCCGCAAAAAGGGTGTCGGCTTTGAAACGAAAAAATCCAGAGAAGCTAAGCAGATCATCCGCACCCACTGCAAGACCTTTGGCGGCACACTTGACGATGCCGAGTGCATGAAGCTCACCGGTCTTGCCCGGAATACCTATTATAAATATAAGCGTCAGATCCGTGCCGAACGGATGGCAGAGCAGGATTTGCCGAAAGGAGCAAGTATCTTTTATGAACCGCCAAAATCATTCTGAGCCGGAGAACAGGCTCACCCAAGAGGAACAGCAGGAGTTTTTAGAACTTCTGGCCCAGCTTTCCCCGGAGCAGCGTGAAGCACTGAAAGAAGTGCTCAAATCCTTTACTTAAAGATAATCCGGGGCAGCCCCCAAAAGCCGTCCCGGATTATTTTTTGAACTTTATGCTTTGTTAAATGTGTTTAGCCATGTTGTTGCCATCTTGCAAGTGGTATATTCTGAATCATCCCACTCAGTCGGCATTGAGCTACCAATCTTTTTCCCACTAGCATCTGTTTCTTTAACCTTCACGTTATTGGATTCCACAAAATCAGAAGGATTTTTCGTATTATCTAGGCCATAGTTGTTTTCCTGTCGAATAAGTCTGTAATATCGATTTTTTGAAAAGACCGGTTTGAAATCAAAGTATTCATTTATGAGACTATCTGGTACTGCAAAACAATTAGTAAAGGAGCACTCCGAGACAATTGCTCTTGGGTAATCAAATTTTTCATAATCAAATATTTTCACTGAAATCATAAAGTTACTTTGGTTTTCTGTTCCAAGTACTTTCCAGCTTCCATGATTATAGTAATACGACTGGGTTGGGCAAATATGAATATTGTTAAAAATACATCTAACAATTTTATTCGGATGATTTGCATTTGCAAACTTTTTGTCTGCTGCACCAAACTCTATAACAGAACCTTTTATACCCAACATCTGAAGATCATGCGGCGCGTTTCCATTAAAATATTCTTGTGCTCCGAAATTGTTCAGGTCCTCTATAGAGTTGATTTTTCCAGTCGAGATATTTGAAAATTCACAATCCTCAATTTTAACTTCAGAATTGGTCGTGGATGTTATAAGATTGAACCCTGTACAGTTAGCAAACTGGCAATTCGAAACAATCGTCCTTTCTTGCAAATCCACGCATGCTTGCTTACAGCCATTAAATAGATTTTCTCTAACGATATATCCGCAATTATTTACGACATTACTACAATTTTCAAAGATACAGTTCTCAACTACACCCATCTCACGAATGCAGTTGCTTACTCTTACAAATGTGCAGTTGGAAATTGTGCCTCTCTCTCTACTAGTATCAGATAAACCGTGCCCCGGACCATTGATTGCATAGGTTCCAGTTTTAACCATATAAGAAGAACCAGCCAAATTGTTTTCACATTCGAAAACGTTGTTCTCTACCAGTATATTATTGCCATCAAGCCTAATAAAAGCGTTATATCCTGCCCAATCTTTACATATAAATTCATACGTTGGTTTATCAGGAAAAACAAATCGATTGTTGCTAACAGTCAAGCCATTTCTTATGACTAGGCTTAAAAAGCTAGCGCAAGCACCATAAGTACGATTGTTTTTGAACTCACCCGAAACAAATTTACCATTAATAAAAGCGACACAATCAATAAAAGTACTATCTTTGACTACACAGGAAGCAGAATCTTTATTTTCATCGGTTTGTTTTATAAAGAAGCCGTTGGAATCGCTTGCAGTCTGGCAAATCCCATGGCAAACAACAGTAGACGACGCAATTAAAAGTGTCGCTCCATCGCCCAAGAAGATATGGCTGCTTTTATCTTCATTATAATGAATTGTGCAGTTAATGAACTTGACAGTACCTTTGCAGTTCATAATGGCAGAGGAAAAGTGGATTTCTTTGTTTTTATAGATCGTTTCACCACCGTTCTGAATCGAGCCGGAGAGCACCAACTTTTCACGGGGCGCATTCGTGTCGATGGCTTCTTCACCATTTTCTTCGGCCTGTGCTTCGGAGGCTTCTTCTGCGGCTTTCGGCTCCGGAAGCTCCACTTCAAACGGAGTCTCTTCGGTGATTTCAATGGGTGCAGTGATATAGCGGTCAATGCAGCCGTCCACACCACGCAGACGATAGGTGTCTACGGTCTGCTGCTTCAAGGATTTGATGGTCTTGCGGCCAAGGTCAAACAGGTCGATGAAGTCTTCCTGTTCATCCTGTTCCATCGACTCCGCAGTATGGTCGTACAGATACATATAGGTGATAACGCAGCTCAGGATTTTCCGCTTTGCGTTATCTTCCAAATCATCCAGAGCATCTTCCAGATTCGCCACCTGTGCATCGGCATTCAGATAGTTCAGCAGTTCGTTGGCATACAAACGCTGCTCGTTGGAGGGCATTGCATACAGCTTGGATGCTTCGTTCAAACAGCCGGACAGAATATTCCGCTGCTGGCTGTTCAAATCCTTCAGATTTTCGTTTTCCTTGATGCCATAACTCTTGTCTTCCAGCAGATAAAGCCGCTCCTGAAGATAAGCACTGTTCTGAGCCAGTGCCCGGATGTTGCTTTGGGACTGCATGACCATCCCGGCGATATTGGCATCCTGATCGGCCAGACGAACCAGAATTTCAATCAGGATTCCCTGTGCCTGTGCCAAAGAAGTGATCTGCTCTGCCATGCGGATATTGTTTTTTCTGGGACAGACCACCATATTGAAAATACGATGGAACCATTTCTCGTTTTTCAGCTCCTCAAACTGTGCATCGGATTTGGTCGTCAACTGCTGCACCGCAGACTGCAAATCCTGAAAATCACAAGAACTGCCGTAATAATTCGGTTGTAAGCTGCATTGTTCCTTTGTCATAAAAATCACCTTTTCTTTCTGTTGAAATCATCCAGAAGCGTTTGGGTCTCTTCATGGAGGTTCTGCGCTTGAGAAATTGCCTGATTTGTATAAGCAGAGCTGTACGCAATGCGTGCAGTTCCGTATTCCAGCCGTTGTGTCATTTTTCGCACTTCGTAAGCAGACATCGTAAGAGCATTGTGGAAGCCCTCGTCACAGAGCCGCTCCAAGCCTTGGGTTGCTATAAAGGAACCTATCCAGGCACCCAGCAAAGGAATCGGAATCAGTTCTTGTCCGATTGCAGCACCAACGGCACTTACAGCAGCGTTCAGCGCAGCCATCTGGCAGCTTTCCTTGAACTCTTCATCGGAAATTGCCCCGGTGCTCTTACGATATGCCAGCTCAGATACCGAGAATGCCAACGAAACGCCTGCGGCCGCAGGGCCAGCCGAAATGCTTGTAAAGTTGGTGATGCTGTAAATCGCAAAGCCACTGATACCGCCCTCTGCGGCTGCTTTTGCCGTATCTATGCCAATGTCTTTCCAGTCATCCACCGTAAATTCGTTGATTTTCTTGCCCTCTTTGCACTTGCTGTAAATACCAACCGCCAACTGGAATCCACCCGAAATAAAAGCGGCCTCCGCAGCAGCTTTTCCAGCCTTTTGCAAGGACGGTGCTGCTTCCTGCTGTGCTTGTTCTCGTTTCTTATCGCTGCGTTCATCCGCACGCTGTTTCTGGTTGTCGGCTGTCTGGTTTAACTGGTCGGATTTCTTATCCAGCGTTTCCATGATTTTGCCACGCTGGACTGCTGCATAATCTACATTGCCAGACCGAACAACATCAAAGAACGAACGCCCTGTCTGTTCTTCGATTTCGCGTATCTTTTCTTTAATGGCTCGGATGGATTTTGCGCTCAGGCCATCGGTATCCCCAGACAGCACCTTTTTAATCTGTTCATACTGATCTTTCGGGATAACATAATAGCTGCCATCCTGACCAAAGTTGATGTCCTTATATTTTTCAAGATGCTCAAGCACATGGCTTAGAGAATTGTTCGTACCATTGATGTATTTGGACTGTACTGCAACACCATTGACCCGATAATCTTCTGGAGCAGTGCGTCCAACACCGTCTTTAGTCGCGTCTGCTCTACGGTTGTGCATGATTTGATCTGCATTATGGAAATTGATGTCAACTTGCTCTGCATACTCACCGTGTTTTGTTGTGGGATTTCCTAAGACATGGTTGGAGTCATTTACAAAGTCACGGACATTATCAACACATTCCAGAGCTTTTTTCAAATTGGCATCGATTGTTGCTTTAGTCGCCGCATTCTGAGTGTCGATTTTATGCATCTTCCGCATCAGCTCTAAAGCGTTCTGGCGGTTCTGCTCTGACACCATAGAGCCTACGCCCTGTGTCCGGGCATTTCGCATTTGGTCTTCATGTACGAACTGTTCATCCATTTGTTTTACCTCCCATCTGTTCATACTGTGCATCCATTCGTCCAATTTCCTGCTTTATCTCTTGCTCCAGCGTTTCCGGCGCAGTCACCTTGACCTTACTGCCCTGACTGAGCAGCCACATTTTTACGCCTGTGCCAAAGACTTCGGCTTCAATAGAGCAAACACCCTCTTTTTCATCTACGACTTTTGCCATCGGGAACTTGTCCAGCACAGCTTCCACCGATGGGCCATAGTAGTTGAAGCTGATCTTCTGCGGCTCTCCGCCGAACATGAACTGAGTGCGGTTCTTATACTCGCCCTCTTTGAAGCGGTCTTTATAGGGTACAGAGAACTTTTCTCCTGTTTCCTTGATGGAATGTATCCTATCAAGCCGATAAATGGTTGGATAAGGATCGTTCTTTTTATGGAAAGCCTCTCTGGTGGAGTGGTCTGTGATAACAGCCATGAGATAGAAATAATACTCTGAGAACATCAATCCCACCGGCTCAACCGTCCGTTTTACGATCTGACGCTCTTTCAGCTTCTGATACTCAATTTCCAGCACCGACTGATTTCGGATCGCCTGTGCCACCATCCACAGATTGTCCGGGTCAACGGTTGCATGAGCCGGGTCGTGATAGTGGAACAGTTCATTGCTGATAAACCACTCAATGTCGCTTTTTTCTTTCTGAGACACACAAAGGTTCAGGATGATTTGTAACTGCTTCTCGACTTGTTCTTTGGTAAAAGCTCGGCTTTCCAGCAGAATCTTGCATAGGGCCAACACTTCACCTTTGGAAAGCTGCTCGATCTCCTGTGTGACCAGACGGTAGCCATTTTCTTTCTTGTCGTACTCGATTTTTCGTACGATGCCTTCTTTGGCACACTGTTCCGAAAGAAAATCCCGGATGCTGTCAATGTCTCTCTGAATAGAGCGGACATTCACATGGTACTGCTCTGCGGCCTGTTGCTTATTGATGAGCTTACCAGAAAGAAAATCCTGATAAAGTTCTAAAACACGGGTCGTTTTTAAGGTGTCTGCTGTCATTGGTTTGCCCTCCTCTTCGGTTCAGCCCCATTATAGCAACCGTGGTGGACAGGCATTGTCTATCTTCTCTTTTGCTGACTAAAAAGTTTTTGTTTCTAAAATCTGTGCTTGATTTCTAAAAAAGACTTGCTTGCTACGATATATACTATTGAAAGTATACGACTAATGCAATTAACGGTCAAGCCTTGTCACAATAAAATCGTAAGTAAGCACTACGATTTGTACAAGGAGGCCGAACCATGGAACGAGAGAAGCCCACATTTGATATTCTGGGCCGCATAGAGAAAGAACGTGCTGCCCGCAACTGGTCTGAGTATGCCCTTGCAGAAAACTCTGGCCTGACCCAATCCACCATCTCAACATGGAGAAGAAGAAATCTCCAACCCAATGTTGCTTCCATCGAGAAGATCTGTTCGGGCTTCGGCATCACGCTTTCCCAGTTCTTTCAGGAGGAGGACTCAGTTTATCTGACGAAGGAGCAAAAGAAGCTTCTTGATCTCTGGGCTAAGCTCTCTCCTGTTCAAAGAGAGGCAGTTACTAAAATGCTGTGTGCTTTCCTATATATAGAGGAAGAACCCTGAGTTTCAACTGCATATTGCCAGATAAAAGCGGCCAAGCCTCAAAAAGCTTGACCGCTTTATCCTTTTGAATAATAGGGTTTAGGTACAGGATTCCCGGATTTTTGCCAGATCACTGTTCAGCAGCGTTTCATGTTCCAGAAGTTCTTTCTGGACAGCAAGTAGGAAATCTCTGTTATCATATAGGATTTTGTAGGCTCTGCGGTATAACTCTTCCATCTTAGCTGCTTTTATGGCTTCGCTACTGAAAAGTCTTGTCTCTGACATTCTATTATTCGCCGATTCGACCTCCGAGAAACCAGCACCTGCGAGGGATGTCATCCAAAGATCAAGCAGACGATTGGCATTCTGAATGTCACCACTTGCATTTACATCCATCATTCCATAAATTAAAGACACACCTGCTTTTCCTGCCAAAGTCTTCGTTATATCGTTCAGAAGTTCTTCTTCGTTTTTCAAGTAAGTAGAACAGCCATTCTCGAAGCCACCAATGCAGCTTTGATCCCCACGAATGGTAACGATGCCGATGCTGTCCGGATTCAGAATCTCTCCTACAACTGCGTGGGCTGCTTCATGTAATGCAATCTTCTGGCATTCGGTCAAATCAAGGCACTTGTCTGTTTTGGAGAGCTTATAAACTACCTGAAGCAGCGCATCTGTCACATCATCTTTGTAAATATGCTCGTGTCCTTGGTAGGTGCTATTCAGCGCAGCAAGGTTCATTACTGTTTCAAGGGTAGCACAGCTTACTTTGGGCATAGCTTTAACAATATCTGAAATCAAAACATCCTCTGCCAAATCCTTATCCCGGAGATAATAGCTGACGATCTTCTCAGCAGTCTTTCCCGTTGGAGGGTCAAGATAAAGCGTGTAGTCGAATCTTCCGGGTCTTAGCAGCGATGGAGGCATATACTTTGTGTCATTTGTTGTAGCAATCACAAAAATGTCTGTGTTCCTTGCATCGTCAATACAGGCTTGTAAGCAAGCCCATTCTGGCGCATAGGGAGAGTTGGATTCTACATAGAGGTTCAAATCCTCCAAGAGCAGTATACTAGGTGCGGCTTCCTTTGCAGCCAAGAAAGCAGCCCTCAATTCATCCAAAAAACTGTTTTCCTGACTGGTTTTCCGAAAGACAAGAGACTTGCGGCCTGATTCTTTTATAAAGACGGTTGCCAGCAAACTTTTACCAAGGCCGGGGTCGGATTCCATCAGAAGCCCTCTGGGGATAGAAGCTCCTTTACTTTTATAAAGTTCTGGCCTTTTCAGGGCATCCAATATCTGGCGTAGAATATTTTTAGTGGATTCATAGCCGATCACTTTTTCATCGAACTTGTCCATTGTTATAGACCTCCTTTGGTTCATCGTTTAATAATCTGGACATTCGTCATATTCGATACCTAAGACTTCCATCCGCTCTCTCGGTTTTTTCGGAAGATATACAGCAACCGAATATTCCCGGTTTTCGCAGCGCACTCTTTTCGATACAGACCTTGTGATATACTGCACACTATAATCATTCAGTATTTCATGGATTTGATTCCACTCATACCTACGGCTCATGTGGAACTTATTTAGATTCTGATAGGAAATAGTATCTACGATAACATGGATATGTGGGTTTTCTGTGCCGAAATGAATTGCATACGCAGCAATATAACCATTGTTAGCATAAAAAGACACTATCCGTTCAGCAATTATCTTTAATGTCGCTACTAAAGGATTCTCTTCTGTAGAAAACGAAATCACTCTATGCTTTGCCAAATCTTTCCGATGCTTGAATTGTCTCTTATGATTAAATTCCATAAATTGATGTACCGCTAAAGGATTTCTCATATACCAAAATGGAAAACCGAAAGGTTTACACCCAACAAATTGACTGTCGTTTATTATTGTCTTTTGAGGATCAAACGCATAGCAAAGAAGACTGCAAACGTCTTGCTCCGTAGAATATTCAATCTTTTCATTTTCGTTCACGAATTTGATAATCGGCATATTTTTTTACCTCTTCTCTGATTTTATCGTACTCTCTTTGATCAATCCAACATGCTATCTTAAAAATGCTGTCAGAGAACTTAGCATCCATTATATCCTGCTCTCTGTACAAGCTCTCTTTCAGAATTTCTGATTGTGACTTTCCACTTTCATTCTGACGGTTTTTTAATAATTCATATTCTTCTTCTGAGAGATATACGTTTACTCTATGCCTTTTTTCCACTTTCAAGTGCTCCTTTCCGTTGATATACTCTTCAGATGGACAAGATAATTTTCATACAAGAATATCTATTAAGAGCCATAACATTGGTACAGCTTTCAGCCATTTTCAAACAATATATACTATTATCTAATGTTAATAATAATTATATTATTTTTAATAATAACATCTTGTATTTATATTATCTTATCTTATAAAACAAAGGGAGCTCCGCTCCCAACAGGTGTGGCAAAATGTGTGTGTGTCCCACATCATTCGCTCGACCCGAAATAGCCTACTGTCATTCAGCTATTTATCTTAATGTTAGTGCTGTTAATAAAGATTAAATTTCACCTTCTTTCCTCTCCACACATTATCAAGCATTAACACCAAGATTATTTTTATGTACACCTCATTATCAAGCATTATTTTCAAGCAACAGAAAACCCACATGGAGCATTCATTCCATGTGGGCTTTTTCGTATTACCATCCAGCAGCTTTTATATGAGCTTCCTGCACAATATATTCTTGTACCGCTCTCTTTGGAATTTTCCATACTCTTCCAATTCGCATCGCTTTGATCTTCCCGGTCTTCAAGAGCTTATAGGTGGTGTTCATACCGCAGTTCAGCATATCAGCAACTTCTTCCGGGGTTATCAGGGTGTCGTAATAATCAAACATAACGGCCAATCCTCCTTTGATGGGTTACTATACTGTTGCCGAATGTCAAATCATACCAGATACAAAGAAAGGGCAACCACTTGCGTGATTGCACTCTATCATCGTTATTCATGATCTCATCCTACGGTTTTACAATAATTCACGCCAAAATGGTGCCGAGCTTCCACCTATTTGAACTTTTTTGAGCCGAATTTTTGAGGAAGTGTAGGATAAGCACCTGAGAGTTGCAGAAAATCTTGTATCAACTTTTCCTCGGTTCTCCTGCAACCGGATTCTTTCGATCCATAAATTGGGTCTTTATATAATTCAGATAGTGGCCATCCACCTTTTTGGGTATCATCTGATCCAGTTCATTACAGGTGATCGGTGCCTCTATTTCCTCGACAGGGGTAAGGGTTTCAATGATATAATCCGATAATTTGCGAACCATATCCGGCTTTCTCTTTACGGAATTGCAGACACTTTCTGATATATGAGGTTCAAACTTTATTTTGCCCTCATCAATATAATCCGCCAGAATCTCAAATGTCGTTTGAATGATTTCCGACGAATTATTTGATTTATTCAAATCAGCTTTTACCGCTTTGACCAAAATCGTGCAGAAGCAGGTATTATACAATGGCACTACCCAATTCGCCATGAAATCCATCCCTTCTTCATAAATTTTCTTCCATTTCCGTATGATCTCACTTTCATTTTCCATTTCGGGTGTTGTTCCCCAATTTCCTTTTATGCTTTCTTCGATTTCCGTCCTCCATGTTTCAGCAGGCATTCCGTCAAGCATTTCATTCAATGTCTTAAATGCCATATCGACCAATGCCGTCCGATTTATGATGTTGCCAAGCATATGACAAGTACTCATCTGCTTTATGGATGTCACATCATCGAGTTCGATTCTTCTGGCCTCATGGAGTTTTTGTACATTTTCCCACAAACTCATCGTCAACTGTATACCGAGTGCCTGTTCTATGCGGATTGTAATATACAGACGATCTGCATTTGTCAGTTTTGGATTATCGTTCAAAGTGCAAAGATTGTTATATAGATTCTTCAGCTTCCGAATTTCTTGCATAGTCAGCTGATGTTTATCCGGTTCCGGCCTCAATCCATCATAGGCATCCTTGACGATATAAAGTGCTGCCATCGCCTTATTATATCTTCTGAATATTGCCGCTACATCCAGATCACTTAATTTGAATCCGGAGTTTTTTCCGCTTACAAAGAAGCTTTTGTATTGTGGCAGAATAGATAATTTTTTATCTGCGGATTCAGAACTCGATTTCAAGGTACTGTTTGCACCGGAACATTTTTTCTTTATTTTTTTCTCTTCCTCTTTATCTTGAAACTCAAATGTATCCAATTCAGATTTCTTGTTTAAAGCCATACTGCCAGTCTGAAAAGTATAGACATTATTTTGAATCAGATAATCCATTCCTGTGACTATGCCTTTTTCGGAGGATTTTTCTTTTGAGCCAAAATAAGTATACTTTACTGCTTCATACGCACTGACCGGGTTTTCCTCCCCAATAATTTCTCGAAGCTGGCAGTAGAGCTGCGCAATCGCATTTTCTCCTAAAAAGTTTTGTACTGCTTCTTTTCCATAAAGAGGGGGCAGACATCCTACTCCAAAAGGTTTTGCGATTCGATCTCCCACTAAAGGCTCAAACATTGCATACGCTTCTTTTACTGCCCAGTCGATCAGTGCATCTTCCTTTTTGGGGCGCTTACTCAGGTCTGGTCTGTCCAGTCGAAAGCTATATCGCAGGATATTGTCTGCAATCGCACACCTTGTCACAAACCGCTCATCACTTCTCGGTTCCTTCTTCATCATAATTCTCCCCATTTATTCAATCCTGTTCGCAATAAGTTTGTACAAGCAAACTCAACTTATATTTCATATTATATCATGATTTATGCACGATTTCAATAGTATTTAGACTGATTCTGCACAACTTCAAACTCAAGGTTGTTATTCTCTTCAAAACGTGCTACCATACTGTCACCGGAAGCGATCCGGGAGTTGAGCAAGGCCAATAAGCCTTGCTCAGTACATAACTCATAACAGATCTAGGAGGTATCACCATGATTAACATCATATAGATTTCAAGCCGCTCTCCCCCTCGACAGAAAAAACACCTCAAAATCCGCACCTTGAAAATAGCATATAGAAACGGAGATGTATGGTATGAACGGCTATCAGCCGCCCCTTGTTCCACAATCTGCCGTCACATTTGGAGAGGAACGACTCGTTGATCCATGGGCAGAAACCATGCTACGGAATACCTGTAGTAATTTTCAGGTTCAAAACATGGCGTTGCAGCAGGAAAATGCCGCTTTGAAAACCAAAAACCAATCTCTACAGCAGCAGAGGGCAAATTCGATTTTCAAAGTAGCTGATCGCGCTTACCTGCGGGAGTTTAGTGCCTATAGAACAGAGCATTTTGTAAAGTTTCCCGATGAGAGATACTACCTTGTCAGAGAAAATGGTTTCGGTGCTCCCTACGAGGTCACCAAGCCCCTATCGGACTGCACAGAATTCTCCGCTCGATATGTGTTTGACCCACGAGACGGCTCCACACTCATTGAAGTCCAGTACCGTCTTCCAAATGGAAAGCGGGCCAGCTTCAGTATTCCCGCCGAAAAATTTCGGAAGAACACTCTAGCTCAAAGTTTTTACAAAGGTGGTGGAACACTTCACTTCGGAAAAGATGGCCCTCGGCTGTTTTACATGCTGATTGCACAACTCTTAAGCAGCCGCAACTCATGCATTCTATCCATACCAGGGTGGAACTTCAACAATTCCCGATGGACTTTCAAAGAGTCAGCAACGTGTGAGTCGATATTGAATAGCCCCATTCTTCCTACTGCCGGTCTTGCATCGGAAAATCAGAGAATGATGTCATTGGTCGTAGGACTGTCACTCTTAAAAACACATTTTGGGGAAGCAATGCAACCGACCAAGCCTTATGCGATGATTTCTGAAAGTTTCTCTGTTACAACAGAAATTACACTTAATTGCCGACTTTCGGAACTAAAAAAGCAGCTATACAATCACCGCGATGACCTGCTTGTTTATATCCATGACGGATCTAATTCTTCCCGTCACCAAAAAACAACGAATTACGGCTTTCTCTCAGATGAAGCCGTAAAAGGAAGTGCAAGTCGTTCAATCTATATTGTTTTGGCAAGAAAGCTGACTCCAGAGATTCGCGAGAACTGTATCCCGATTATTCCAGCGGAGATTTGCAGCACTACTGATGCAGCCTCTGCAAACTGGAACGATTTAATTTCCTTGACAGAAAACAACCCTGATGAGTTTAACTTACGCACTCAACGTGCATACGAAGAAGCGTGCAGTAACTTCAAAGGTTCAGATTACTGTCAGGATGCAGCGGTTTTGAGTGTAGTCTCTGAAATCATCTGTTGGACTTTCTCTCGTACAGACGCAACTCACCAGCGTGAAAGAAAATTCCAAGACACATATAAACAGACTTTGGAGAAGTATGTTCAGTATTGGGACTCTCTGGCAGATGCTTCTGCGTTAGAGCGTTTCCGCGATGCGCTTTACGCCGCTGCCAGAAAGCAAAGCATTCGCTTCCGTGCCATCGGTAATATAGACGAAACTTATTGTAAGGAAATGGAGGTGTTATACGATGAGTACAAGCTATATATCACCCTTGACCTTGTGAAGTCCTTGGTTTCAGAGTATATGTCGGAATTTCTTGTCTCTGATGTTCTGGCTCAGTTAAGCGAAGCTGGCATCCTCTCTGACAGCATTGTAAAGACATTGACTCTCTCTAGCGGGCATCCAAAGAATGTTCGGCTGCGCTCCATTAACCGCAGTTTTGTGAATGGGCATGGACGCCGCGATATTACAACTATTTGACATAAAAAGGAGGTTTTTTCATTGATTCCAGACTTTGAAATTAAAGTTACACCCGGAAGCTACGAGGAGGTTTCCGAAAGATTCAAAACCTATCTTCGGTTTCGCTTCGGTATTGACCCCGCCAGTGTATTTATTACAGGAGCAACAGGAAGCGGTAAAAGTACTGCTAGTATAAGTCTTGCTATCCAGTATGTTAAACAAGGTATTCCTGCACTTGCCATAGACATAAACCAAACAATGTCTCCCGAACACATTTGCAAGGCTCTGTCGCCAGAATTTGAATCGCTCGTGATACGACATAATCTGTATAGAAAAGCAGTGGCAAGCGACTTAATAACCCCTAAAATTTACGATGGCTGTATAGAGGATTCATATGACACTGCTTATGGATTATCTGAGATCATCAGTAAAGGTTATCGGTTGGGGCCTACGCAGGCCGCAATTCTTACCGATGCTATAAAATCCCGTGTAGATTGCAGAGAGACATCTCTACGAATTTTTCCCAGTATTCTTGAGGAACTTGAGAATTCCAGTTTGGCAAGTGCCCGCACACTGGCCAATCGTCTAAGACCGCTTTTGCGGAACAACGTATTCGAGTGCCAAAAAACAGGCAGCACTTCTCTCCCGCTTTCTCCGAATATTCACGTCTTCGATCTAAGCGGGTATCCTGCTGGCATACGAATTATCCTAGCAGAACTTCTGCTATATGATTGGTTCCGTTCTGCCCGTGCGCTGCAAACTCCAATCATCATTATGGTCGATGAAGTGCAGAATCTAAAGCTTGGTCGAGGCACAGTTTTGAATCAAATCATCACAGAAGGTCGTCGGTTTTCTATCGGTTCCACCCTTATTTCGCAATCTCTGAAAGCCTTCAGCCCAGATGAGCAGTTGGCGTTGAGCCAAACTGGAACCAAGCTGTTTTTTAAGCCACCACTCACAGAACTTCGGGCATGTTCCGAGATGTTGGCGCCCCCACAGCACCGTGCCGAAACAGCTGAACTGCTCAAAACATTAAAAGCCGGCCAGTGTCTTCTGCTGTCCGAATACGTTTACATAGGAGACGAGACTCACCCGTGCACTGATTGCATTCAGGTGAATGTTGACCTACCACAGTCCGTTAAATAATAGGAGGATTTTACCATGAACTATCATTATGGATTTTTTGATGCCCCTGCGGTTCCCGCATACCCTAATTCAACGCCAGCCATGAAACCCGCTATTTATTTTATCGAACCACCCTGTCTTGCCGATGCCAATTATGAATGCCTTGGTTGCGACACTGCAACCTTGCGTAACAACGGTCTCCACCTAAACTGTGGCTATCTAATTCCCTCCAATTTTCCCCTGTGTGATGAAGCGGTATTGGAACCAGATCTTCCTTGGTATCCTTAAAGTTGCTCTAAACAAACAGTTATTCTTATACTGACTAGGAAGCCGGAAAGGCTTCAATATTTAATCTTCATGGAGGAAAAAGCCTATGAAAAACAACAGTGATTTTATCAGTCTGACCGCAGCCGTCCGCCGTGCCAAAAGTGAAGGGCTGAATCTGAGCTATGCCGGCCTGCGGAGGTTTGTCGCCGAAGGATTCATTCCACACGTGCCCAATGGTAGCCATATTTTAGTATACTATCCAAACGTAGCCAATCTGATAAAGAACGGTGTGACTGCCGAACAAAGTCGAGCATATCAGCTTTCCCGTAGTCGAAGCTAATCCAACAGTCCGCCCTCGGTATCCTAGATGCCGAGGGCATTTTTTGAAGCAAATTTAGATCAATTGGAGGTTCAAATCTATGTTCTGTGAAAATTGCGGTCATCAAATCTCCGATACCGCCAAATTCTGCTCTGCCTGCGGTCATCCTGTTGGCACAGCACCATCCCCCGGTGTAGGAGCACCGCCTACTGTTCCAGCCAAGCGAGAATCGCCCCGGCTGAAAGCATCGTCTGGTAATGGAAGCATCTCTAGAATGTCCGGGATACGCCGTAAGCCGTGGCTGCTCCGTATGCCAATCCCTGACCCTCACACAGGTATTACAGTTGTAAAAACTGTCGGCACTTATGTCACCCGTGAAGAAGCCGAAGCGGTTCGTGCTGAAATGATGAAACGCCCTGCTACACCATATCAAGATTCCACCTTAGCAAAAATTCACGAGGTTTTTCTGGAATCTCGCGAGTACAAAGGACGTTCTGATAAGGCTCGTGAGTTGTATGATCTGGCATGGAAGTATCTAAAACCGCTCTGGTATTATAAAATCGCCGCCCTTTATGCACAGGACTTCCAGAACATTCTTGATAAGATGGCCGACGATGGCCTGTCTCAAAGCATGTTGGAAAAAGAGCGTACTCTTATCAGTAAGCTGTATCGCACTGCCATTGGCTGGCGTGTCGTGGATGCTAACCTTGCATCTGTTCTGAAAATCGAGGGGCGCAAATCCCCGGAACGTGAAATCTTCACGGATGAACAGGTAACGCTGATTCTGAGCCAGAAGAACACTCCCACGGGGCAGATGGTAATTGCTCTTCTGGCCTGTGGAGTTCGTATCTATGAGCTGCTGCACTTCAAACACGAAGATTTTCACCGCACGGAATCCGGCGCTTATCTGATTGGCGGCTGCAAGACCGAAGCTGGACGCAACCGCATCATTCCCATTCTTGACTTCGGCATCCCGATTTTTGAACATGCGTATGCCACCTCTGTGGAAACCAGCCCGCTTTTTCCAAATGGCAAAGGAGGTTTTTGGAACGAAAAGAACTGGCGCAACCGCAAGTTCTATCCGTTCTTGGAGGAAATTGGCATTCAGCCGAATCCTTATGACGAGAACGGCAAGCGTAAACCGGAGTTTTCCGGGAAGCTCGCCACTTATACGCCCTACACCACCCGGCATACATACGCCAGCCTCTGTGATCGCGCAGGCGTCAACAAGGATATCCTGAAACGTGCTGTCGGGCACACGCCCAAATCCAAAACGCTGGATGAAGTCTATCTCCATCCGAAAGCGACCCAGATGATCGAAGCCTTTGATAAGGCCAATCAGCTGGTCAATGATGAAGTTCTGACCACAACGAAGGCATAACAACTTCAAAGAGAAAAGCTGCCGATCCGTGAGAATTTTTCTCTCATGGATGGCAGCTTTCTTTTTTTGTTTGCACAATCTGTGTCAGGTCTCATCGCTTCATTCTTATTTAAAATTCAGCGGTGGAACTTTCTCCATCAGATCCTCTACGTTGCAATTCAGCGCACGCGCAAGGCGAAGCAGCGTTTCTGCTTGTGCTTTGTTGATGTCCTTCTGTCGCTGCTCGTATAGCTGGATGGAGCGGACGCCCACCCCCGATGCCTTTGCTAGCTGCGATTGAGAAAGACCTGCCGCCTCGCGCAGAATTCGCAAGTTGGTGGCCTTCGCGCGCTCGGTGCGCATCTCGTCGAAGATGGCGACAAACTTGCTTTCAGGTGCCTCGTGCAGCGGCCAATACATAGAGCGAATCTCGTCATAGGTAGCGGTCGCGAAGATGGACCGGTAAGAGCGGCCCGTAGCCATCTGGTAATGCGCGAGCACCCACCCGACCCAGAAGTCCGGCGTCCGGTCATAGCGAAGACACGGCGCGGGCACCTCATCGCAAGGTAGCAGGGGCAGCATGATGCGCAGCAGGTCGTAGGATGACTTGCCCGCCACATATACCGGGTTCTGCTTTTCGAACTCCTCAGCCAGACCCGACGCCATAAACGCCTGAGCCACCTGATCGCCCGTGCATCCGGCCACATTCACCCCGATGTCGAAAACAAATGCCAGCACTTCCTGCAGGTCGTGAGCATAAGGCGAAGGCGGCAGCTCGACGACGGCGTATCGATACTCCCCCATGGCCTACCCCTCCCTCATCAAGTCGAGCATGTACACATCGTTGGGGTCAAAGGGCTCCTTGTGCAGAATGCGATCGAAGTCCTGGCGCGCCTTCTCATCTCGCCTCATGCGCTTCTCATGCCAGAGCGATGCTGACGCGGGCTCGGCTCCTACGAACCTGAGCGCCCCGAAGGCTGCCTCACTCACCGCAACCACCTGACGCCCCGGCCCACCAAGCTTCATCGCGCGCTCAAGCTGTGCGAGACTGATGCGATTCTCCAGAAATGCCCGGGCAAAAGAAAAGTAGGAATCGTCAGCACGGTAGCCCACGACCACGTAATACATGGGATTGAATTTTACAAGTTTACATAAAATCGGATAAAAGGAGCTTCCGGAAAACTGCTCTACCTGCCACATGATCGGAGTCAGCCACATGCCAAACTGCAGGCAGATACCCACGATCTGTGCCATATCCTTAAAAAACACCTGAACAGCGCTGGTAAAATACACCAGGGCAATGGATAACATAAAGGCTGCAAAGGTATAGTACATGGTCTGAAGCCAGCTGATCTGCGGCATCCAGCCAAAGCATAAAAACAGCGCGCCCATGATCAGCACAAAGATCAGATGCACCATGAGACAGGACATCATCTTAATGATCGGCAGGATCTCTACGCGGAATACCACCTTTTTCACCAGATAGCTGTACTCCTGGAGACAGTTTGTTCCTGTGTTTAACGCCTCACTGAAGAAGAACCACGGCACAATGCCTGGAACCAGCCACAGCACGTAAGGAACCCCTTCGATGGGGTCTCCGCTTCGGAAACCTACGCCAAACACAAAATAATAAATGGCAACGGTCACGATAGGCTGGATAAACATCCACACAATGCCAAAATAAGAGCCTACAAAACGCTTCTTAAAATCAGCCTTGGCCAGTTCGCCGATCAGACGCCTTTTTTTCACGATATCCTTTGCCAGCGATATGAGATAATTCATAAAATATCCTTCCTAAATCAGGTCTTACTCAAACTTAAAGGTATCCTTCAAGCCGCCCCATTTCTGGTCTTTCTCGGAAATGATCAGCTTCATACCTTCCTCGATCGGCCATTCCACACCGATCTCAGGGTCGTTCCATGCAAGACCGCCCTCATCGCCCGGATGATAGAAATCCGTACATTTGTAAGCAAATTCTGCCTCATCGGATAACACGATAAATCCATGAGCAAAGCCCTCCGGAATGTAGAACTGCTTCTTATTCTCTGCTGATA
>OGWR01001625.1_pt1 | contig 17813 bp, 26 predicted proteins | sample 1576061 | NCBI WGS metagenome assembly OGWR01 (sample SAMEA3541511, study PRJEB24748) | human gut metagenome | biome: human gut; feature: human-associated habitat; material: faeces | place: China | collected 2012 | reverse complement strand
TAATATAAGGAGTTAGAGTGACCAGAAGACCAGCCCAGATAAGATTTTTTACTGGGTCATCTGGGCTTAAAATATGTTAATTTCAGAGGCCCTTTTTTCTGAATATAAACAAAAGCCCGAATCTGACATTTTGTAATCAGATTCGGGCTAATCGCTATCATTTGGTTTGCCAATAGGCTTTCGTAGAGGGCACTATCATACTGCTAACTCCTATAGGCAAACCGCTTTCATTATGTCAATTTCCACCCGAGCGAAGACCGATACCAATACCACGTTTGAACCGTTCCGTTCTTGAACGTTGATACCCTTTTTATCCTTCCGTCCGGGTCAATTCCGTATGTTCTTGATATGTCCTGCTCGTTTCTTTTCTCCTCTGCGAGACGGGCTTCGTCTCTGATGAGATACTGCCTTTTATTGATAGGCTGTTTATATGTGAAGTCCTGGGCGGCTACATACTTTGCCAGCTTATCAACCCACCCGTTGCAAAGTTCCGCTTCCACATAACCGCGCCCGTACTTGTCCTTTGTCACCCCGGCGGTATATCCGTATCTCCTTATGAACTCCCATATAATGAATACATGGCAGTTGAGGCACACCGCCATATCCATAAAACTAACTTTCTTCATGCACGATGTTTTTAAGCTTTATATACTTGTAATATGCCCCAGCTCGCGGCTTCTTCATGAACACGTCATTGCATATGTTCTTTAAATCTTCCGGTAGGCTCCACGCGAACACTTCGTCCGCAACACTTTCATGCACTTCGGCTATAATCACGTCTTTTAGGCTCGTGTAGCCCACTAATCTGATACCGATAAGGTATTCCACTTCGTCAACCCTTGCGGCTGTCCTATCGCCCCATTTAAGCCTATGGGGAAGCTTTGGTTCTTTATTCATTTCCTTATTCTCGTTTTAATTAAACCTATCAAACATATTATTGGCATGATTATAGCGGCAGCGACTATCGCCGTCACCGCCCCCATTATTATACTCGCCCCCGTTACTCGTCGTACTCTCCATCTATATTACGGGCCACAAATTTAGCTACGAGCCACAAACCAGTTACTATACCCGCCCCGATTGCCATTCCGAATAAACACATTAATGCTTCCATACTTTTTCCTCCTATATTTTTGATGATACATTCTCCAAACCGTCTCCCATGCTTACAAGCTTCATGGCTCCATGCCTACCGCGGATATAGGCAGCTTGTACATTGCCGTGCTCGTCCGTAGAGAATTGGATACCCCGCACGCCTTCGTGCTCCTTGATAAGCTCGCCTATTGTTCTGGGTCTCGGGTCTACCGGCTCGTGCGGCACGTCCGGCTCTTCCAGCGTTCCCGCGTTGCGGTATTCATACGATGGGAATTCGTCCTCGGACACGCTTATGTCGGTAAGACTCCAGGTCTGCCAACTGTCCGAATGGTCAACGCCCAGTATAACGCCGAGCATGTCGTTCCAGCCTACTACTACACCGGCATACTCGCTTTTCTTGTCGAATACTGCACGCCCTGCGTACAGCATCGCGAAATCTCTGTTTCTAATCATAAATTCTAATCTATTAAACTGTCAATACTAACGTACCAATAACTCTCACACTCTTTGAATATCACGTCACCGGCGCCCGGTGACCTCCCGACCCAGCCTTTAATTTTAGTGCAGTCTACTATCAGCACCCGTGTACTATCTGTATCGTTCCGATACCCCACCACCTCCAATTTCTTGCCGCCTAATTTGGCTAACCGCCCCACGTACTTTTTCAACGGGTGGTCTTCTTCCTTTTTAAACTGCAAATACATCTCGCTAACTGCTTTTAAATACTTTTCCATAATTATCTGTTTTTAAATCGTTGATACAAATATAACGCTTTTCCCGTTATGTTGGTTCTTTCGTTAACATCATTTAAGAATTAAACTATATAGCCCGTACTCTAATTGCTGTAACTTGAAATTGCGTTGTGTGCTGTCCGCGGCGTTCTGTATTGCAGTGCAGCCTACCAAAAGTAGCAGGACTGCGATAACTGCTATTAGCTTTTTCATTTCTTACTGTAAAATTCCATAAGTTCTTTAATACTCTGCATAAGCCCGTCTTGCGTCTGTTTCTTGCCTTCCAGGGCTTTTATTATCTTCTCGTCTACCGTTCCAGTGGTTAGGATGTGATGAACGGTTACCGGGTACGTTTGCCCCTGGCGGTACAACCGGGCGTTGAACTGCATATATAGTTCCAGGCTCCAAGTATTACCAAACCATATAAGTGTATGCCCACCTTTTTGTAGGTTGATACCATGCCCGCTGCTCGCCGGGTGTGTTACAAGCACTTTAATCTTACCGGCATTCCACTCGGCTATCTGCTCGGGCTTCTCCAGCTTGACGGGCTTATATGCCTTTAGCTTCTTCATTATGCGTTCAAGGTCGTGCTTGTATGAGTAGGCAACCAATACGGGCGAGCCGTTCGCCGCCTCTACAAGTTCTCCAAGCTTTTCTAACTTCTCGTCGTGCAGCTCGATAACCTTTCGGTCGGCATCGTATATTGCACCATTCGCGAATTGCTGTAGCTTATTGGATAGGGCGGCTGCACTCGCCGCGCTTATCGGTTCGTCCGAGTTGATAAGTTCCAATACTTGTTCCTTCTCGAACTCCTTATACTGTGCCAGCACTTTAGGAGACAACTCCACACGGTCGTATATGTTAATGCAGTCGGGCATTTTCAAATAATCTTCGGCGGTCATCGAAATTGTTATATCACTTATTAGGTCACTTATTTGCTTCTCTGTCTCCTCCTGGGGGCTTTTAAGTGCATAACTGTACACGATGTCGCCGTTCCTCTTGTCGGGTCTAAAAAATCTATCTCTGTACGCTGTGATTGATTTGCCTAATCTTTTTCCTTCGTCAATCAAATACATTTGAGCGAATAGGTCTATCAGTCCGTTAGGCGACGGTGTACCCGTCAAGCCTACTACTCGCGGTATGAACTTACGAACCTTTCTAAGGGCTTTAAAACGTTTTGAAGCGTAGTTCTTAAAACTGCTCAACTCGTCGATAACAACCATATCGTAGGGGAGCTTGATACCCCCGTACTCCATTACGAGCCATACAATGTTATCACGACTGACCGTATATATATCAGCTTTAGCCGCCATTGCCGCGCGCCTGTGTTTAACGTCACCATCAATAACAGATATGGTTAAATCTTGCAGGTGTGCCCAATTCTGTATCTCATCTCGCCACGTTACCTGTGCAACCTTCTTCGGAGCAATAACCAGGGCATTCGATATTATACAACCGTCTAATAATTCCTTTATAGCTGTAAGCGTTGTAACAGATTTTCCTAAGCCCATATCGAGGAACAGTGCGCAAAACTCATTATCCAGGATATGCTTAACGCCCCTATTTTGGTAATCATGTAATTGATTTCTTTCTAACATATTCTGCTCTCCCTTTTCCGTGATTATTATTAAACTTATATTTTAAATTGGCTTCCGCCCGTGCGGCGGCGGCTTCTTCTAATGTATTGTAGTTACCAAGGAATATAATTTTCTGGTCTACCTTGATTTGGGCTACATACTTTTTCCTGGCTTTTGAGAAATGCACCCCGGTAACGCCCGTAGTGCTTTTGCCGCTTAATGCTTGGTTTCTCATATTCTCCCTCCGTGTTACAAACCGTAGGTTAAACAATCTGTTATCGTTTCTTATGTGATTTATGTGGTCTACTTCGAGACCTTCTCCGCAGAAACCGTAGCACATAAGCATCACGACGCGGTGTACCGGGTAAGACCTTCCATGTACTTTAACATATAAATATCCATCAGAGTTCCTTTGCGTTCCGGCTTCCAGTGTTTAGGTACGCTGTTGTTAACGCTCCAGCGCCAATATAAAACACCCGTTTCGTAATCGTACCTAAATAATTCTAATGCTTCTCTATATCCTAACATAACTTAACATTGCTTTTATCATTGATAACTGTGCATTGAACTCGTGAAGGGCTGCCGGCGTTACGTGCCCCAAAACTCTATCATAATCGGCAGCGCACTTGATGCGCTGACCGTTTATTACTATTTCTGTATACCCTGCGATAAGCTTTAACTTTAAATCTATATAATTTACCACGGCTTTATTATTTCATTAATTTTGTTTTGTAAAATACGCAAATGCTTTTGAAATCCTGCTCCTCTGATACGTACCCAAGCGTTTTACGTGAAAGGAAATTAACGTCACGGGTAATATCCTGTTGCAACTGTTCTAATATTTCCTCGGTGTTACCGAACTTATCATCGCGCACATACAGCGCGCCGGACTTGATTCCGAAGTACATACCTAAACGGTATTCGATTTCTTCTTTTAAACTTCTCTTTTTCATGATTTCTGTTTTTTTTAAAATTGTCCTTCATAAATAAATAATCTCTCGGTAGCTTTTTTATCGGGGTTCATGCAGTTTTGCACTGACTTTTCCCCAAATCTTTATAAAATCGTCCGGGGCTTGGTATTCGGAGATATAGACCTTATGCCCATCGTAAACACGCTCCCGGCACCACTGTCAAAACTCATCGTGGTTCAGACCGCGTGTATATCCTTTGGTATTCATATACGGGGGGTCACAATATATTATAGACTCCTCGGGAATTTGTAGGTTCTTGTAGTTCCCGGAGCGAAACTCTACACCCATAAGCTTGGGTATCTGCCGCATTATGCTCTGCACAGTCTCTGATATGTAATCGTGGGGTTTGCCTTTAGAAATCACGTTCATCCCCGAGTAACCGCCATCGAAAAAGCGCCCATTGTAAGAAGCCATAAACCCAACCCAACCCATAAAACCTATGTCGTATTTGTCAGACCCCGAACGAAAACACGCCCTAACGTCATTATACAATTCGCGTTCTATTTGCTTGGGGTAGTTTTCCCCGGATAACAAACCGACAAACATAGCTATCAAATACTCGTTGTAATCGTTTGCTATCCTGTTTCCCGATACATTGGCGGTCACATTGCACCCACCGCAAAACGGTTCTACAAAATACTGCCCTTTTTTTCTATCTGCCAAAATTATGGGTAGAATTTCCTTTGCTATTCTTGTTTTACCTCCTAAATACTTCATACTCGTTTATTTTTAATTTGATACTACAAAGATAACCCTTTTCCCGGTACGTTGTTTATTTCCTTAACATTTCTCAGGAAAAAACTTATCGCAGCGTCCATGCTTTCCAAATCGTCGATGACAAATACTTTGAAGCCTAAAGCCTCCAACTTGCTGTGTATCAGTAATTGTATCTTAGTTGGTTTCTTACCCGTGGTCTTTATCTCGGCAAAGCCTACATACCCACCCTGGCAAAGTATCATTCTATCCGGCAAACCTTTTATAAAGGTGGATAATAGTTTTATTACCCACACTTTTTTTGTTCTGTTAAGCTTCTCGGAGAATGTACGCTCTAAATCTTTTTCACTTATTATATCCTTCATTTCTCAATTTGTTTTCAAATACCACTGTATCGGCAAATTCCCCAGCCTCGTGGTCTACTGTAGTTGTGTAGAGGTGCCCGTTATAATAGCCCCTATACTTTAAAACCTCTCCGTTATGTACTATCTCGTCTCCGATACCGTACGCGTATTCTTGGTTGCTTATCATAACGTAAATTGAATTGCTTTGTTTTCTATCTTAACATTGCTTAAGAATTCGGGGTACGTACCATCCGCACGCTTTGCCGACATATTATGATAGGAAAACTTACTTCCCTTCATACCAAAGTAGCGGAGTAGGCGCCCGTCGTACGTTATTATATAATCGTACTTCTCGTAGTTCGTACCTACGTGCCCTATCTTTAGTGAGCTTCTGTGGTTGCCGAAAAAGCTGGTACATTTTAGCTCGAACGTTTTTGGCGGTAGGTGCATTTCCGAAGCGTAATACCAAGGCCCGCCTGCCGAAAGGTCTGCGTACAAGTGGATGCCCTCTGCGTTGACGCCCAAGTACATATAGGATTTGTTACCGGCCATGAACACCGAGTAACCGACATACTTACCGTTCCACTTTTCACCCTCAACATAGAACATTGCAGGCTTCCTTGTCTCGTCCAAGCAAAATACCGTCGTGTCGTCGCTTTCCTCGTCGCTCTCGTCCGTGCAGCATACCTCTGTTTCGTTGCTTCTTTTGCGCACGAAGAATACCTTTTTTTCGGCGCTTTCCTCGTCCTCTACGGGCTTTTCTGCCTCGGCTGGTGCAACTACCTTGGTTTCCTTTGAAACTTCCTTAGAGAGCTCCGCAATGCGATATTTGCAAATGTGGATAATCTTTTCATATTCAAGCGTCCGCTCCTCTCCTTCCTTGCTGCGTAGCACGCGTTTCACTATATCCGCATCCCAGGGGTTAAGGTTATACTCTTTCCAAATTTGCCATGGCTGGATAGCATGCTTTGCATAATCGGACTTGCCTACGTTGTAACTCAGTACGTTTTCACTTGTTGACATAACACAATAATATTTGATTTGTTTTGAACTCATTTTTATAAAACTCCCGTGCCATTTCCACGGTTGGGAATACCCCATATCCGGGGATTGGATAATGAGAGGTACGTTCCTTCTCGTTTACCGCGATAACTTTTAAGATAGTAATCATTTTAATTTAATTGTTTTCTAAGTTAATACACTCTGTTAGTTCTTGCATGCTCGTTTCTGTAAGTTGGCGCGTGTAGGTCTGCCCCAGCATACCGATAAACGGTTTGCCATCCACATACATAATACGTGATACGTGTCCAACGTTGATATACTCCACTTGCAATTCACCTTTAACTACGAACGTCAGTTCAATAAAATTTCCACTTTTCATAATCTTTTCTTTTTAAAATTTGTTAATTACTTTTCTAATGATGTGTTATGTAACATATGGGTTAAAAAGATTTCCCCCATAAAATTTATTCTTGTTGTTCTCCATTAGGAAAACGAAATTTTTCGATATAACAACCCAAACAATATTTATGCCGTCGCCCATTGGTATATTGGTAGCATATGTTTCATACATAGGTCTCGGTAGGTCTGAATTTTCGTCCATCGGGAAGAACGCTTCGTTACCAGCCCCGAGGAGCGCGCAATACTTAATGCCTTTAACGGTCTTAATCTTTATGGCATAAGCCCCGGAAACCTTCTCGTGCGTGGCTACGAGATTAAACATGAATACCTTTGTATTATCTACTGTTTCGGGTATGTCCTCGATTGGCATAATGGATGCATCGTCACCTGCTGAACACGAGGCGAACATAACTACCATCAAACCTGCTACTAAAATACTTGCTAACTTTTTCATAATCTTTAGTTTTTAAATTGTATATACAAAAACACTTCTTTAATTTTCCAATGCTTCAACCATTTTCTTAAGCTCTCCACGGCTGACCGCAATACTGAAAAGCTCCGTTAACTGCTCTGTGATTATCCAGGAGCCAGTAAGCTTTTGGAAATACGCTTCGTTGTTGCTCGGGTTGTTGAGGTTGACCGTCTCGCCCTTACCGGGTTTGTATTCCGCGAGACTTGCAAGCGTCACCACCGCTTCCTCGGGTGTACCTAAATGGACTTTCATAATATACCTTTCGGTCTCGCGCGTTATCGCCTCGATGGTTATCTCCCCATTGGTATCAACCAATTTGCAAACGCCCATGCGGAAGGACTTTAATACATCGGGCTTACCTTGACTTGTAATCTGTGAAAACATTGATACACTTGTAAGAATTAAAACTGCTAATACTACTAACTTTTTCATAATCTTTTGTTTTTAAATTGTTATATGATATAAACGTTTGCGGCTCTGAAAAGGTTCGCCGCTTTTCCTTTTTATTTTAAAAAAACTATTCGGTGTTTGAATCCCATTCACTTTTCAAACTTTCCCTTTCGGGTATCGTGCTCTTAGTTTCGGTAAAGAGCAACCTCTTAGTTTTTTGTTTGTCTTAAGAAAACCCGGTGATTAAATCCCATTCACTTTTTAATCTTTCCTTTTGGTGGGGGTTTCTTATTCTTAGTTTCGGTAAAGAATAACCTTGTTCCCTTTTGACATTACAAATATACGGCAAATACCGATAGGTTGTATATTTCATTAACACCATTTAAGAAATAAATCTCATTTAGTTATTCTGTTAACAGTTAGTTAACATTTGGGGGTCTTTACACCCCCTCTGTTATCACTCGTTAACAATACGCTCATATCCTCGTGTGCGTCCAATACCCATAATGGTTGTTTTCCTGTTCTCTGCGCGCTGCCACCCCGGTATCTTAGACATGATAGCGGCTATCTCACGGCTCTCTTTAGTGGTTACGCGCCCTACCTCCATTTCGAACACATCTGTAGCTATTTGCGTGGTAGACACGAAATTCATTTTTTCCAGTGTAAAGTCTTCCGGGTCTACCTTCGATGCGTCGTACTCCCTAAAGTACATGCGTCGTTCATTCAAATACATCCGCCTCCAATCTGTCGGCACAAGCATATTCAAATACGCCTCTACTGAGGCAGTACGGGGGTCGGCTTCATAATGTTCCTCGCGGCCTTCCTCGGCCATTACCTCGGCTTCACGGGATAACAACGTACTTGCTTTGAGGAAATACATTTGGACTGCTTCGGCCCATAACTGGTCTACATAATCATCGAACCCCTTTTCAAAGATAAGATGCGTATTAGCGTTCGCCTTGACCTTCACGGGCAAAAAGCGTCTGCCGCCCGTATCGTCCTTTAGGAATTCATCCCGGTTGGTCGTACCTATAAATATACATTGCCGGGGGAAGTTCTTAGTAACGCGCCCGTATGCCGGTCTAAAGCTGTCCTCTGTTTTGGATATGAAGTTCTTAACGCTCTCAACCTCTGAACGTCTCATTGCCGACAACTCGGCTACCTCCAATATCCAATTACCTTGCAATTGTTCAAACGCGCCCTTACCGTCCATACTCGAAAGGCTATCGGAGAACCATTGTTTACCCAGCTTTTGAATGAATGTGCTCTTTCCTGCACCCTGCTCGGACTGTAACACTAACATACTGTCGAACTTGCAGCCCTTTTGAAAGATACGCTTAACGGCCCCTACCATCATAATTCGGAATGCTTCTCGGGTGTATATGTTATCCTCTGCACCCATGATGTGAATTAAAGCCTTATCAACTCTTTCGATACCATCCCACTTCAATTTTGTTAGGTATTCCCGCACTGGGTGGAATGAGTTCATTTCCGCGGATAGTGCTATAGCGTCGTCAATCTTTGCGCTATTCGATATGCCGTAAACGTCTTCAATGTGTTTACGTACGCCTGCATAGTCCACGTCTTGGAAGTCCAAAGAGGTATCTTTCGCGCGCCATAGAGGTATGCGAGTAACAACCCGGCGTTCCTTAAATAGGTCGCGCGCGATAAGCCCCTTTAGGTTTGGGTCGTACTTCATAATCAACCCTAAATTCTTTGCAGATGGCAGATACGCGCCGCGCCTATCTGTTTCCAGTTTCGCCATTGCGTCCTCATACGTTGTTGCTACATCGCTGTCCGACGCTTCCTCTACTTCTATAACGTCGTCGAAATCGTCCATGATTTCACCGGCCTTAACCGCAAGCATCCGGGCGCGTGCCGCAGCTACTTTCGCGTCCTTGTTTACCAGTTCATTCATTGCTTCGGTCGAGTTCTTCCTATCGGTGCCCTTATCCAGCTTACCGAACTTGTGTACACGTACAAGGTCGTAGGCATTGAAAACGTGGTTGCCCTGTATCGGGTCATTGTTATGGAACGAGTAGGCAAACATATCATTAAAGGTAAGCATACCGCCCGAAGTCGAGCCGCCCGTATAAGTCCATCTATCCTCCTGCTCGGTCGGTTCGTAAACGTCCGGTAGGTATTCCGCAATAACCTCGCTAATCGTGTAGGCTCTACAGAAGTCACCTACGTTACCCTCCTTTAATGTCGGGTCTTGTTGTTCTTTAGCCAGGGTACGCGCTTCGCCCTTCTCGTCCTTGTGGTATGCCCATTCGGTTGTATCGCTCCAATCGTCGTACATGCCCAAATACTTTCGCACATCCAAAGGGTTCTCATTAAATGCAGAGTAATCTATAAACTCATATTCCACGTCTTTGGAAACCGAGGGGAAAAACATGCAGCGCTCGGGCTGGAAGGTGGTGCGGTCGTACAAGTCGATACCCGTAAGTTCTGCCACCTTTCGGGCGATGGCCTCGTATTGTTCCCCGTCCACTGGTTCGGACAACGGGATGATTACACGGTAACGGAGCGTATTTGCTTTCGGGTTATGCTTGTGCGTACCGTGAATGATACACGCGCAATTGATAACCGAGTAGAATGCTTCTGGGAAGTTCTTTTCTCCGTAGTCAATATCAAGCGCCAGTATAGAGCGCTCCCCGACGTTGTTTTTGTTTCTACGGCTGCCGAACAACTCGCCACCCATGAATGCGCCCACGTCTTTAATTGTACCCTGCTCGGCTTTGCTCGCGCTCATGAACTCCCGGTACGTCTCATCCGTAACGGTTGCCTTTGTCAGTTTCTCGGTTATCTCATCCCATGAGTAGGAGCGGTTTTTCCATGAAGTAGACTTCGCACTGCTCGCGGTAGCAATTTTAAAAATCATTTTTCTCAACTCCATAATTTAATCTTTTTTGTAATAATCAGTAATATATCCTGCTGCTCTTAATGGTATGCCCTTTGCCCAACTCGGGGCACTGCACATGGCATCACTCATTATTTGCAGCGTCTTTTCTTCGTTTCCGTCTTTCGGTATCTCGGCGGCTATCTCATCGTGAACATGCAACACAATATTAAAGCCCAAATCAAATACCTTAAAAATAGCATTCGCCAGCAAATCGCGGGCTATCGCCTGCACAACGTTCTCGGTTAGCTTACCGCCGTAGGTGTTTAGCTTGACCCATTTCCCGGAGGTTTGGTCTTGACCCATGTAGGATATATCTTCAACCTCGAACGGGCCATTAACGCCTTCTATGGTACGTTTACCCATTCTTGCCGACGGGTAAAATAGCTTTCTACCGCTCGGTATTTCGATAGTCATTGCGCCGCTCTCATAGCGGAATATGATACTTGAAACGTCGTCTATCCTATAGACTTGTTCACGCCTCGTTCCGATACAACTTTTTGCACAATCTTCTAACGAACGCCACAAGGATACTATTTTTTTATTAGCTTCTCTCCATTTTGACAATATTTGAGGTTTTTCTTCGTCTGTTAACGCTTTTTTAATATCCATTGTGGTGAGAGCATTAACGCCGCCGCCGTATCCGAGTGCAAGCTCCGCAACCTTTCCGCGCTGCCTTAAGTCGTCGCCCTTGTGTACCGGAACACCGAACATTTTAGAGGCGGAAGCGCAATAAATATCTGCTTTTGGGTCGTTAAATAAGTCTAAACGCCATTGCTCGTTCGCAACCCATGCGATTACTCGGGCTTCAATAGCCGAGAAGTCAGCCACAGAGAACGTGTACCCCTCGGGGGCGATAAACGCGGTACGTATGAGCTGTGATAGTATATGCGTAGGCTTGTCATATATAACTTCCATCATATCCAGGTCGTGCATCTTCGCAAGGTCTCGTGCTCCGTCCAAGTCCTCAATATGGTTCTGGGGTAAGTTCTGTAATTGAACCAGGCGCCCAGCCCATCGCCCGGTACGGTTCGCGCCATAGTAACGGAAAAGCCCCCTGATGCGGTTGCCCCTCCCTGCACTTGCCAGTATGGCGGTGTATTTGGCATTCGACGTTTTACCTATCTCCCTACGTAGGTCGATAACGTCTAACACTGCTTGCTTATCCTCGTCAGTAACGTTTTTAAGGCTCGCCACGGTCTTTATGACCTCTTCGATACTATTCTTATTGAGGGAATCAATAACCACGCCAGTACGCTCTTTAATGAAGTCCTTAAGCTGTGGCATGGACTTTAGAGAACTTAACCCGAATTCCTTCTCTGCTTTCTCGGTAAGGCGCGCTTTATATTCTTTGTCCATATCCTGCGCGGCGTGTGCTAAATCAAGGTCAGCCAATATGCCGTAATCGTTTATACGCTGGTCAGCTGCATAGATGCGTTGTTCTTCTTCCGGGAATTCAAACCGGGATAGCTTACTGAAAATCTCCTTTTCAGATAGCACGTCATAACGTAGGTAATCTATAAACTCCTCCCAGTCCTCGGGGGCGTGTTCTGGTAAATTACGTGTGCGGCCTCCGTTTGTTTGGGTAGGCCTGCATGGGATAGAAAAGTAACGGATAAGGTTTTTGCCCGTGCCCTTCTTCTTATTGTCCAGGTTAAGAATATTAGATACCGCTTCCAGTGATGCCGGCATACCACAATACAATGACATGTTAGCCGTACAGAAAAAGCGCATAGGGCTTATGTCAAACCCATATTCACGCAAACAGATACGCTCAAACGTCGCATTGTGGCATACTATCACAACGTCCTCGTTGTTCTTTACATACGTGAACAACTCGTTGAACTCGTCCAGTCCTCCGGGCTTCGTTAAGTCAATGATTGTAACGTCCGTATCGGTATCCCACATATAGCCGCAGAGGAGAATCTCGAAATTCTCGTCCTCACAGTATTTATAGTTACCAGCGCTTTTAATGTCCGTAGTACTAAAGGTTTCCAGGTCAATAAATAAATTTCGCATAATTACTTGTTTTAATTGTTATTATAACGGCAAAGGTACGACAATGTTTTTAATAAACAAGAAAAAAGGCTACTAATTGCATTTATTTAACAATTAGTAGCCTTTTAACTTAATCTACAAAAATATTTGTGTATGTGATAAATCCACGCTTCTTGTTGAGGACCACAAACGTTTGTTTAGGTTCTTCGTATGCCAATCCCATGCCGCATGCGTATGCGTCGTAGCCTTTTACAGAGCCGTTCACACAAAACTCTTTAGTATATATGGACTGGTGGAAGTGACCCAGGAAAACCTTATCTACTTTAATCGTCTGGTTTAATTTTCCGAACCATCTTAGCATCGGTGGGAATAAACCGCCTACGCCTCCCGCACTCTTAACCTGGTGCCCGTGGCACATAAGAATTTTCTTACCGTATATATCCAGGTACGCAAATTCACTTTCGGGAATGATGAACTCAAACTTTGTTAGACCCATCAAGGTAAGCGTTTGCTCTATATCCTTGTAGAGGAAATATTCAAAGTTCATCGCAAAGCCGTTCGCAAACTGCATGCGCTTCGTAGTTCTTGCATGATTTCCGCATATACCGACAACAACAAATTTTTCTATGTTGGGCAATTGGTCGTGCATCGCTTTTAGCCCGGAAATGAGCCATGATTTAATAGTGGATATTCCTTGCATTGGGGTCTGGCTGTTTGTTTGCGCCAGTTCGTCGTGAATATAGCCACCTATGAAGTCTCCCAGCAAACCAACTACCAAAGTATTTATAGAATGCTTTTTAACCATGTATATGGCGTTTGCAAAATAGTTCTTAACGCGCTTCTCTGCAATATCTATGTTGAACTCATTCAGACCTAAAACGGTTGATGCTTTTACGGTCTCCTCTATGTGGAAGTCCGAAGCAATCAGTATGCCCGTATTTCCGTCATCCATGCTTGACTTTGTTTTTTCTACAATGTTGATGAGTTCAAACGTGCCTTTGTCTTCCTTCAAACCGATAATACCTTTTATCTCCTCCTCTGTATAGAGGCTCTGCAATTTTGCTATTACCGGGTCAGCCTCTACTGTAGGTTGCTGTACCACTACAGCTGCTTTGCCCTCACGAGCTGCCCAGTATGCCCTGTTGACCTTATTATACTTCTTCAACGGTTTGCCCGTTGCCTTTGAAATTCTAACACCTTCTGCGTTTACGTATGAATCGTATTTCCCCATTTTTTGCTTTTTATTTTTTGGGCGGCTGTTACACCGCCCGGTTATTAATCTGTTTAGTTGAATTGTTAGCTGAAAAGGTCGTCGTTCTCGTCTTCAAAGTCGAAATCATCAACGCTTGTACCGCCGTCCAGTCTTTCGCCGTCTCTCGTCTTCTGCACACCGTTCAAACCTACACCGATACCGTACTTCCCGGTAAACTCATAGGGGTAGAATGATACGGCTACGTTGCCCCAAGAACCGCTGTAAACCTCGTTCGGGTCTGTGATGTACTGTTTCTTACCATCAATCACGATAGGCGCGCCTTGCTTCTCTTTACGCTTTGCATTGATAAAGTAACAGCCTTGATACTCTGCACCGTCTTTCTCCGCGTCTCCATCTCTTAACGGGTTAGTCCATACCTTCGGGTCTTTGCCGTTCAACTTCGGATAACGTGCCTTAAGGGCTGAAAACTCGGCTTCAATAGCTGCCTTAATCTTTGGAACTTCCGGGCTATCCTTCGGAATCAATAAACATACGCTGTAACTTGCTTCTCCTTGTCCGTTGACCTGTTGTGCTTCAAATAATCTAACATAACTCAATCTCACGTTCTTAACCATTGCTTTCATAATAAACTTGTTTTATTGTTTTTGCCCTCTAATCGGTTCGGGCGTTCCGTTTTTAATTTGATGTTGCAAAGATAACAAATAAATCAATAGGTTGTTTATCCTGTTAACCTTGTTTAACTTTAAAAGTTTTCGGTGCTATCGAAATAGCGTAGTCTATATCCTTTTGGTATGCCAGCCATACGATAAACTTGGGGTCATTCTTTCCGCACGCCCTAAAGCTATAACTATTTAACAATCTAATAGTTTCAATCTCGCTCATGCTGAATTCCTTTAGGGCTACTAAAAGTTTTTGCATATCTGTAGAGGTTCTTTCAAGTTCTTTCTTGCTCCAGGTACGGAACTGCTTTTTGTTCCAAAACTTGGTTCTTTCTTGAATCTCTTTCTCTGATAAAATACCGTTGTTACTTTTCATATCGTTTTGTTTTTAAATTGATAAGGCAAAGATAACAAATAAATCTATAGGTTGGTTCTTTCGTTAACTTCTTTTATGAATTTAATTCATCGAAGTCATCTATAGTAGGGCTTAATTCTTCCCTCTTATCGCTTTCGGGGGCTAACGTTGGCAGTCCTTGTGGCTTGACTATCAGACCGTCAAGAGTTGCGGCGAGCGGTTTCTTGCCAACCAGGCGTTCAAGGTCTCCGATACCTTTTAATTTGCTGTTGGTTATGTCCTCCGTTGAGAAACCTATAGCCTTTAGGCGTTCTATGGCTGTTTCCGTGTCGTTTATGACACGTACCGAGCGGCCCTCTACAAGCTTCCACCCCTTGACCTTTTCGCCCCGTGTGGCAGCTTGCATTGCGAACGTTTTGACCGATGCCAGCCAGTCGGTGAACATATCGGACTTGCTTAATATATCGCCTATCTCGTCAAGCGTTAACGCCTTTGTATCTCCGTAGGTCTCGAACTCGTTAACTAAAGCATCTTTCTGTGCCCTGCATTGGGCTTTGAACTTGCAGAACTTACAATGGCTACCTACTTTAGTCTCCCCTTGTCCTGCCCATGCCTTTTCAGCCGTGGGGCGTAGTACGTGTATCGCCCAGTGGGTCAAATCACGTGCGGACATCTCGAATACCGAGTAATTGCCTAACCGTACTTGTGCAATGTGCATGCGTACCGTTTCAATCTTCGAGCGGTGCGATGGTTCTAAGGAGTTAAGCACTCCGATAGCGTACATCATTAACTGGCTATTTCCGTCGGCGTCTACTTGTACGCCCTTACCATATTTTAGGTCTATGATGTTTAGGACATGCTCGCCTACTATATCGCAGTCGCAGCTACCGAAACACTCGGGAACGTATGTGGTTAGGTCGAACTTCCGCTCTATATTCATCGTAGCGCCTTCTTCCAGTTCGTATATGTCGCACACATAGCACACGTAATCCGTTACGTAGTGTTCCATCTCCGAACTGTAGTATTTGTTGTTACGTATCTCATCGGGTACGGGCAGTTCATCCAATAATGGTATGTATTCCCCAGCCAAATACTTTTCTATGGCATGCTCTGCCAGCTCATGTGCTACTGTGCCCTCCTCTGATGCCGCACTGCTCGTGCTCTCATACGGTTCTTCTAACCGGGCGGACGGCGTGCAGTTAAGCCATCTATGCGAGCTGCTTGGAGACAGTAGGGCGTGTGCCCTACTTGTGTGGTCTACTTGTACTTTCATTCTTTTTAACCGTTATAGGTTTCAATACGTTGTTTCAATAGCTCGTACTTCTCGGGTTTGATACGCATAAGAGACGCACCGCCGAACTCCAACATGATATCCGTTAATTGCGGACGGGTGATTTTCCCGGTTTTCATTAACTCAATCATGAACGCCTGCATGTCCTTTGCCGTTAGAGGCTCGTTTGGGGCTTTTTCCGGGGCTTTCTCCTCCTCAATGGGAGCTTGTATAGGTTCGGGTTCAATCGTCGCTTGTGGGGCTTCTTTTACAGCCTTTGGTTTCTCTACCTTTATGGCCTTTGGCTTCTCGGACTTTCCCATTTCCTTTTTAACCTCTGCGATAGCGTCTGCTATTGTTTCCTCTGCAATAGCTACCGCCGTGTCCTCTGCTTTCACTTCTTGAACGGGTGCAGCGGTCTGTGTAGGTTCGCTAAACGTCGGTACGCTTGTACTGTTTACGGGGTTCTCTGTAGGCGCGGCCATAGCCTTAAGCGGTGCGCCTCCAAATAGACGGTTCATCAGGTCATTTACAAATGCTACTTCTTGTTCGTTTGTAACGTCAAAATCAATTGTTAACGGTGTAATCTTCATTTTCTTTTCTTTTTATATGGTGAATAACTAATTTATGCCTCTTTGATTTGTTCGGCCTTCAAAATGGCTTGTGCAACCTTCGCCACCGTCTCATTATAGAATTCCTCCCACTCATCGCGATAGATATACATTTCCTCAACGTTCACGGGGTATTTCGCTCCTTCCATTGTAGAGACGTAGTAAGGGAGTATAAACCCTTCAAACGTCGGCATTTCTTGCACCGCGTCAATAACTTGGTATTTGTTCTTCCTCGCGCTCGCCTGCAAGTGCTTTTTCACTTCGTCGATAATAAACTTTTGCTCTTTCATAACTTTATCTTTTTAAATTGTTGATGCAAATATAACGCTTTTGCAAATACGTTGGTTCACTTGTTAACCTTATTTAAGAAAATAGCTTCCATAAGGCTCTGCATGTGCTCATATCCCATACCGTTGTATTGGTATTTCTCAAATCTTCTGTTATGGCGTACCTCTGAAAAGGTATCGCTATACTCGTTGCCTGCCTCGTCTATAAATACTAATACGTGGCTCTTCATCTCGAACTGACCCTCGGTCAGCGTTTCTCTGAAAATTAAATCAATTGCTTTCATACTTCGCTTCGTTTTATACGTTAATACAATGATAACAAATCTACGTTCCTACTTGTTCACGGTTATTTCCAATTTAATGTCCTGGTGACCTCTTTTCTTTGTCGTTGGGTAGCCCGGTGTTTGAATCCCATTCACTTTTCAAACTTTCCTTTTAAGGGTATCGTGTTCTTAGTTTCGGTAAAGAACAACCTTGTTTCCTTTTGACATTACAAAGATACGGCAAATACCAATAGGTTGTATCTCTTTTTGTGCTAATAAACCTTAATCAAAAGTGAAAAGATGTAAAGAAACAGTCTGGCGGGGCTAAAGTGCTGATTTCCAATGTCGTAGACTGACCGGCCCAGATGGACACCCTTTTTTCTAAACTTTCATTTCGGAAATAGTGGTTTTTACAGCTAGTTCTATAGTGGTAAATGCTATTTTCTCCAAAATAATGTTCTACCCCCTTTTTATCTGGTCATCTGGTCATTTACATATAATATGCTATAATATAAGGAGTTAGAGTGACCAGAAGACCAGCCCAGATAAGATTTTTTACT
>OGWR01001619.1_pt1 | contig 17846 bp, 8 predicted proteins | sample 1576061 | NCBI WGS metagenome assembly OGWR01 (sample SAMEA3541511, study PRJEB24748) | human gut metagenome | biome: human gut; feature: human-associated habitat; material: faeces | place: China | collected 2012 | reverse complement strand
CCTACATCAAGCAGCTGACCCCGGCGGTCGCTCCACTGTAGCGGATCGGCACCGGCGAGCGATTGCCTGGCGGGCGAGGCGCGCCGCGAGATCGGCGCCGTACTTCTACATCACAGCGCGCAGCTCAAACCGATCGCCGTTAATGCGGAACTGGCAGTTGCCGTTCATGCGCTCCACGGCAAGTTTGATGCTCTTGGTTCCAAAGCCGTGGCCCGCATGCCGGGTCACGGGCATGCCGTCGACCATGCGCGGCGCGCGGTCAAACGTGTTGGAAACTAACAGCAACAGCTGGCCGTCCTCAAGTCGCAGGTCAAGGTCGACGAATCGCTTTCCTTGGGGTGCGGCGCTTGCGGCGGTGATAGCGTTTTCCAAGGCATTTGAGAGCACGCTAAACAGGTCGGCGTCACCTACGTGGACGGTTTCGGGTACGGCGGCGCGCAGGTTGGCGGTAATGCCGTTTCTATTGATATCTGAGTTGAATGACGAAAGCGCGATGTTTACGGTCTCGTTGGCGCAGAAGCGGCGTACGGCGGTGCGGTCGCCGGCTTCGCAGAGCTCATCGATGCGTTTGAGCGCCTCGTCGGTGTGGCCCTCCTCAATTAAAGTGGCCAGGCCGCGTAGGAAGTGGCGCATATCGTGGCGAAGAATCGACAGCTCGCGCCCAGATTGACGCCAAGCCTCGAGCTCTTTGATGGCGGCGCTGTCGCGGGTTTCGAGCATCCAACGCTCTCGCTCGGCGGTTTCCTTTTCTTCGTATTCGCGCAGGTAAACGGCAAGAAACATAAGATAGAAGGCACAGAGCGCAAATGCCAAAAACTCAACTGTCACCACCGAGCCCGAGTGGAACAGCGCGGTGTAGACGTTGGTGGCGTAGTCAAAGATGTAATAGACGAGCGGCAGGATTAAAAGGATGCCCAGCTCGGTGGGGCTTTTAATCGCCAGGCGGGGTCCAGTGTCGCCGGCCCAATGCAGCAGGACGGCAAAGACGCCGAGCGTGGTAGCGATGCGTGCCAGATAGTACGCGATCTGAGAATCGGTTGCGGCAAATGCGGCGATGCCCATCCAATTGCTGAACTGGCAGCTCAGATAGGCGCTGGTGACGCCCAACGTCGCGAGTAGCGGACTCAAGTGGTAGCGCGCGCATAGGTAGACGGTAAGCGGCAAGTGCACGACGAGCGGATAGACCTGACGGGCAAAAAGCTCTCCGCCAACGACATTGGCGATCGAAAAGGCAGCGCCGGTTGCGGCTCCGACCCCCACCAACTCGAGTGCATGGCGTCGATTGATTTCGATACCGCACAGCGCCGCCGAGGCAAAGACGCCAAAGAGCAGCGTCGTGGCGTGGTGGATTGCCCAAAGGACCATTTCGACCGAGGAGATCATCAGCGCCTCCCGCCCTCAAAGCGCACCGCAAAGTAGGCGTCTTGGAACCCCTGCTTGCTGCTGCGCGACAGCGGAATGCACGCGCCCGAGCGCATGACGATGTCCGTGCGATCGAAGTGGTCGATGTTGCGCAAGTTGACCTGGTAGCTACGGTGGCATTTAAAGAAGGTGGCATTTTGCGCCAAACGGTCCTCGACGCTGCGGAACGACTCGAGTGCCTCGATATCGCGTCCGTCGCGCAGGTGGAAGACCACGTGCTTGTTGCGCGCCTCGGCATATTCGATGTCGGACAGGCGCAGGGCGTGGTAGCCAAAGGACGTTTTGATCACGAGCTCGTCGGTTGCCGCCGGGCGCATGCTCGAAAGTTCGTCGAGTAACTGCGCCAGGCGTTCGTAAGTCACGGGCTTGAGCAGATAGTCGAAGGCGCGGACCTCGTAGGACTCCAGTGCAAACTCGGGCGACGAGGTGAGGAACACCAGGCGCACGGCGGTGTCGGCCTGGCGCAATTCGCGTGCGGTGTCCATGCCGTTGACGAGCGGCATGATCATGTCGAGCAGGATGATGTCGGCGCGCGACGCGGCATGGCGCGCCAGCAGGTCCTCGCCGCGCGTAACGAGCGCAACATCGACCGCCGTGCCCGTCTCGATCGACCAACGGTCGATCATCCGGTGCAGTCTATCTAGAAAAGCGACGTCATCGTCGCAGGCAATAATCTTGAGCATTCGGCCCCCTTAGTAATTCGATTTTGCCACATTGGGCGCGTACCGCTCGCGGGGGTGCGCACCGTTTGCGCCCCATGGCGTGCAACTCGCGCCAAGCGGCAGGGCGTTAGAAAGTGCAGCGGCAAAATAATCCGTGGATAAACATGTCAATACATGCTGGTGGCTGGCCGGGGAACACGCCAGCCGCCAGCGCCAAACGATGCCAGACATCGCGAAGCATAGGGATAAAGGGAGCTGCACGATGAGGGAGAAGAAGATGGGGATGCGCACTGTGTTGACGCGCCTGCTGGGTATCGCCACCGTGGCCTGCGCGCTCGTGGCAACGCCGACGGTTGCTGAGGCGGCGACTACGGCGGATATTCCAAGCGACGCGATTCTGGCCCAGAGAAGTCCTAATGGCCTCCTATATCCCTACTCGGTGAAGCTCGAGGCGGGAAAAGACTACGTCATCGGCGGTGAAATTACCCTTGGTCACTATGAGGTCGAGGGCGGCACCAAGGACGATCCGACGCGTGTTTACTTTTCCAACAAACCTAAATATGGTGGCCAGATAGTCGACAAGAGAGACTCTACTAGCGGCGAGCTCTTCGTCCTCAAGGGCGGCTACATCGAATTTATCGGCACTGGCGGTTCCTTTCAAACTCAGTTTGACTGCAATGGTCATAGTTTCTTGTCTGACGATGCAAATCCGGATAAAACGTATGGCGCAGATTCTGTTATCGACAAGAGACGTGCCGGCGGGAGCTTAAACTTCAAGATGAGCGGCATCGACCTGCGAACCATTAAAGGAAAAAGTTCCAAACGCGCTATCGCGCTATATGGCACGATGGACGGGGGCGAATCGGCCGTATTCGAGGACGTCTCTGTAATTGGTTGGGATTGCAGAACGGGAACGGCGAGTTATGGTCATGACCATGACTACGGGAACAGTACTTACCTATATACCGCCTCTCCTGCTCCGGTTACCATCCGCGGTTCGCAGAACAGCGGGAAGAGTCTAGACGTAACCTTTAACAACTGTACCTTCGAGCGCAACCGTGACCACTGCGCTGGCGCATTGAGCGTTGTGGGCCGTGGGTTCCGTCCCAATGTCGTGCTCAATAACTGCACGTTTAACAACAACAGGCAGGAATCGATTTGGTGCAAGAGCCTTGGGGTCGAGGATACAAACGAGCATACTCATGCGGGCAATATTGTCGTCAACAATTCGGATGTCACGCTCAACAACTGTCTCGTTCAGTCAGCGGACTCGCGGGTTCCGGCGGCGAACTATACGCAAGATATGGTTATGACGAGCGCAATTGCGGTGGCTAAAAATTCGACATGTACGCTCAACAATACGCAGGTGAGTGACACTTATGCAGAGGGCACGTACTACCATTCCGATGCGAACACGCGTCGAAACACTGTGTATGCCCGCGGAACGGTGACACTTGCTGGCAATACGACCATTACAACTAACAGCGAGAAGGGCGCCCGAGGCCTTGCGCTCGACACGCCGGGGATTATTTACTACGGCAAACTGAATATTGCCGAATCCTTTGCAGGCAAGGTTCAGCTGTCGCTCAAGGACAATCAACTGGGCGCCTATAAGGGTACTCAGTGGAGGCTTGGCACTTGCGGTATCGATGAGGCTGACCTGCGCGCTCGCGTTACTACGGACGATCCAAGTGTCGGCATCGGAAAGACGAACGACGGGTATGTATATGCCTCGCGTCTGCCACACGAGCATGTGTGGTCGGTGGAAAAGGCCGCCAACAGCTCATATCAGCTGAAGGTTACCTGCTCCGGCAAGATGCGCCCGAGCGATTGTAACTACAAAAATGGCTATGCTGTCGAGCTGGGCATCGTTGGAGCGACGCAGGATAAGGGAAAGCTTGGCGTTACATACAGCGGCGGTGAAGTCACTCCAACACTGACGATGTCGAATAAGGATGGCTATGCTCGAGACGATATCGTCTCGACGGAAGGCGTACACATCTCTGGGTCTCGGTATTACAAGCTTTCGAACTGGGGCGATAGCAAGGGCGAGGCGCTGGAAGAAGTTCCTACCAATGCTGGTATCTACCGTATTGAGTCCAAAGTTAAGGTTGATGGCCAGGATGGCACCCTGACGCTCACCCGCGAGTTCCAGATTTTGCCGCTCGATTTGCGCAATGTCAGCGGACTCACGTTCAAGTTTAATGACGGAGGAACAGACACTACGATTAATGGTGAGGCAGTTCGCGCGTACCCATGGACGGGAAAGACGATTACGCCCAATTTTTCCGTTGAGGTTTACAACTACAGCACTCAAAGCTGGTCATCCTTTGTCAAGGGCGGCGACTACAAGATTGATAGCGATCCGTCGTATAGCACGGTGAGCGCGATCGATCCTCCCGGCTCCAATTCCTATTGCCCGTACTACCAGCTCTATATCAAGGGTATGGGCAACTACACGGGCTCGGTATGTACAAACTGGACCATTACGGGCACGCAGTTCGAGAACGTGACAGCAGAGGGATTCGAAGGCGTCTATGACGGGAAGCCGCATGGCGTCAACATCTCGGTGTCGAAGGCCCCTGACGACATGAAGATTGAGTACAGCGTTGATGAGAGCGACAAATGGACGGCGGAGGCTCCGAGCTATACGGACGTTCAGCGCAATCGCAAGGGCGAGGTTCTCTCCGTAACGGTCGATTACCGCATCACCGCGAAAGACTATGTGACAAAGAGCGGGTCGGTTGAAATCAAGATTACGCCCGCCAGCCAGCCTGTTCCTTGGCGTTATATCGCTAGCGACGGCACGGGTGTCAAAGTCAAGGACCAAAGTGCGCATTTGCTCGAGGATGGGTCGCTCTCCAACTTGAATAAGACCTATGAGTGGAGAAAATACGGGGACACATTCTGGGGGTCCATCGGTGCCGGTAAAACTTCGGTCGATGGACTGCCTGCCGGGAAGTATGAGGTGCGCTTCAAAGCGGACAACAACCATTACGCTTCGGGGTCTAACGTCTTCGAAATTGCGGAGGGTCCTTGCGCGTCCGCTGACGGTACTTGGTATAAGACCGAGGGTTCGAATGGCGCTCACTGGCAGGTGTGTCGATGCGGCAAGAAGCTCAACGAAGACACGCATGTCTTCTCTTGGGAGGAAGTTAAGGCTCCCACCACAGAGAAGCCCGGTCTAAAGCGGTATCAATGCTCCACGTGCGGCTATGTCCTGCGCGAGGAGGAGATTCCTCCGGCGTGCATCGGCGGTTATGTCGGCGTGTATGATGGCAATGAGCATGCCGTGAGCGTGGACCTTAAGGCTGGCGCGACGGCTCAGTTCAGCATCGATGGTGGCGCCACGTGGAAAACGGATGCCCCCACAATCAAAAACGTCGGCACGACCACGGTCGACTATAAGGTGACCACCCCTGGTGCTTCTGACATCAAGGGACAAGTGACGCTCGAGGTGACGCCGTGCCCGATTACGGTGGCTCCTGCCCCGGCATCTAAAACGTATGGCGATCCAGATCCCGACTTCACCTATAACGTGAAGGCTGGTTCCCTTATGGAGGGCGATACGCTTTCCGGTATCACGTACAAGCGTGATGAGGGCGAGAATGTCCTGACCGGTTATAAGACGTACAAGGTGACGGCTTCTCAGGAAGAGGGTGCCAACGCTAATTACGACATTACGTTTGAGGCAGGCGAGTTCACCATCACACGTCGCACTATCGAGGTGACGTGGAATGTTGGTCAATACGTTTACAACGGCCAAGAGCAGGGACCCACGGCAGAGATAACCAATCTGGTTAACGGCGACGACGTGTCTCTCAAGGTCACTGACGCCGCAAAGGTAAATGCCGGCACGTATACGGCGAAGGTGACTGGGCTCGTCGGTGAGGATAAGGTTCTCTCTAATTACCGCAAGCCCTCGGGCATTGAATGCAAGTACGTTATCGCCAAGGCCAAACGGGACAGCGCTCCCAATGTAAAGGCGATGGCGGAGACCGTGAGTGGCAAGCACGACGGTAAGATTGAGGGCGTTGATACATCGATGATGCTGGGCAAGCCTAGCAAGCAGATGATGTTCATCAAGGCAAGTGATCTGGTCGATGGCGACAAGCTTGAGAATCTGGCGCCTGGTTCATATCGCCTGTGCTACGGGGCGACGACGAATTATGAAGCCTCCGAGATCGTTACCGTTACGATCGCCGCTGGGCCTAAGCTCAAGGTGACGTTGCCGGCCGAGCAGACGGGCTACACGCTCACGGCTGATGCGACTGAGCTCGACTGGCGCGGTTCTGCGACGCTTAAGCTTACGGTTGCGGATGGCTATTACGCGACCAAGGGTCTTTCCGTTAAGGCGAACGGCGAGACCATCAAGCCCAGCGAGCAGGGCGTTTACCAACTGTCTAAGGTTGAGAAAGACACCGCGATCACCGTTGAGGGTATCGCCAAGCACGAGCCCGATGGCACCGGCTGGAAGAGCGACGGTTCTTCTCACTGGCATGTTTGCACGTGCGGTGAGCGGATTGACGTTGCAGAGCATACCTTTGAGTGGGTAATCGACGAGAAGCCTACGGTCGAGAAGCCTGGATCCAAACATTTGCACTGCACTGTCTGTGACTACAACTCCTCCGATAAGGTTGTAATCCCGGCAGCCTCTGTTGCCGGCTATTCCGGCGAGTATGACGGCAAGGTCCACGCTGCCGATGTCTCGGCCTTGCCCGAGGGCACGGCGGTCACGTACAGCATCGACGGTGGCGTCACTTGGTCTGCCACGGTCCCCGAGATCAAGAACGTCGGCACCCTGCCGTTCAAGTACAGCGCGACCGTCGACGGCGCGGCTATCGAGGGCGAGGCGGAGCTCGTGGTGACGCCGCGCAAGGTTACCGTGACGGCAGCGCAGGCCGAAGGCGCCAACCCCAACTACGAGATTTCGTTCGTTGATGGCAAGTTCACCATCGACCAGCGCGAGCTCACCGTGACGTGGGACGCTACCACCGAGTTCACCTACGACGGCGAGAAGCACTGCCCCCAAGCGACACTCGGCAACGTCATGGGCGATGACGACGTCTCCGCGTACGTCGACGGTGCTGCGGTCAAGGCCGGCGCCTACACGGCGGAGATCACCGAGCTGACGGGCGCCGACAAGGCCAACTACAAACTGCCGGCAACGGGCCTGACGTGCAAGTTCTCCATCAAGAAGGCTCCCAAGGGAGCACCGGTGGTCCAGGGTGTGGCCGAGACCGTCAGTGCCAGGGCTGACGGCAAGATCACGGGTGTCGACGCCGCTATGGAGTGGCGTACCAAGGACTCGGGCGAGTATCGGGCTGTGCCCGAAGGCGCGACCGAACTCAGCGGTCTTGCCGCGGGCACGTACGAAGTGCGCTACCACGCTGATGACGACCACGAGGCTTCCGCCGCGACTAAGGTTACGGTTGCCACGGGCCGCAAGCTTGCTGTGGCGCTACCCGCCGAACAGATCGGCTACAAGCTCACGGCTGACGCGACCGAGCTTGACTGGCATGGTTCTGCCACCCTCACTATCAGCATCGAGGACGGCTACTTTGCCGATCCCTCCGCCTACGTCGTTAAGGTCAACGATTCAGTCGTGACGCTCAACGAACGCGGCGAGTTCACCGTCCAGGACGTCGAGGGCAACGTGAGGGTGACGGTCGAGGGTGTGCGCAAACACGAGGCTGTGAATGACAAGTGGATCTCCGACGACAATACGCACTGGCACGAGTGCACTTGCGGCGGCAAGATTGACGAGGCCGCACACACCTTTACGTGGATTGTCGACACGTCTCCCACGGCGACCGAGAAGGGCTTCGGTCACCGTCAGTGCGTCGTCTGCGGGTACGCCCTTGCCTCCGAGGAGATTCCGGCTGCTGCCATTTCCGGCTACTCCGGCGAATACGACGGTGCGTATCACACGGTCAATGCTTCGGCGCTGCCCGAGGGCGCGACGGCCGAGTACAGCACTGACGACGGCAAGACCTGGTCCACTACTGCCCCCGAGATCAAGGACGCTGGCGCGCTGGACGTTGCCTATAAGGTGATGATCGGCGGTGCGACGGTCGAGGGTCAGGTGACGCTCGAGGTTACGCCGCGTGCGATCACGGTCACCGCTCAGAACGCCTCCAAGATTTACGGCGAGAAAGACCCCGTCTTTGAGTGGTCGGTCACCTCTGGCGAGCTCGTCGGGGACGATACGCTTGAACTTGAGATCGAGCGCGAGGACTGTGACGACGTGCGCGAGGGCGGTTATGCTCTGCGCCTGACGCAGCCCGAGGGTGCGAACCCCAACTACGCGATTACGTTCATCGACGGCACGTTCATCATTAACCAGCGTCTGCTCACCGCGACGTGGGGTACCACCGAATTCGTCTACGACGGCAAGGAGCACTGCCCCGTGGCAGAGCTTGGCAACGTCATCGGCAAGGATGACCTTGGTGCATTCGTTGACGGTTCCCAGACCGAGGTCGGTACCTATACGGCGACCCTCGCCGAGCTGACGGGCAAGGCCGCGGGCAACTACGCGCTGCCCGCCGATGGCTTGACCTGCGAATTCTCCATCAAGAACGCCGCGCAGGACGCGCCGGTGGTCCAGGCCGCCGCCGAGACCGTGAGCGGCAAGAAGGACGGCAAGATCACGGGCATCGACGCCACCATGGAATGGCGCGCTCAGGGCGCCGCCGAGTACCAGGCCGTGGGCAAGGACGTGACCGAGCTCAAGGACCTCGCTGCCGGCGTGTACGAGGTGCGCTACCAGGCTAAGGCCAACTACGACGCCTCTGCCGTTACCGAGGTTACCGTGAAGGCGGGCCGCAAGCTCGTCGTGACGCTGCCGGGTAATCAGGTGGGCTACACGCTCACCTCGACGGCAACCGAGCTCGACTGGCACGGCTCCGCAACGTTCGCCATCAGCATCGACGGCGCGTACTTTACGGGCAAGAACTATGCCGTCAACGTCAACGGTAAGGCCGTTAAGCTTGCTGACGACGGTACCTATGAGCTCAAGGACGTCGAGGGCGATGTGAACGTGACGGTCGAGGGTGTGCTCAAGCACGAGCCCGACGGCTCCGGCTGGGCGCACGACGCCAAGAACCACTGGCATATCTGCCGTTGCGGCGAGGTTCTCGACAAGGCCGAGCACACCTTTGAGTGGGTTGTCGACAAGCCGGCGACCACCGAGGCCAAGGGCGAGAGGCACCAGGAGTGCACGGCTTGCGGCGAGAAGGGCGCAACCGAGGATATCGCAATCCTGGCACCCACGATTATCGAGGGCGCAGGCCAGGCGATCACGGTCGACACTGTCAAGGACCTGAGCTTCCGCTCGAACGCGCCGATCAAGTACTTCCAAAAGGTGCTGGTTGACGATAAGGAAGTCGCCGCCGAGAACTACGTGCTCACCGAGGGTTCCACGATCGTGACGCTCAAGACGAGCTTCGTGAAGACGCTTGGTGTTGGTGAGCATAAGCTGAGCGTGGTTTCGACCACGGGCACGGCAGAGACGACCTTTACCATCGCCGAGGCCGCCAAGCCGACGCCCGATTCGAGCCAGACCACCACGACCACGACTTCTAAGTCCAAGAAGAAGACCGGCAAGGGCGCCTTGCCTTCGGTCGGCGACGGTACGTACGCCATGGCTGGTGGCGTACTTGCAGCTGGCATGGCAGTTCTGCTGCTGGCCTTCGCCATGAAGCGCCGCGCCTAGTTGCTGCCCTGTTCCTAAGGGGTCCGGATCTGACAAGCCGGACCCCTTTTTTGTGCCGCCGCGAGGTCGCCCCTGTGGACAAAAACTCCGCCCGAAATTGAATCTTTATTTCAACTTTACACCTGGCTTTACAGCTGTCTTGTCAGCTGTAAAGCCAGGTGTCATACTAAAGCCCCAAGATTCGCCAAAAGAGAGGGGCCTTGATGGCACAGAGCGCGAACATGGATGCGTCGGAGCTTGCACGCGATATCGCGGCCGGCCTAGCATCGGCAACGACGGCAACGGAGCGCGCGGCACTGGTGCCCGCAGAGCTCGTCGAGGTCATTCAGCAACTAAAAACCAAACGTGACGCGGTGATCCTGGCACACTACTATGTGGCGCCCGAGGTCCAGGCCGTTGCCGATTACGTCGGCGACAGCTTTTACCTGGCAAAGCTTGCCAAAAGCCTGCCGCAGCAGACCATCGTGCTGTGCGGCGTGGAGTTTATGGGCGAGAGCGCCAAGCTGCTCAACCCCACCAAGACCGTGCTGCTGCCCGAGCCGGGTGCGGACTGCCCCATGGCGCACATGGTCAAGCGCGAGACGGTCGACGCGGCGCGCGCCGAGTACGGCGACGACCTTGCCGTGGTCTGCTACGTCAACTCGACGGTCGAGATCAAGAGCTGGAGTGATGTGTGCGTCACCAGCTCCAACGCCGTCAAGATCGTGTCCGAGCTGCCGCAGCAGCATGTCCTGTTCATCCCCGATCAAAACCTGGGCCGCTTCGTAGCCGAGCAGGTGCCCCAAAAGCACGTCATCCTCAACAACGGCTACTGCCCGCGTCATCACATCATCACCGTCGAGCAGATCGTCGACGCGCAGGAGGCGCACCCCGACGCACTCGTGCTGGCGCACCCCGAGTGCAAAGCCGACGTCCTGGCCGAGGCCGACTACATCGGCTCCACTGCCGGCATCATCAAGTATGCCGAGGAGTCGGACGCGAGCGAGTTCATCATCGTGACGGTCCGCGGCGTGCTCTACGAGCTCGAGCGCCGCTGCCAGGGCGTCGGCAAGAAGTTTTACTTCCCCGCGGTGCAGCCCACCTGCGTCAACATGGATCTCATCACGCTTGAAAAGCTCGTGCGCTGCCTGGAGACGAGCGAGGGCGAGGTGCAGATTGGCGTGTCGGACGAGGCCGCCGATCAGGCCAAGCTCACGCTCGACCGCATGCTCGAGTACGCGGCGCGCTAAGCCAATGTGACATGAGGGACCATCCCTTATGTCACATTACAAGGGAGAGGATTCCTGTGGAAACCAAACAATACCCCGATATGGAGTGCGATGTCGTCATTGCCGGTTGCGGCGTGGCGGGCCTGTATGCGGCTCTCAATCTGCCGACGAGCACGCGCGTAATCATGCTCTCCAAGGGCGCCGTCGACGAGTGCGATTCGATGCTCGCGCAGGGCGGTATCTGCGTGCTGCCCGAAGGCTCTGACTACGATGCCTTCTTTGAGGACACCATGCACGCCGGCCATTACGAGAACCGCCGCGAGAGTGTTGACATCATGATTCGCTCGAGCCGTTCGGTCATCAATGACCTGCTGGCCATGGGCGTGGACTTTGAGCGCAAGGGCGATGGCGGCCTCGACTTTACCCGCGAGGGCGCGCACAGCCGCCCGCGCATCGCCTTCCATGCCGATATTACGGGCAAGGAGATTACGACCAAACTGCTCCAGGCTGTCCGCAAGCTGGACAACGTGCAGATTCTCGAACACGTTGCCATGACCGATATCCTGACTGCCGAGCGCGATGGCGCCACGGCGTGCACCGGCGCCGTCGCCGTTTCCGTGGACGAGGACGATTCAGCTCGCCCCGCCGACGAGCTGACAAATGCCGCTGAGGACGTGCATGCCGGCGAGCCCTTTAAGATCCATGCCCGCCATACGCTGTGGGCAACGGGCGGCATCGGCGGCGTATACGATCACTCGACCAACTACCCGCAGCTCACCGGCGACGCCTGCTACATCGCTCAGGAGCATGGCATTAAGATGGAGCACCTGGACTACGTGCAGATTCATCCCACGGGGCTGTTCTCGCCGCAGCCGGGCCGCACCTTCCTGATCAGCGAGAGCTGCCGCGGCGAGGGCGCAATTTTGCTCAACGCCGCCGGCGAGCGCTTTACCGACGAGCTGCAGCCGCGCGATGTGGTCGCCGCCGCTATTCGCGAGCAGATGAAGCTCGACGGCACCGAGCACGAGTGGCTGAGCTTTGCCCCCGTCGAGCGCGACGTGGTGACCGGGCATTTTGCCAATATCCGTGCGCGCTGCCTGGAGGACGGACGCGACATCCTGGACGAGCCCATCCCTGTCACACCCACGCAGCACTACTTTATGGGCGGCGTATGGGTCGACAAGGACGGCCGCACCTCGATGCCCGAGCTCTACGCCGCCGGCGAGACGGCTTGCAATGGCGTGCACGGCAAGAACCGCCTGGCTTCTAACAGCCTGCTCGAGTCCCTAGTTTGGGGCCGCCGCGCTGCTTGGCGTATGCGCACCGGCGAGTCGCTGACCGTGGAGCAGGCCGGTGAGCCTGCACTTGACGGGCGTCACCGCGCCCTGAGCGCCGATACCCTTGCAATCGATGATTTGGCCCGTGCCGCCGGCGCGCAGGCCGTGGAGGAGTAGACCATGAATCCCATTACCATGAAGCTCGTCGTCGATGATCTGATTCTGCAGGCTCTGCGCGAGGACATTACGTTTGAGGACGTGAGCACGGCGAGCGTGTGCCCCACGGCGCGTCCCGCTACCGTTGAGCTTATCGCCAGGGCCGACGGTATCATCGCCGGCTTGGATGTGTTTGCCCGCACCTTTGAGCTGCTGGATCCGCAGAGCTCCGTGTTGTTCGATGTTTCGGATGGCGACGAGGTGCATGCCGGCGACCACGTGGGCCAGGTGCGCGGCGACGCGCGCGTGCTGCTTTCGGGCGAGCGCGTGGCGCTCAACTACCTGCAGCGCATGAGCGGCATCGCCACCTACACGCACAACATGGCAGCGGCGCTCGAGGGCACCAAGACCGTGCTTGTCGACACGCGCAAGACCACGCCGGGCATGCGTGTCTTCGAGAAGGCCGCAGTCGAGATCGGCGGTGGCAGCAACCACCGCTATAACCTGTCGACGGCTGTCATGCTCAAGGACAACCACATCGACGCCGCCGGTGGCGTGGCGCGCGCGATTGAGATGGCGCGCGCCCATGCGTCGTTTACCACGACGGTCGAGATTGAGTGCGAGAACCTGGACATGGTACGCGAGGCCGTGGAGGCCGGTGCCGATATCATCATGCTCGACAACATGACCCACGACGACATGGCTGCAGCGATTGAGCTTATCGCCGGTCGCGCCAAGACCGAGTGCTCGGGCAACGTGGACGCCAACAATATCCGCGCGCTCGCCGACCTGGGCGTTGACTTTATTAGCTCGGGGGCGTTGACGCACTCTGCGCCGATTCTCGACCTCTCGCTCAAGCACCTGCGTCTGCTGGACGGTAAATAATGAATGCCCGCGAGCGTCGCCGTTCCATCATGGCCGTGCTCGAGGAAGCCAAAGATCCTGTCTCGGGCAGTGCGCTTGCCCGCGAGGTGGGCGTGAGCCGTCAGGTCGTGGTGCAGGACATCGCCCTGCTGCGCGCCGACGGGCACGATATCGTCGCCACCAATCGCGGCTATGTACTACAGGAGGCCCCCAGCAGCCCCGCCGTGCCCACGCGCTTGGTCAAGGTTCGCCACAGCGTGGAGCAGGCAGGCGATGAGCTCACGAGTATCGTCGACGCCGGCGGCGCCGTGCTCAACGTGATCGTCAATCACCGCGTGTACGGTAAGATCACGGCCGACCTGGACATTCGCAATCGTCGTGATGTTGAGCGCTACCTGCACGATATCGAGAGCGGCAAGAGCTTTCCACTATTAACGGTGACGAGCGGCTATCACTTCCATCGCATTGCGGCAGAGGATGAGCAAACCCTCGACGAGATCGAGGCCATGCTCAAGGAGAAGGGCTACCTTGCCGATTTAATGCCCTACGAGGATGATTTGTCCTAGAACACATGCAAAAGGAGGCCTCCGCGGCGATGCGGAGGCCTCCTTTTTGTGCACGGTGTACTTGTGATTGTGCAAGCGGGGGAGTTGTTACTCCTCGACGATCTCGGTGATCGCGCCGGCGGGGCAAGCGTCCTGGCAAGCGCCACAGGCGACGCAGGAGTCCTCGTCAGCGACGGTAGCGACGTCCTGGAGCTCCAGAACGCCAGCGGGGCAGGAGTCGACGCAAACGCCACAAGCGATGCACTCGTCGGCATCAATTACGGGATGAGCCATGGTAGTTTCCTCTCTGTTGACCGACGCTACAGGCGATGCGCGCCGGTTTGATTCGGGCAAAAACATACCACGGGAGCGACCGTTTGCAATACCCTCTGGCCGGCATCTTCATACCGTTCGCCGAGTATGCCAAGGTTTACTAAAAAACGCGCAGGTGGGGCCGTTGAGCTGCGCAAATGTTAGCTAAAGGTGACTTGAAATATTGAGCTATTGAGCGCGCCTACGGAAAGGGCATCCCGTTATTTAGCCGAAAACCGGATCGCAGTTTCCGGTTGGGCCTTCAGATGGAAACTGCGACCCGGAATCCACGCTCAAACCGGGACGAGCTTTCCGCAAGGCAGCCCCAGGCACCCCCGGATCCAAACCTCAGCCATCTCTACATAGATCTCAATAGATCTGCCGAGAACTCAATCAGCGCATCTACCTGCGTATTTAAGAACCTAAACTCTCAGCAATAAGAAATCTTATATGAATTGACTTAGATTTTGTATATTCCGGCCCATAAGGGGATACACTACATCCTGAAAGACAAGCCGAAGCGCCACACGACAGACCGTCGAGGCGGCGCGAACGCAAAAGAGAGAGGGAATTTCTAATGAGTAAGATTCTTGGTATCGACCTTGGTACTACTAACTCCGCAATGGCCGTCCTCGAGGGCGGTTCTCCGACCATTATCGTGAACGCCGAGGGCGACCGCACCACCCCGTCTGTCGTGGGCTTCCGTGCTGACGGCGACCGCGTCGTGGGTAAGGCCGCTAAGAACCAGGCTGTCACCAACCCCAAGAACACCGTGTTTTCCATCAAGCGCTTCATGGGCCGCAAGTACTCCGAGTGCACCTCCGAGATCAAGACCGTGCCGTATGAGGTCAAGGAGGGCCAGGGTGGCCGTGCCGTCGTCGATATCGAGGGCAAGGATTATACCGCCGAGCAGGTGAGCGCCATGACGCTCGCAAAGATGAAGGCCGACGCCGAGAAGTATCTGGGCGAGACCGTCACCGACGCCGTCATCACCGTCCCGGCCTACTTCAACGACGCCCAGCGTCAGGCCACCAAGGACGCCGGTAAGATCGCCGGCCTCAACGTCAAGCGTATCGTCAACGAGCCGACCGCTGCTGCTCTGGCCTATGGCCTGGACAAGCAGGGCACCGACCAGCGCATTCTGGTCTTCGACCTGGGCGGCGGCACCTTCGACGTCTCCATCCTTGACCTCGCCGACGGCGTGTTTGAGGTTCTGTCCACCTCGGGCGACAACCACCTGGGCGGCGATGACTGGGATCAGCGCGTCATCGACTGGATGGCCGATAAGTTCCAGCAGGAGAACGGTGTCGACCTGCGTCAGGACCCCATGGCCCTGCAGCGTCTGAAGGAGGCCGCCGAGAACGCCAAGAAGGAGCTCTCCGCAGCCCAGCAGTCCACCATCAACCTGCCGTTCATCACCATGAACCAGTCTGGCCCGCTGCACCTCAACTACACGCTGACCCGCGCCGAGTTCGAGAAGATCACCCGCGACCTGCTCGAGCGCTGCAAGCAGCCTGTCACCAACGCCCTGCGCGACGCTAAGCTCAAGCTCTCCGATCTGACCGAGGTCATCCTCGTCGGCGGCTCCACCCGTATGCCCGCCGTCCAGGATCTGGTCAAGACCATGACCGGCAAGCAGCCCAACATGTCCGTGAACCCCGACGAGGTCGTTGCCGACGGCGCTGCCGTCCAGGGCGGCGTGCTCACCGGCGACGTCGAGGGCATCCTGCTGCTCGACGTTACCCCGCTGTCGCTGGGTGTCGAGACCATGGGCGGCATCATGACCAAGATGATCGACCGCAACACCACGATCCCGACCTCCAAGACCGAGGTCTACTCCACCGCTGCCGACAACCAGACCAGCGTCGAGATCAACGTGCTCCAGGGCGAGCGCGAGCTTGCCCGCGATAACAAGTCGCTCGGTAAGTTCCAGCTGACCGGTATCCCGGCTGCCCGCCGCGGCGTGCCGCAGATCGAGGTCACCTTCGACATCGACGCCAACGGCATCGTCAAGGTTTCCGCTAAGGACAAGGGCACCGGCAAGGAGCAGCAGATTACCATTTCCGGCTCCACCGCTCTGTCCGACGACGAAGTCGATCGTATGGTCAAGGACGCCGAGGCTCATGCCGAGGAGGACAAGAAGCAGAAGGAAGAGGTCGAGGTCCGCAACCAGACCGACAGCCTGTGCTACTCCACCGAGCAGACCCTCAACGAGCTGGGCGACAAGGTTTCCGCCGATGTGAAGTCCAAGGCCGAGGCCGCTATCGCCGACGCCAAGAAGGCGCTCGAGGGCTCTGACGTCGAGGCCATCAAGGCCGCTGGCGAATCCCTGCAGTCCGTAGCCTACGAGCTGGCTCAGGTTGTCTACGCCGACGCTCAGCAGCAGACCGACGGCGCCGCCGGTGCCCAGCCTGCCGACGATGACGTTGTCGACGCCGACTACGAGGTTGTGGACGACGAGGACAAGTAATCATGTCCGCCCGTAAAGCTCGCACGGAGGCGGCCGCCGCTGGCGCCGCCCCCGTTGACTCTGAGGAGAAGGACGTGAAGATTCCCGTAGAGGCCGTCGACGATACCGAGGCCAACGAGGCCGAGGTCGCCGAGGCTGCCGAGAACCAGGTAGAGGATTCCAACAAGGAGGCGACGATGACCGAGGACGAGATGGTGGAAGCCGCTATCCGCGCCGGTGAGGAAGCCGCCGACAACGACTTTAAGCTCAAGTTCGAGCAGGCCCAAAAGGAGCTTGCCGACGTGCGCAGCGAGCTCGATGCTGCGGCAGAGGCCCAGAAGGCCGCCGAGGACAAGGCAAAGGACGCCACCGAGCGTACCGCCCGTCTGCAGGCCGACTGGGAGAACTTCCGTCGCCGCACTGCCAACGAGCGTATCGCCGAGCGCGAGCGCGCGACCGAGAAGCTTGTCACCGCGCTGTTGCCGGTGGTTGACGATATCGAGCGTGCAATCGACCATGCCCGCAGCCAGGAGCTCGCCGACGACTTTAAGCAGTTCGTCGACGGCGTTGACGCGGTGCATGCCAAGCTGCTCGATGTGTTTGCGCACGAGGGCGTTGAGCCCATCGACCCCAAGGGCGAGGCGTTCGATCCGCTCGAGCACCAGGCTGTGGGCCGCGTCGAGGACGCATCGCAGTACGACGAGACCGTCAACGATGTGTACCAGAAGGGCTACCGCATGGCGGATCGCATTCTGCGCTCCGCGATGGTGACGGTGACCTACGGTGGCGAGAAGCGCCCCGCACCGGAGCCCGAAGCGGCGCCCGAGGATGCTGCGGCCGATACGGCTGAGAGCACCGAGGAGTAATTGAGAAGGGCCCCGGGGCAACACCCGGGGCCCTTTCTGGCCTAGTGCCATATGAAAGCATGAGCCGCCGTCCGCTGGACGGCGGATGAAACAGGAGAGGAGCTACGATGGCTGCAGGCAAAACCTTCTATGACATCCTGGGCGTATCCAAGAGCGCCTCCGACAAAGAGATCAAGAGCGCGTTTCGCAAGCTCGCGCAAAAATATCACCCCGATGCCGGCGGCGACGAGGCCAAGTTTAAGGAGATTAGCGAGGCCTACGAGACGCTTTCGGACGAGAAGAAGCGCAAAGAGTACGACCAGATGCTCATGTTCGGCGGCATGCCGGGCGCGGGCGGAGCGTATGGCGGCGGCTACGGTGCCGGCGCGGGC
>OGWR01001617.1_pt1 | contig 17861 bp, 16 predicted proteins | sample 1576061 | NCBI WGS metagenome assembly OGWR01 (sample SAMEA3541511, study PRJEB24748) | human gut metagenome | biome: human gut; feature: human-associated habitat; material: faeces | place: China | collected 2012 | reverse complement strand
AAACCGCCCGCGTCGGCGGAGGGCAAGGCCGCACAGTGAACGTCCGCCTTATCGCCGGGGCAGGCCCGGGGCTTTCCGAAGCCGTGCGCGAAGGGCTTTTTCTTAAAGAACTGCATGAACTTTTACGGGAATACACCATAACGGTTCCACCGCTGCGTGAAAGGCGTTCGGACATTGAGGCTCTTGCCGCCCGTTGCGCTTCCCGGTTCGCGCAGGCCCTCGGCAAACAGCCGAAGCCCATAGCCCCCGAAGCTATGGAGGCTCTGCTCAGGTATTCGTGGCCCGGCAATGTCCGGGAGCTGGAAACCGTTCTGGAGCGGGCCGTGGCCCTTGCCGAAGGCGACGTCATCGGGCTTTCCGATCTTCACGCCCGGATCTCCGCAGCCGAGGTTTCCGCACCCACAGGAAAACCGTTGCCCGGCCACGAAGCGAAACGCCTGCTCGCCGCGCTCGAACGGACGGCGGGCAATGTCCGCGAAGCCGCCAAACTCCTCGGCATCTCACGCGGCGGCTTCTACGTGAAGCTCAAAAAACTCGGCCTCAACCCCGACGAATACCGCTAGCCATAACGCCTGACGCCTCCGGATGTGACCGGAAGTATGCTCTCTGCGATCCTTCCGGCTCATGGCGGCCATGCCGGTATCGCGTTCTTCATCCATAATCCCTTCCCCCTGACCTTCCAGGTCGTCCCTTGCGGCCATTTCTCCCATGAATGGCCTCCTCAAGCTGTGTCCATAAAAAAGACATGTTCATATACACATGGTTTCAATATGAACAGCATTGAAGACACTTTTCACGATATGCCTTTCTAATGATGCAAAATGATTCTTCTTTTCCGTACATCCGTGTAACATGCTGATATTGGCCCACTCTTTGCTGTTCTCATAGGCAGGATACCGTTACAGGGGCAATCCGGTCCCCATCCTGGAGAGAAACGGCTTTCCGTGGGGGATCAGATTCTTTTCAATCTTTCGCTGTGGTTGCGTCGTGGGACAGTCCGCGTGGCGGGCAGCGGTCCCTCCGATTGAGCGAAAAGACACAAACGGTTGCACCAATCCAAAACGCTTGAGGAGAAACTGAGGAGAATCCCATGAAGAAAGTGATTACCCTGCTGCTTGCCGCCGGTCTGGTCATCGGCGCCGCATCCGCCGCCAACGCCGTGGACATCAAAGCCAAGGGCCTATGGCACAATGCCATGTCCTTCGCGGACCGTAATTTTGAAAAACACAACGGCTCCGACAAGATGCAGAATGCCACCCGTATCCGTACGCAGATCGACGTCATCGCGTCGGAAAGCCTCAAGGGTGTCGTCTATTTTGAAATCGGGCCCCAGAACTGGGGCAAGGGCGCGGACGGCGCGTCCCTCGGCACTGACGGCAAGGTGGTCAAGGTCCGCTACAACTATGTTGACTGGGTCATCCCCCAGACGGACGCCAAGGTCCGTATGGGCCTCCAGAACTTCAGCCTGCCCGGATTCGCCCTTCCGAACGTCATCCTCGGCGGCGGCGGCGCGGACGGCGCGGGCATCACCCTGTCCACCCAGTTCACCAAGAACATCGGAGCCACCCTCTTCTGGCTGCGCGCCGAAAACGACAACACCGACAGCGCCACCGACTACGGCAAGCAATACCACTACAGCGACGCCATGGACTTCACGGGCATCACCCTGCCCCTCAAGTTCGACGGCGTGAAGGTGACCCCGTGGGCCATGTATGGTTTTGTGGGCCGCGACAGCTTTGAAAACGCCGGGGCCTCCGGTGACCAGAAGAAACTGTTGCAGGGCCTGCTGCCTCTCGGCGTGAGCAACAAGACCCTGACGGGCAACAGCCTGACCGATCGCCACGGCGACGCGTGGTGGGCCGGGTTCACGACAGAACTGAAGGTGCTTGATCCCTTCCGCTTCGCCCTCGACGCCACCTATGGCCGTGTCGATCTCGGCGAAGGCCTCAGCACCAAAGGCAAGAAGATCGACGTCAAACGCGAAGGCTGGATCGTGTCCGCCCTTGCCGAATACAAGATGGAATCCGTCACGCCCGGCCTCACGGCATGGTATTCCTCCGGCGACGACGCCAACGTCAACAACGGTTCCGAGCGCCTGCCCACCATCAACCCCGACGTGAAGGTGACTTCCTACGGCTTCGACGGCACGAACTTCTGCCGCGCCCAGCAGGTCCTCGGCACCAGCGTCGACGGCACGTTCGGCATCGTGGGCCACTTGAAGGACATTTCTTTCTTTGAAGACCTCAGCCACACCCTCCGCGTGGCCTTCTATCGGGGTACCAACAATACCGAAAATGTCCGCCAGAAGATGATCACGAAGCCCTCCGAAACGGTTTCCTCCATGTACTACATGACCACCGCCGACAAGGCGTGGGAAGTGAACGTCGATTCGGAATACAAGATTTACAAAAACCTCAGCCTGTTCCTCGAACTCGGCTACATCCGTATGGATCTCGATTCCAACGTCTGGAAAGACTACGAATCCAAGAAGAACAACTTCAAGGGCGCGGTCTGCGTTCTCTACTCTTTCTAGCGGATTCCCGTCATTCCCACGGCTCCGGCGGCCCTTCCTCCGCCGGAGCCCTCACTTTGCCCGAAATCCCGCCCAACGCGGGTCAACCATACATTCTACACACGCAAGGAGACGGCATGAGCACCGGACAATTCCATAAGCTCCTGTCACCGCTTTCGCTCGGAAGCGGCCTCACCCTGAAAAACAGGATGATCAAGGCCCCCCAGTCAAGCTGGTTTTTTGAGGACGACGGCTCGGCCGGGGACAGGGTCATTGACTTTTACGAAGCCATCGCCGCCGGCGGGGTCGGGCTTGTGATCGTATCCGCCATCACATGGCGTTCCGACCATCCCGCCGGGGCTTACGGTGCGCTCCACGACGACCGGTTCCTCCCCGGCATGAAGCGCCTCGTGGAACGCTGCCACGCGCACGGCTGCCCCGTGTTCTGCCAGCTCCACCACTCCGGGGCCTCGGCCATGACCGGACACGGCGGCGGCCTGCCCATCGGCCCCTCCGATCTCGGGCCGGATGAAATCCCCTGTCCCCCGCCGGTGGGCAAGCCCACGCGCGGCCTCACCGCCGAAGAAATCGCGGAGGACAAGGAACTCTATTTCAAGGCCGCCGAACGCGCCAAAGCCGCCGGGTTTGACGGTATCGAAGTCCACTGCGCGCACGGCTACTATCTGGAAAGCTTCGTGAGCCGGGTCTGGAACCGCCGCGACGACCAGTATGGCCCCCAGAGCCTCGAAAACCGTACCCGCCTGCCTCTCGAAATCATCGCCGGGCTGCGCGAGCGTCTCGGCGCGGACTACCCCCTCGGCCTGCGCATGAACGGTCAGGAGTGGGGTGCCGACAAGGGGCTGACCATCGCGGAAACCGTGGCCATCGCCAAGATTTTCGAGGGCGCGGGCGTGCGGTACATCAGCGTGTCCGGCTACGGCTTCGGGCCGCTGCCGTTCCGCTATCTGCCCGACTACTGGCCCTATCCCGAGCCGGAAGAACACATGAAGCCCTACTTGAAGGATTTCATGGGCGACGGCCTGCTCATCCCCGCCGCTGCCGCCATCAAGCAGGCTGTGAACATTCCGGTCATCGCCGTAGGCCGTCTTGACGAGGCCAAGGCCGAAAAGATCCTTGAAGAAGGCAAGGCGGATCTCGTGGCCTTCGGGCGTGTTCTCTGGGCCGACCCGGAATTTCCCCGCAAGGTCGCGGAAGGCCGCATTGAGGATATCGTGCGCTGCACGCGCTGCGGAACCTGCGAAGATCCGCCGGTGGGCCGCCCGCGCCGCTGCCGGGTCAACCCCGCCATGGGCCGGGAAAGCCTTTTCGCCATCCGGCCCGCCGAAAAGAAAAAGAAGGTTGTGGTCATCGGCGGCGGCCCCGCCGGAATGGAGACGGCCCGCGTCGCCGCCCTGCGCGGGCATGACGTGACGCTGTTTGAAAAAAGCTCGCGGCTCGGCGGGAAGTTGCCCCTCGCGGCAATGATCAAGGGCGTGGAAGTCGAGGACGTGCGCCCCGTCATCAGCTATCTGACCACGCAGGTCGGCAAGTTGAACATCAAGGTCAGGCTTGGCGAGGAAGCCACCGTATCCAAGATCCTTGCCGAAAAGCCGGACGCCGTGGTCATCGCCACGGGGGGCCTGTACAGACTGCCCTCGCTCAAGGGCGTCGAAAACCGCAATGTCGCGGGCGTCAACAGCCTGTCGAAACAGGTCAAGCTGCCGTTGCTTGTTTTCGGGCCCGAGCTTTTGAACAAGCTGACCAAACTGTTCCTGCCCATCGGCAAGCGCGTGGCGATCATCGGCGGGCAGATCGAAGGGCTGCAAGGCGCGGTCTTCCTCCGCAAGCGCGGCCGTGAGGTGACGATACTGGAACCTTCCGAGACGTTCGGCAAAGGCATCCCGCCCCGCTATCTTGATCGGCTCAAGCCGTGGCTCGCCAAGAAGGACGTCCAATTGCTCGGCGGCGTGACCTGCGATCAGATCACAGATCAGGGCGTGGTGATCACCACAAAGGACAATCAGCGCAAACTCATCGAAGCCGACACGGTGATGGTGCTCCTTTCGCAGGAACCCGACACCAGCCTGCTCGAAGCGCTCAAGGGCTCGGTCAAGGAGGTGCTCTGCGCGGGCTCGGTCAACGGCGCGCAGGTCGGCAGCCTCATCGTGAACGCCATTGAAGACGGACGCCGGATCGGATGTAATCTGTAGGCAAAAGAAGAATAGACCAGAGGGGAAGAGGGTTTTTCCAGAAAAGCACCTCTTCCCCTTTTGCGTCCGCTTGCCTGTGGCTCTATTGGTACGCTGGGCTATCCGCCTCCCGCCGATCCGCGATCTCGCGTTGCAGGCATTCCAGAAATTTTTCAGCGGCCTTCGAGAAAAACTGGTACTTTTTCCAGGCGATATGCAACCCCACTTCCAGCTTCGGCTCCAGCGGTCTGAAGCACAGCGGGCTGCCGCCGGATGTCCTGACGATCTTGTCCAGACACAGGGCGTATCCCATGCCTTCCTCCACCATGATCGAGGCGTTGTACAGCAGATTGTATGTCGTGGTGATGTTCAGCTTCTCATAACCTTCTCCGAACCATCCTGAAAATTCGTTTTTCACCAGATGCTGGTTGGAAGCGAGGAGCGGAAGGCCCAGCAGATCCTGCGGCCTTATCGTTGCCCTTGCCGCGAGAGGGCAGTCTTTTCGCATCAGCACGCCCCAAATGTCCGTCACCGGCAGCTTGATGAAGTCGTACTTCGACAGATCCGCCGGTTCGATGAAGACGCCGAAATCCACAAGCCCCCTGTCCAGCCGTTCCGTGACGTCATCCGCATTGCCGCTGAACAGGTGGTACGCAATGTGGGGGTACGCCGACTGGAGCCTGTGCGCCGCGCGGGCAATCAGCCGCATGGCGTCGGTCTCGCCGCCTCCGATATGGACATCACCGCTGATGGTTTCTTCCGCCGCGCTGAACTCGGATTCCGTCTTTTCCACCAACGTGACGATCTCCTGCGCCCTCTTGCGGAGGAACATGCCTTCCTCCGTCAGAGAAATCTTCCTTTTCCCGCGCAGGAACAACGTTTTCCCCAGTTCCTCCTCAAGCTCCATCATCTGCCGCGACAGCGTGGGCTGGGTGACGTGCAGGGCTTCCGCCGCCCCGGATATGCTTTCCTCCCTTGCCACGGCAAGGAAATAGCGAAGCACCCTCAGTTCCATAGCTCATCTCCGCTTATTACAGACCGCCGCGCGCCGTTCGCCCGCATGTCTTCCCCGAATCCGGGTGACACGTGATGACGTCCTTGCCAGCCTGAGAAAACTCTTTGATATGGCGATTCATACCATGCTTATTAGGCATGGTAAAGGATTCAATATAAGTATTTGCTATTCAATGACCCCGCTCTTATATGCATGTCACAGGAGAAAGCAACTATGAAAGGTAACCCCAAACAAGACGATCCGCTGATCCAAAACCTGCATGATGCCGGATGCTCACAACAGATCATCGAGCAATTCATGCAGAGCAGGAAGGAAGGGAACATATTTTGCCAAATGCATATTCTTGTAAAACAGCGGAATCTGCTTCTTGAAGACCTCCATAAGGATCAGAACAAGCTGGATTGCCTTGATTACCTTCTTTTTCAACTGAAAAAAGGATGCTGAAACAGTCCTGCCGCGTTCCTTTCAATCCCCAGTCCGATCAAGAATACTCAAACCTCAAAGGAGACAACATGATGCGCGCAATGAAACAGCTCGGTATGACCGCCGCCATTATCGGCGCAATGTCCGCCGCCCCGGTTCTGGCTCAGGAAATCCCCGCCGACGCCAGCAATTTCTACAAAAGCGAAAGCGTAACCGTGCGGCAGGTCACATTTCCGAACCAATACAACATGAACATCGCCGGGAACCTCTTCCTGCCCAAGAATCTGGATCAGAAGACGAAACACGCCGCGATCATCGTCGGGCATCCCATGGGCGCGGTGAAGGAACAGAGCGCAAACCTGTACGCCGTCAAAATGGCGGAACAGGGATTCGTCACCCTTTCCGTGGATCTGGCGTTCTGGGGCGGAAGCGAAGGCCAGCCGCGCAATGCCGTTTCACCGGACCTGTATGCCGAAACCTTCAGCGCCGCCGTGGACTTCCTCGGCACGAATCCTCTTGTGGACCGGGAACGGATCGGGGTCATCGGCATCTGCGGCAGCGGCAGTTTCGCCATCAGCGCCGCCAAGATTGATCCCCGCCTGAAGGCCATAGCGACGATCAGCATGTACGACATGGGCGCGGCCAACCGGAACGGACTCCGGCATGGCATGACCTTGGAGCAGCGAAAGCAGATCCTCAGGGAAGCGGCGGAACAGCGCTATGCGGAATTCACGGGCGGCGAAACCCGGTACACCAGCGGCACCGTCCATGAACTGACGGAAACGTCCACGCCCATCGAGCGGGAATTCTACGCATTCTACCGGACGCCGAGAGGGGAATTCACTCCGGAAGGCTCCTCCCCGCAGCTCACCACGCACCCGACGTTCACCAGCAACGTCAAGTTCATGAACTTCTACCCGTTCTCGGACATCGAGACGATTTCCCCGCGCCCCATGCTGTTCATCGCGGGCGAAAAGGCGCACTCCATCGAGTTCAGCGAAGACGCGTACAGGCTCGCGGCGGAACCGAAGGAACTGTATATCGTCCCCGGAGCCGGGCATGTGGATCTGTATGACAGGGCAAGCCTTATCCCCTTCGGCAAGCTCACCGACTTCTTTACGAAAAATCTGAAGTAACATTCCGGGAAGGGCGGGGCCTCAGTTGAGGGCACCGCCCTCATCCCAAAGGGCATAGTATGCGGAACGGTGTCTTTCAGACCGGCAATCCCCGCTGGTCGGCGGTCTTTTCCTTATTTATGGGCGTCATGGCCCTGATTGCAGCCGAATTCATCCCCGTAAGCCTGCTGACGCCCATTGCCCGAGATCTTGCCGTCTCCGAGGGCATGGCCGGGCAGACGGTCACCGCCGTAGGCGTGCTCGCCGTGCTGACCAGCCTCCTGCTGGCCCCGCTGACGGGAAACACCGACAGGCGGCGCATCCTGCTGGCTTTTTCCGCCATGCTTGTCGCGTCCTACATGCTGATCGGCATGGCTCCGACCTATTCGATCATGCTCATCGGGCGTGCGATACTCGGCATCTGCGTGGGCGGCTTCTGGTCGCTGGCCTCCGCCGTCACCCTGCAGCTCGTCCCCACGAAGGACGTCCCCCGCGCCCTGAGCATCGTCTACGCCGGGGTTTCCGTAGCGACGATCATCGCCCTGCCCGTGGCGAGCTGGATCGGCCATCTGATCGGCTGGCGAAATGTCTTTTTCCTCGGCGCGCTCATGGCCGCTTTCGGGTTCGTCTGGCAATACCGCGCCCTGCCCTCTCTCCCGGCCCGCGCGGGCAGCGGTTTCCGGGACATGTCCGCCCTGCTCCGGCGCACATGGATTCTGGCGGGTATCGGCGGGAACATCCTGAGTTTCGGCGGATACCATATTTTCTTCACATACCTGCGGCCCTTTCTGGAGCTGGATCTCGCCTTGGGAGCCAATACGCTTTCCGTGATCCTGCTGGTCTTCGGAGTGGCGAACGTCCTCGGCACCTTCATTGCGGGCGCGCTCCTCGGGAATCACTTCCGGTCAACCATGATTCTGGTCCATCTGGCCTTCACAGCCGCCGCGCTCGCCTTGCTTCTCTCCCAAGGGCACGCGGACATCGGCATCGCGCTGGCTGTTTTCTGGGGATTCGCGTTCGGCTTTACCCCGGTAGGCTGGTCCACATGGATCGCCCGCACCCTCTCCGACAAGGCGGAGCTTGCCGGAGGGCTCACCGTCGCGGCGACGCAATTCGCCATTGGCCTTGCCGCCGCCGTGGGCGGGTTCACCTATGACAACCTCGGCATCAATGGCATCTTTCTGGCGGCGGCGGGCATCAGCGTCATGGCGGCCCTGCTGATCGCGGTCAGTTTTTCCCTCTTCGCCAGAGACACGGGGCACAAGGCCTGAGCCCATTTCGGTGGCCGCAATCCGCGTCACCTCCATATGGAGGGCGGAACGCCCCAACCGTCCACAATGAACATAGAAGGAGAACGATTTCCATGAAGAAAAACATCCTGATCCTTTCGACCAGCCCCCGCAAGAACGGCAACTCCGAAATGCTGGCCCGTGAATTTGCCAGAGGCGCGGAGGAAGCCGGACATAACGTGGAACTGCTCAGCCTGCACGACAAAACCATCGGCTTTTGCAAAGGCTGTCTGGCCTGCCAGAAAACGCAGCGATGCGTCATCCATGACGATGCCGACGCCATCGTCCGAAAAATGAAGGACGCCGAGGTAATCGCATTCGCCACCCCCATCTATTTTTATGAGATGTGCGGCCAGATGAAGACCCTGCTCGATCGCTCCAATCCTTTGTTCCCGTCGGACTATGCGTTCAGGGACATTTATCTGCTGGCAACGGCGGCGGACAGCGCGGAGAGTTCAATGGACGGGGCCGTCAAAGGCTTGGAGGGCTGGACGCCTGTTTTGAAAAGGCCGCGCTGAGGGGCGTTGTGCGGGGTACGGGTGCCGACGGAGCCGGGACGATCCTGCAGGTTCCCGCCGCCCTGAAGTCCGCCTTTGAGCTGGGCAACAAGGCGTAAGCCCATGAACGCGAAACAAACCATGCGGCAAGGCCGCCGGCTGCCCCTGAAGCACTGCCTGTTGCCTATGGCGGCCCTCCTCCTGACGGCACTGGCGGCACTTCTCCCCCATTCCGCTCCGGCAGGTGAACCCATGCGCATACGCTTGATCGTAGACGGGGAAACCCTTCCCGCCGTACTGGAAGACAATCCCGCAGGCCGTGATTTCTTGAGTATGCTCCCGCTCACCCTGACGGTGAAGGACTACAACGGGACGGAAAAAATCGGCAACCCGCCGCGCGTGATTTCCACGGAAGATATGCCGGACAGCATTGAGCCTTCGGCGGGAGATCTGACGTTCTATGCCCCGTGGGGCAACATCGCCATCTTTTACCGGGAGTTTCGCCTGTCCAGAGGACTGGTCCGTTTTGGGCGCATCACTTCGGGCATAGAAAAGCTGGCTGCCATGCACGGCGACTTTTCGATTGCCTTCGAGCGGGCGGAATAAAAAACCTCACATGGCTGCTCAAAACACACACGGAGATAACATGGAACTTTGCCGCCCTCCCTACACCTCAAAAGAAATACCCATGCAGACCACGATATTGCGTAATGGAATCGAAATGCCGCTGGAAGGTTTCGGCGTCTTTCAGGTGCCGGATGCCACCCTGTGAGAACAAGCCCTCTCGGAGGCTCTGGCGGCAGGTTATCGGCTTATCGATACGGCTTCGGTCTATCGGAATGAGGAAGCCGTGGGAGCCGCCGTCCGCGAGAGCGGAATCCCCCGCAAGGAATTGTTCATCACCACCAAAGTATGGATTCAAGAGGCTGGCTATGAGAAAACGAAGAAAGCCTTTGAAGCGTCCTTGAGCCGTCTGGGGCTCGACACTCCGGATTTATACCTGATCCACATGCCTTTGGGGGACTATTACGGTTCATGGAGAGCGAAGGGGGAACTCTACGAAAACGGCAAGATCCGAGCCATCGGCGTATGCAACTTCCTCCCTGGCCGGCTGATGGATCTGTAAGGCTTTTACGCTTATCGCATCCCTGTCCGCAGCGTCCCATAAATGAAGCCTACTTGAAGGCCACCCATAAAGGTTCCTCTCATATCGGAACGCACTCCCTCCGCGCGGCCTCCCCACCAGTCGAAAGCCTTTGGAAAATGGGGTTCGGGGGAGAAACTTTTCTCTAGAAAAATTTCTCCCCCGGATGCCAGCCCCTCTCTCCATTCATCCTTCACCGCCGCGGCAGCTTTCCACATCGATCCCCAGCCGTCTCAGCTTGACGTACAGGCCGCCCCTCGACACCCCGAGCAGTGCGGCCGCCGCCCGGATGTTGCCTCCGGTCTGCCGGAGCGTCTCAAGGATGGTCTCGGCCTCTTTGCTGTGCAAGAGGCCTTGCGGGCTGGCGGGCTGGCGAACCGTCACCATCTGAGGCGGCAGATCCTCCTCGGAAACGAGAGGATGCCGTACGATATTGGCGAGCCGTTCCATCACGTTTTCAAGCTCACGGATGTTGCCGGGCCACTGGTAGCGCCGGAGCAGCGCCAGCGCGCCGGGCGTGAAACCCCGCACATCCTTGCCGAGGCTGCCCGCGAATTTCAGCAGAAAATGCTCGGCCAAAAGCTCAATGTCCGACATCCGGCTGCGCAACGGCGGCAATACGAGAGTGAAGACGTTGAGCCGATAGTAGAGATCCTCGCGGAAGGTGTGCTGGCGCACGGCTTCCTCAAGGTTCTTGTTCGTCGCGGCGATGACGCGCACCGACACCGTACGGCTCGATTTGCCGCCGATGCGGGTCACCTCGCCGTTCTGGAGCAGGCGCAGGAGCGAAACTTGCGCGTCCATCGGCATCTCGCCGAGCTCGTCGAGAAAAATGGTCCCGCCGTCCGCAAGCTCGAATTTCCCCGGCTTCCCGGTCCGGCTCGCCCCGGTGAACGCCCCGTCCTCATAGCCGAAAAGCTCGCTCTCCACGAGATTCCGCGGCAACGCTCCACAGTTCACCGCCACAAAAGGGCGCGATGCCCGAGAGCTCGCGTTATGGATCGACTGCGCGAAGAGTTCCTTGCCCGTGCCGCTTTCGCCGAGGATGAGCACCGTGGTGTTGCCCCGCGCGATGGTTTTGGCCTGATCGATGACCTCCATGAGCGGGGGCGAATCCCCAAGGATGCGGTCAAACGTGTACACGGCCTTCGACCCGGCGACGCGTGCCGCGAATCCCCGCATACGCCGGGCCTCCCGGAACGTGAGCACCACGCAGGCCTCTCTGGTCAGGGACATGGCCGAAAAGAAACAGGACAGCGAACCGGATTCCAAGGGGAACTGCGCTTCCTGATCCATGATATGGGGATCGCCCGTGAGGATGTTGTCGAGCATCTGCGAAGGCCGCATGAACTTGTAGATGTTTTCGCCCTGCTGCGGGGCCGGAAGCCCGAGCATGGAGGCGGCTTTGCTGTTCATGAGCTTCACCTCGCCGGAACGGGACACCACGATGACCCCCTCGTCGAGCAGTTCGATGATGGCCTGTTGCTGCTGGAGCAGGGCGCGGAGGCGGAGCTGTTCCGAAATGGCGTAGGCCGCCGCCCGCACCATGCCGAGGGTGTGAGAGTGGTACTTCTCGCGGAGCTGGCTCACGTTGAGCACGGCGATGAGCTGGTTCTTGCTGTCGAAAATCGGCGCCGCCGAACAGCTCCAACGGTGCCCCACGGTCAGGTAATGCTCCGCGCCGATGATCTCGATGGGCCTGCGCTCCGCCACGCACGTCCCGATGCCGTTGGTTCCCCGGAGCTGTTCGGTGGTGATCATGCCGGGCTTGGAACTGGGGTAGGTGTCGCCGTCCCTTCCGCTGGTTTCCATATGCAGGCTGATGCATTCGGCGGTGGAAAGGATCATGGACCCCGCTCCGGAAACCAGCGACGAGAACAACTCCTTCATAATCACGCGGGAGGACTCGAGAAGATCGGCATTGGCAGCAAGGATATGCCGGAAAATGGTCTCGTCCACCTTCTTGCGCACCGTGGTTTCGGGATCGACCCCGGCAAGGCGGCTGCGCTGCCACGAGCGCAGGACGAAATCGCTGACCACGGTGGTATCCACGGGCAGGCCACGGAGGAAAAGCTCCTTCTGGGCCGAAATGGCCTCCTGCCGGGCGTCGGACTGGAGATACGAATCATGGGTGTCCGTCATGGGAAGGCTCCTGCGTCGTCCCCGTGAGACGCGGACGCCGCGCATGTGACATTTGTGTATATGTCAATTGTACATGTCATAGATTGTGACACGAAAGCAAGCCTTTTCCGGCGAATCGGGAGATTATTGTTCCTTTTTTCATAAGAGATATGCGGATCGGGCTCAAATGGCGCGTGCTGGATCGCTTCTTGCTGTCCGCAGACTGTTGCCCGCGCACCGGGCGCAGCCGTATACACTCGCGGAGCCGCCGTCCCCACGCACCGCCCGCGTCATCACCAAGGAGAATCCGCCATGCTCATCGATTTCCGCGTACGCCCCCCGTACAAGACCAATCTGACCACATCGCTCTACAACAAGCCCGCGCCGTCCCCCGATCCCACCAAGCAGTCGATTTTCCTGATAGGCAAGGAACGCGTCCCCTCGGCGGAAGCACGCTCCATCGAACTGTTCATGCAGGAAATGGACGAGACCGAAACCGAACGCGCCGTGATCATGGGCCGCAAGGCCGACGAGTATGGTTCCGTGGACAATGACGAAATCGACGAACTTGCGCGCGCCTATCCGGGCCGCTTCATCCCCTTCGCAGGCGTCAACCCGAACCTTCCCGGACAGGTAGAGGAAATCGAACGCGTCGCCGCGATGGGTTTCCGGGGCGTGGGCATCGACGCCGGATGGCTGCGCCGCCCGCTCTACCACGACGATCCGGTTTTTGATCCCATTTATGCGAAATGTCAGGAACTCGGCATGATCGTCTCCCTGACCTCCAGTTTCATGCTCGGCCCGGATCTGAGCTACTCCGAGCCCTGCGCCATCCAGCGCGTCGCCATGAAATACCCAAACATGAAGATAGTCGTGCCGCACGGCTGCTGGCCGCATGTCCACGCCGCCCTTGCCGTGGCGATCCGTTGCCCCAACGTGTATCTTATGCCTGACTGTTACATTTATATCGATGGGTTCGCGCTGTCCGACGAGTACATCAAGGCCGCGAACACCTACCTGAAATACCGCATCCTCTACGCCAGCTCCTACCCGGTGCGCAGCCTCAGCCAGTGCCTCCGGGGTTGGAAGTCGCGCGGCTTCACCGACGAAGCCCTCCAGAACACGCTCTACAACAACGCCGCCAGGCTTCTTGGTGAAAAATAAGACATAAAAAGACAGTCAATCAGTCCGAAATCCCATGAAACAGCCCTGCTCCGGATAGCCGGAACAGGGCTGTTCCCCTTTATGGACACCTTATCAGATATCTATTCATCTGTAATATCCCGTAATCAAAAAAAGCTTTGCCGTCCTTTCCGGTGTGGTATAAATCAATGACATGTCATGAGCGCATGTCATTTTTTTGAACATACATGGAAAGACATGAAAAGGGATTTTTCAATTAATCATTTTAAATAAATGAATAAATGTAAAACAAGGCTTTTTTGTATGATTTGGCACAATCATTGCCTTATCTCTTGCATAAAAAAGAACAAAAAGGCCCGATCCGTACTTTCACCCCCGGAGCGTCTATGTCCTCTTCCGTCCTGCTCTCACCTCTGACCATCAGAAAGACAACCCTTAGAAACCGCATCATGCTGCCCTCAATGGTCACGCACTACTGCGCGGTCAACGGCGAAGTCAGCGAGCGCCTCATCGCCTACCACGCCGAGCGCGCCTACGGCGGCGTGGGGCTCAACATGCTCGAATCCACCAGCGTGGACGACACGGGCAAAAGCTACTGGCCCGGCGTGAGCATCGCTTCCGATCTCTTCATCAAAGGCCTTCGCCGGCTCACGGACGCCATCCACGCCCACGGCGGCAAGGCGGGCATCCAGCTCAACCACGCCGGGCGTCTGGCCCAGCCCGCCGTTTCCGGGCACCCCCGCCAGCTCGTTTCCTACATCCCCGGACTCACCACCTACGACGACATCCACGTCATGGACGAGGACGACATCGAACGCGTCATCGGCAGCTTCTGTTCCGCAGCCGAACGCGCCGCCGAGGCCGGGTTCGACGTCATCGAAATCCACGGTGCGCACGGCTACCTCCTCTCGCAGTTCATGTCCCCGCTCTTCAACCGCCGCGAGGACGCCTATGGAGGCAACTTCGAAAAACGGATGCGCGTGCCAGTGGAAGTCATCCGGGGCATCAGGAAGCGTCTTGGACCGGATTTTCCCCTGTTCTTCCGGTGCAGCGTCGAGGAGTACCTGCCCGGCGGCATCACGTTGGAGCTGGCCCGCGACATCGCCCGCACAGTGGCGGACAACGGCATCGATCTGTTCAACGTCAGCGTGGGGCTTGGCGAGACCAACCGTTTCACCGGCCCGCCGCCCTGCCTGCCCAAGGGCTGGAACGCCGACCGCGCCGCCGCGATCAAGGAAGCCCTCGGAGATCGCGCCCTTGTGGGCGTGGCCGGGCGCATTATCGACCGGGAATCCGCCGACGCCGTCCTCAATTCCGGCAAGGCCGACCTTGTGGTCATGGGGCGGGCGCTCATCGCCGACCCGGACCTGCCTAATAAGCTCGCCGCGAACCGTGACGATGCTGTCATCCCATGCGTGGGCTGCAATGAGGGTTGCGTGGCCCGGCTGCGCGAGCGCAAGGCCGTCGCCTGCGCCGTGAATCCCCGCACCGGCTGCGAAGGCATGTATCCCCGCACCCCCGCCGCCGTTTCCAAGCATGTGGTCATCGTGGGCGGCGGGCCCGCCGGGATGCAGGCCGCGCTTGTCGCCGCCGAACGGGGGCATCGGGTAACCCTTTTTGAAAAACGGACCCGCCTCGGCGGGCTGGCCAATATCGCCGCTCTGCCGCCGCATAAGGATCTGTATGCCGTGCTCGTGAACCGCTTTAGCGAACGGCTGATCGCTTCCGGGGTCAAGGTCTTCCTCGGGACCGCGCCCTCCGTCGCGGATCTCGCCGAACTCAAGCCCGATACGCTCATCGTCGCCACGGGAAGCGCACCCGTCATCCCCCGTTTCTGCGAAGGCATCGCCAACGCCGTTACCGCCGAAGACATCCTCACCGGCAAGGCCAAGGCCGGACAGCGTGTGCTCGTCGTGGGCGGGGGCATGGTGGGCAGCGAAACCGCCGAATACCTCGCGCTCAAGGGCGGGGACGTCACCATCCTTGAACTGAGGCCCGATCTTGCGGCGGACATGCAGGCCCGTGCCCGGAGCTTCCTCCTCGAAAGCCTCAGGGAGCATAAGGTCAAGGCGCTCACATCCACGGAGCTGGTTTCCGCCGGGCCGGATGGGCGCGTCGCCGTGAAGGACGCCTACGGCTCCCAGCGGGAACTCCCGCCTTTCGACACCCTCGTCCTCGCCCTCGGCTACCGCCCGTCGAACGCCCTGTGCGCGGAACTTTCGCTGGCGGGCGTGCCCTTCACCGCCATCGGCGACTGCCGCCGCGTGGGCAAGGTACTCGACGCCATGCACGAGGCCTACACCGCAGCCTATAACCTGTAGCCGCTCCGCGGACCGGAGGAGGTCATCATGGTTCCCGTTTTCGACCGCAGGAAACTGCGCCCGCTCATCCTCGCCCTCGCCATAGCCCTCTGCGCGTTCCAGCTCACGACCTGTACGGGCATGTGGCTGCTCGATCCGCTGATCGTCCGGGCCACGCATGTGGGGCTTGTGCTCTCCATGCTGTTCCTGTGGCGCTCGTCCAACCGGGCCTTGCGCAAGAACCCCCGGCCCGAACCGGCATGGTCGTTCCTGTTCGACATCCTCATGATCGCCATGAGCGCCGGGGCTGCGGCGTACATCATCACAAACTTCTCCTACATTCAGGACAGGATGCCGCACATCGACGAGCTGACGGCATGGGATCTGTTCTGGGGTGCCGGGCTCATCATCGCCATCCTTGAGGCCACCCGGCGCGTGGCGGGCCTCGCCCTTGTGATCGTGTCCGGCATCGCGCTGCTGTACGCCTTCTTCGGGCACCTCCTGCCCGGCAACATGGGGCACCTCTACCTCGCCCCCAACCAGATCATCGAATCGCTGTACCTGCTCAACGACGGCATCTGGGGCTCCTCCATCGGCGCTTCGGCCACGATCATCTACGTGTTCATCCTGTTCGGCGCACTGCTCGAAAAGACCAATATGGCCAGCGTGTTCCTCGAACTCGCCTGCCTCGTCACCCGCAACGCCAAGGGCGGCCCGGCCAAGGCGGCCATCTTCGGCAGCGCCCTCTTCGGCAGCGTTTCCGGCAGCGCGGCGGCCAACGTCTACGCCACCGGCACCTTCACCATCCCGCTCATGAAGCGCGTGGGCTACCGGCCCGAATTCTCGGGCGCGGTCGAGGCGGTCGCCTCCTCCGGCGGCCTGATCATGCCCCCGGTCATGGGCAGCATCGCCTTCGTCATGGCCGAATACACCGGCATCAGCTACCTGAGCATCTGCAAGGCCGCGCTCCTGCCCGCCGTGCTCTATTACCTATCCCTGTTCACCATGATCCACTTTGAGGCGCTCCGGCACGGGCTCGGCGGCACGCCGTCCGATCTCATCCCCGAACTGCGCTCCATCAAGCGCAAGCTCTACTACCTCGCGCCGCTGGCCCTGCTCATCGTCCTCATGATCGCCGGAAGGAGCATCATCTTCTCGGCCCTGCTCGCCTGCGCCGCCGTGGTTGCCCTGTCTTTCCTGAGCCCTGAAACACGCCTCACCCCGGCCCGTTTCCTCGCCGCCATGGAAAACGCGGCGGCGAACCTGCTCATGATCGCGGCGTGCTGCGCCTGCGTGGGCATCGTCATCGGCGTCGTGACCATGACCGGGTTCGGCTTCAGTTTCGTCAACCTCATGGGCTCGCTCGCGCAGGTGCATATCGGGATCTTCCTGCTGGTGCTCGCCGGGACGTGCGTGATCTTCGGCATGGGCCTCCCCTCCCTGCCCGCTTACATCCTCGTCGCCACCTTCGGCGCGCCCGCGCTGGTGCAGGCCGGGGTCCCGGTGCTCGCCGCCCACCTGTTCGTCATGTACTTCGCCATCTCGTCCGGCATCACCCCACCCGTATGCCTCGTGGCTTACGCCGGGGCCGCCATTGCCGACGCGCCGCCCATGAAGACGGGCTTCACCGCCTTCAAGCTCGGCATCGCCGCCTTCATCGTCCCCTTCATCTTCATCTTCGAGCCCGCGCTCCTGCTCATGGGCGACTGGGCCACCATCCTGCAGGCCGTGTTCACCGCCGTGCTCGGCGTCGTCTGCCTCGCCTCCAGTATGCAGGGATGGCTGTTCACCGAATCCTCGCCCGCCGAGCGGGTCATGATGTTCGTGGCCGGGATCGTGCTCGTGTACCCCGGCCTCCTCACCGACCTCATCGGCTTCGGCACGGCCAGCCTCGTCTTTTTCATCCAGATCGCACGCAAGAAGCGGCTCTGCGCCGCCTGATCCGCCCCAGCTTCCGGGCTCTTGCCCGCAAACCTTCCACCGGGCCACGGCCCACATACCCAGAGGAGTCCATCATGTCCCTCCTGCACAAGGCCATAACGCTTTCCGGCGCTTGCGCCATCGGCCTCACGCTCGCCTTCGCCGCCCCAGCCGCGGCTGAAGACGCCAACCC
>OGWR01001602.1_pt1 | contig 17961 bp, 11 predicted proteins | sample 1576061 | NCBI WGS metagenome assembly OGWR01 (sample SAMEA3541511, study PRJEB24748) | human gut metagenome | biome: human gut; feature: human-associated habitat; material: faeces | place: China | collected 2012 | reverse complement strand
TTGACAGGCATTACGAAGACATTTGTCCCTTTTTATTCGTCTTTTCCAGAGATTTATAGTAACATCGCCAATGAGCGAATGTACGAGCCTGTCAAGTCCGTATTCGATACTATCAGTACTGATAAGATAAAGAAAGAAAATTCCATTATTACAAGTATTTCGGATTTGCAATATGTCATTCCCGATCCTGATACGAGAAAGTTTGTTCAAACTATTCTCAGACGTGAAACTTCTGTTGACGAAATAAGGAAAAGACTACATGTTCCCATACTATTGCTTCATGAATGCGATAAGACACAGAAAGCAACTGAGTTGTCAGAGACTTATTTGGAAGAGATTAAGCGATACCATTTGGACCGAGCTGTCAACTATTTCAATATTCAGAACGGTAAGCAAAAGAAACAGAATGTCCATGGCTACGATAATATTCAATTCCATTTGATTCTTTTCCCTGTCCCTAATAAAAATGAGATTGTCAATTGGTTTGTAGAACGAGCTAAACAAATTAAGGAAGATGCTTGATTACGAGATATACTCCGAGTGCGATCAGATTAATGATTTGATTGAGAAGCGAGACTTGGCGACGGCTCGCTGTAAAGTGATCAATTTATTGGATAGAATGCAACAAGACGGGAACCAGTATAATCCTATGGTTAATCATTTCATCCGGGTTGTCGGTCTATTCCCATATATCGATAAAAAGACAGCATCATGGGACGATCAAGTCGTGGTCGAGGCATTCAAAGCAGATGTTGGCGATAAAACACCCGTAACACTGCATAGTGCCCAGTCTCGTGTTTTGAAGCGCCTATTGCTTGGCGAGAATATCGCTGTGAGTGCCCCTACGAGTTTTGGCAAAAGTTTTATCATCGACGCTTTCATTTCAATCAGAAAACCGGACAATGTGGTTATAATCGTTCCAACGATAGCCTTAGCGGATGAAACACGCCGCAGGATTGAACATAAGTTTTCTCGTTTCTATAAGATAATTACTACCACGGATGCCACCATTACAGAAAGAAACATTTTTATCTTTCCGCAAGAACGCAGCTTTGCTTATTTCGATAAGCTTGAAAAGATTGACATGCTCATCGTGGATGAGTTCTACAAGGCAAGTTCCATGTTCGATGACTCCAGAAGTTCCTCTCTGCTAAGTGCGATGATAGAATTGGGGAAAATTTCTCGACAACGGTATTACCTTGCTCCCAACATTCATAAAATTTCTGACAACGTCTTTACCGAAGGAATGCAGTTTATGCGTTTAACGGACTTTAAAACAGTCATTACAAAGGCGGCCCATCTTTATAAGAATTTGCCCAAAAGCGCAGACAAGGAGCAATTTAAAAAAGGACATCTTCTGAAAATTTTACAAAAAAAGAGAGCAAAAACGCTGATCTATGCCGGCAGTTATAAGAATATCGATACAATCTCGAATATCCTTGCCAATGATTTAGCGGTAAAAAAGACCTCACTTCTTCAGGATTTCAACGATTGGCTTAGAGTTAATTATGGACGTAAATTTTCGCTATGCAAGTTAAGTGAAAGAGGAATTGGGGTACATAATGGCAAGATGCACAGATCATTGAGTCAAATACAGGTCAAACTTTTTGAGCAAGAAGAAGGTATTGACACAATGGTTTCCACATCTTCGATTATTGAAGGTGTAAATACTCAAGCCGAACAAGTAGTTGTTTGGTCTAACAAGAATGGCTCGTGCAAGTTTGACTATTTTACTTATAGGAACATCATTGGCCGTGCAGGTCGTATGTTCAAGTATTTTGTGGGAAAGGTGTATTTGTTGGAAGAACCTCCTGTACAAGAAAATACAACCCTCGAGATCGATTTTCCGGAAGAGGTTGTTGAATCTCTGGATTCAGCAAATCCGGGCGTAGAAATCAACGAAGAGCAGAATGACCGTATTAAAGAGTATGAGTCTTTTATGATAAAAGCTTTAGGACGAGAAAACTTCAACAACATCCGTAGGCTCCCTGCTTTCAAATCTTGTGATTCCAAACTCATAAAAACTTTGGTAAGAAAGTTAAAGGCAGACCCTGCCTGGCCCCAAAATTATGCTGCCCTTGCAGCAACTAATACATATAATTGGCGTGAACCTATTAAAGATGTCATTAATCTCCTTGGTGATAAAATGGGAGGATTGATAAAACTTGCTATATGGAAAATGCCAAAGAATTGGTCTCATTCTGTGGCATTCATCTATGATGAATTAGAAAAGGACGGATATAAAATTAGTTACGAAGACTTATTCGCAGCTGAACGTTACCTTTCATACAACTTATGCACAACTTTATCTGTCATTAATATTTTGAAAAAATCTTTCGATCCGGCAGCTCCCGACATATCTCTCTTTATAGGACGGGCATCTAACGCATTCCTTCCAAAACTCGTATATCAACTAGAAGAGTATGGGTTGCCAAGAATGATCAGTCGCAAGATTCAAGATTCTGGTTTAATTAATTTGGAGGATGATACTAAGGAAATTTCTGAAATTATCATACAATTTAAAACAATAAGTCCAAAGAACCTCATTTCAAATCTTAAAGATATAATGCCTTTTGACAAATTTATTATTCAATATTTTTATGAAGGTATCAGTTAAATAGAACGGGATTCTTTTTCTCGTTGAAAACTGTTGCTCCACAATATGCCCAAGCAAAAAGAAATAATATTTTAGAAGAAACCGACCACATCGGGCGGTCCCAAAACTATGGTTATGCCGACAAAAGCGACAGATAAGGACAAGAAATTATAAATCTTGCGCAGTTGGCACTCTCACGCATAAAAAATCACTCGGTAGCAAGGTATTGCCGAAACTTTTGATTATTTTTGCGTTGGATTTGAGGTAACTCCTTTCCAAGACATATTAGAAAAGAAAGAAGCGTTATGCTTATCCTGTACTTGAAAACGTAGGAAATTTTCAAATTGGATACAAAGATAGCATAGTGGTTCTCACGCTATAGCGTGGGCTGCTATTGTTACATCTGTATCCAAGGTTTCCTACGACCTTCAAGTAAGAGTGTGGCATACAGTTCCACGCTTCCCATTTTTAACTTTAAAAGGTCCCAAAGGAGCTGTAAGACCACTTAATTAATTATGGCTATTTCAATGATTGAACGTCGTAGTGCATGGTATGACATCTATGACGAACGTGGAAAAAAACAAAAGACACTCAGCGAAAGTATCGGTGAGGTACTTGGTTGGGCTGCTAATTTTTTCGTTGTAAGGCGAAGCGCATGGTACGATTTATATGATGAATCAGGTAAAAAGTACAAAACGCTTAGTGAATCCATCGGTTCATTTGTGAGTATTTCAGGTGACACTTTCATTGTGAGAAGAAGTGCTTGGCTGGACACCTATGATAGAACTGGTAAAAAGATAAATACCCGCTCTGCATATTAAATGTAAAATAGGGTGTACCAAACATGTACACCCTATTCACATACACTTATAAAATTGTTATTGGAATTTTAAATACAAAATGGACAATCAAACAACTATCGGACGCTTGTTTGGAGAAGATATGATAACTTTCGTTATACCAAGTTATCAAAGAGCTTATTCTTGGAGAGTGGGCAAAGATGGACGTGTTGGTCAGGTTGATATGTTTCTGAATGATATTATCGACCAACCTGATAATTCGAGCTATTTTCTTGGTCATTATCTTTTTGAAAAAACTCAAGGAAATAGATATGAGCTAATTGATGGACAGCAAAGGTTGACTACAACGGTCATCTTTATGAGTTGTTTAGTGAAAGAATTGCGTAAACGTAAGATTGTAAGATTCGATTATAATAATATGCAATATGCTACTGAACAAATATACGAGCGATACCTTCAACCGCGTTATGGAAGCCAAAAGTTTGAGACTGTCCCTGAAGATTCCTCTTTTTTTAACCGATTAATTATTGAATGTGATAGCGATTATAGGATAGAAACTGGAAGAAGATCAGAACGACGTATTCGTGAAGCCTCAAGTTTCTTTGAAGAAAAAATGGCTACACAAACTGAGGAGGGAACTCTTTTTAAGTGGTTTCATGTAATCGACAATGCCATCATAACAACATTTTTATTGAGTGGTGAGTCTGCAAAACTTACGGCAACTCAAATCTTTGCCTTCCAAAATGACCGAGGCTTGGGATTGACTACATTAGAGAAGTTGAAAGCTTTTCTAATGCATCAAATATACAGGAATAATACCACTAATGCAATTAGTAACATCCACTCTGTAGAAGCTAAGTTTGCTTCAATTTACAACTATATTGAAAGACTTGAAACCAAAGAAGATTCAGTCTTAGGATACCATTGTTCGGCATTTCTTTCAAGTTATGATTCTCCATTAGATGCAATAAAAGAAAGTTTGCTTCGTGCTGATGATAAAACGCAGTGGATTAATTCTTTTGTAAGTGAACTATGCTGTTCTTATTCTTTAATGTGTGAAATAGAGAATACTTGGCATCTATTCAATAGCCCCATAGCTGATGTATGTATTCTTGATAAGGCTAATTCAATGCCATTGGTACTCAAACTTTGCCATTATAATAGCAACGGAATAGATGTAAGAAATATTCCAGCTATTGATAACGCACTGAAATTAGTGGAGAAAATATTATTCAAAATGACTTATACACTAGGTGGCTATCGTACCAACAATTTAATATCCATAGCGAAAAAATATAAACCTGATGAATATGACAATCTTATAGCAGACCTTACATACAAGTGCTGCCATGGGTTTAAGGAGTATTGGAATTTTAATGGAGATTGTCTGCGCTACTTCACTGCAAATAAGTATCATTATCGTAGAGAACTGAGATATGTACTCTATAAATATGAAAACTACTTACGTGCTAAGGCACGCCAGCCTTTACTGTCTCCAGATGAATGTACTAATGTATTCCGTGATGTGTCTGTATCGAATACATTAGACCATATTACCCCTCAAACACCTGATTTTGTAGAATATTCCGAAGAATTTTGTAATGAATATCTCAATAATATAGGTAATCTATCGCTTCTTACATGGGGGAATAACTCTGCCAAGAAAAATCACAATCCGGCAAATGATGGTGTAGTGGAGATGTATAATAGTATTTTTTATTCTCACAAAGAGATATATGAGACATTAAAGAGCGAAAAGAAATGGAATGAAATACAAATATCAGAACGCCGAGATAGAATTGTTGCATTTATTAAGGACAATTGGCTAGATTAAAGTAAATGAACTATAAGGATAAATAATATAAACGTCAGAGTCACAATAAAATTACTCAAAATCGCAAATAACACTTTATTCTGCAAGTTATATATATAAGCTGATTATCTACTTTCAGAGTGATAGACTTAGTTAACCCTCTAAAATTGTTGGGTGTTTAAACTTCTTTATTCGTCCTATAAATTTGCAGCGAAAAGAGAAATATGTAGTAAAGTTATCTTCTCTTTTGGCTGTGCATTTATGCAGGGTTGAATGTGGAAATCCATTGAAAAACCAGTTTAGTTTAGTCTATTAGCCTATATATATGCTAAATCAAAGTAAACTAAATTTAGGTAGGCATATTTGCCTTTCCATATGCCTATGACTTGATAGAAATAGTTACCTTTGCGAAGAACAAAATCTAATAAGGATATACCCATAAGACTGACGTTTGTCATTTTCTCTTTTGGCTGCAACAATTCATCAATGCGCTTCAACAATATATTCTCAGAAGAGCGATTAGTTGTCAGGAAAAAATGGCTTGAAAAACACTTTTAGTACGACCAAGTGTAAAGGATGAAACTAAGTGAAATGCGAAAAACGGAGAATCGCTTAAATCCTTGATTTTGTTCCTGTTTTGTTTCCCTTACAAGTTGAACAAAATGCTATTATGATGATATACAAACGATTAATCATTTGTAGAATAACATTTACCAGATTTCCTATCGAGGATTCAGCGAAACACTTTCACTAAACTAATATATTGCCACCCATTCGGGACAGTTCCACAAAATTAGAAAATGTTTTCGACAATAGCAAAACTCACAAAGGGGTATTGTATATCAATGATTCGTGCTGAATTGAACGGTTATATTTACTTAACTTGCGACAGGTGGTTCAACACCATGCTGTAAAGCGGATATTCTTCTGCTAATTCCAATGCCGCAGGCTGTTTTACGAGCCGGAAACAAGGGGCCTGTGAAAGAATCAATACAATACCCGATGACGCGCGTTTTGCATAATTCTGATTAATCTCATCGCGCGTAATCCGTCCTGTCGTAAAGAGCCTGTCCATTGTGAAACGAAAAATCTCAATTCCGATCTTTTGGTGCTTTCCGTTGGATGTGATACGTTCTATACCGCTCCAATCTACATTTACAATGCGATTTGTTTTACCGTTATCGCGCGTCAATGTTTTTCCGGCAAGAGGCATGATGTATTTCTCCCATATGATGTCGGCTAAACTCCACTCAGCCGACGATGCGCTCGGCATGGAGATTTTCCGGTCTGGCTGGATAAATAGAATATCGATTCCGAGTTTATGCGCTACTTCTTTAGCATCGGTAAGCACTTCTCCGTCTGTTGCCAGTACGGCTTTCGTGCAATCGAAATAAGCCGCTGCACCATAAAGTTCCATCATTGTTTGCCGGTTGACCTTGCGCGTTGATCCGCCGTACATCTTGACTTGTACGGCAATCTTCTCTCCTTTTTTCTCTGCAAATACATCGATGCCATAATCATTCGAAGCAGAAGTTGTCTGTACGCGATAGCCTTTTTGCCTATAATGATCGCAGACCAATTGTTCAAATTCATAAGGTTTCATAGATCAACTGTTTTTAATCGTGAAAATATTCATATATCTCTTCGTAGTAGTCTTCGTATAGGTTTTGAGACTCACCATATATTCGCTCGTCCTTAGGGTATTCGAATTTCTGTAATTGCCGTCGGGGTTCCTCATCTCGATAAATAATCAGGCGACGGTTATAGTCGAGTTCCTTTATGTCGGTTACAGGACGTGATAGATCGTCGTTGAGCCAGGGGGCGGCGGTTGTTGTGGGGACAGGACGATTGCAATGATGCACGATCACACTTACTACACATAGCAGCGATAGTATACCTATTGAGCCCCCTAAGCATCCGATCAGCCGTTCTCCTGTCGATTCGTTCCAAAAGCTGTTCCTGTCATTCATTGCATGTAGGTTTATTGCGTTCAAGCGCCTGGCAATAAATTTCGTAAATTCGCTGCCGAAGTGAAACCGGTCTTATGACTTCGACAGAACGGCTGCGAGCTAACAAAGCCATGACGAAATCGTTGGTAATACGCAGTTGTAAACGTATGGTAATCCCGTCGGATGAATCGTCGAGCAACTCCTGCGTCGGATGTATTGGCATAGTCTTAACAAAAGCTCCGTCCAAAACATCATATTTAAGTACAATCTCTTCAACAGGATCTTCTGGGTTATTCCAAATGCCGTAGCTCTCACGGAACAATGCCGGAATATCAATCGTATCGTTACGCATAAATCGCTCCCGGGACAAAATTCGCAAACTGGAAAGCCGGTCGAGTCCGAACGCTTTGAGTTTATCATCGGTATCATATCCGATCAGATACCAGCGTTGTTGGGATTCTTTCAGAAAATAGGGATGTAAACATTTGCGAACCACCTTACCGCCATGGCGGACTAATATATAATCGAATTCTACCGGATGCCGGTTTCTGATGGCATCGAGTAATTCAGCGATATTCGGCAGAATAATCGCCCGATGATGTTCCGGGAGTAGATATTTTTGAATAGTGCTGTCTGAATCGATTGCATTGAGCAGTTCAAAATTCAGCAGCAATGCTTCGTAATCTTCTGCGCTTCCATACCTCTCGTCAATATAGTATCCACAGAGCTTGTCATGACGGATAGTAACCCCGAATAACTCTTCAATCGTTCTGAAATCACGTTGTAAGGTCCGCAGTGTACAGCCAGCCGTATCCGAATAACGTGCCCTGATTGTATAGGAGACATAATCAACTAACTCTTCAGCCGGAACGTAATGTTTGCTGTTAAGTTTTGAAACGATGATTGCCAAACGACGTATTTGATTGATCTTTGCCATACGTATTGGTCTTTTTGGCAAAGATATATGAGTTACACGACAAAATGTGTCGTGATGAAATATTTACAGAAAAAATCACTATATTTGTGACATAAGTTCTTTTTCAAAGTGAGATACCGTGCAATACGGCGCAAAAGATCAGTTAGCAACTCGTTAACCGCTACAAACGAAAAATCCTTACAACTCGCTGATTAGCTTGCTGTAAGGATTTAGTCGTCCGTTTTCGGAGCGGAAAACGAGACTCGAACTCGCGACCCCAACCTTGGCAAGGTTGTGCTCTACCAACTGAGCTATTTCCGCAAATGCGGGAGCAAAGGTAACGAAAAAATTCGATAAACCAAATTTCTGCCTCTCTTTGTCAAGGCTGCAGTATGATTCAGGCAGACTTGTTTTTGCACGCGGCTTATACTATCTTTGTGCCGATGAAGACTCCCGTAGATATATGGGCGGAATTGGGTGCACGCCTCTCTTCGTTCGGACAGGATGCTGCGAGCCGTGAGGTTATCGCGCGGGCCTGCCAGAAGAACGATTGGTTCGAGCCGGAAGAGATTGTCGATGCCGTGCGGTCGATCCGCGAGGAGTTCCTATCGCGTGATAAGATCGAGCGTTGGCTGGCGTGCTACGAGCGCCCCGCTACCCTGCTGTCCCGTACCGTTCTGGTCGTCATGGCCGGCAATATTCCGCTGGTCGGTTTTTTCGATTTGTTGTGTGTCGTTACGGCCGGACATCGCTGTCTGGTGAAAATGTCGAGCAAAGATGCGATGCTGATGAGTTTCGTCATTGACCAACTGAAAAAGATCGAGCCGGATATCCCGGTGGCAGTTTATAACGGGGCCACACCTTTCGATGCTGCGATCGCCACCGGCAGCGATAATGCCAACCGGTATTTTCGCAGCCTGTATGCCGGGGTCAAAACTCTTTTGCGCGGTAATCGCCATTCGGTCGCGGTCTTGAACGGGCGGGAAACGTCCGGGCAACTGGAGGCTCTGTCCGACGATATCTTCTCCTATTCGGGCCTGGGGTGTCGGAACGTTTCTCTGATTTTCGTATCCCGAGGTATTTCCCTTCGTTTTGCTTCTCGACGAATGAACCCCAAATACCTGAATAATTATCGTCAGCGCAAGGCCCTGCGTGAAATGTGCGGCGATCCGTTTTCTGATTTGGGATTCGCGCTGTTGATCCGCCAGTCGGAATTTTCGCAGGCTTTGAGTGAGGTGTCCGTGGTCGAATACGACGATCTCTCCCAGGTCGCAGCTTGGCTTCGGGAACACGATGCGGAGTTGCAGTGCGTGGTTTCCGACTGTATCGACCACAGCCGTCGGGTTCCTTTCGGCCGATCACAGCAGCCTACACTTTCGGACTATCCGGATGCGGTCGATGTGATGGAGTTTCTGTACGACCTGTGACCTGCCGTGACGGGGAGCGTTTCCCTTTTTTCAGAAAGTGCGGTTTTTGCGGAACCGATTAAAAGATAAAAACATCTTGCGTACCGAGTTGCCGCAGGTACGGTTTTTTCGTATCATTCATTTGCCGAGGAACTGACGAAGTAGTTGTCTGTATTTTTAAGACACAAATAATCTGTAAATTTGTCTGCGGCAACAATCCCTAAATTCAGGCGGTGAACACTTCTTTTTCAGGAAAAATCGGTATCTTTGTCCCGTCCGTTTCGGCGGACAGACATATATTTGCTTGAACATGAGAAGTGTTTGAGTTTGTTCTCGTTGATGAATCTGGTAAATTTTTCGAGCAGAGAACAAGCCGAAGCCCTTGCTCTGTGCATTCGTGTACAGTGTGGGATTGTTGCTTGTTTTTATGCTCACGGTTTACCAGAACCTATCAACTAAAAACAAAGTCACGATACCCACACTTCTTTAGTGTTTGTCTTCTTCGGGGTATCGGGAAGAATCAATATTGTATTATGAGAAAGTTTTTGTTTTTCGTCATGGCTGCGGTGTTGTTCTGCGGTTGTGACAAGGAAGAGGGCGGTGATAATCTCCCGTGCCCCGTAACTGAAGTGAGCGTACCCGCATCGAGCGAGGAAAATCCTGTATCACCCGGCTCGTCTGTAACGATTCAGGGACAGGGATTTACCGCAAACAGTGAAATCTGGCTACGGGCCATAACCCGTGCCGCCGATGTACAGGCGGAAGTAACCGACGTAACGGCTACGACCGTGACCTTCACGGCCCCTGATGTGTCGGGCGAGCAGAACATCTTGTTGAAGCAAGACGGCGGCGAATGGATACTGGGTGTTCTTCACTTTCCCGAAGTGCCGAATACTCCCGGCGGGGACGAAGAGGAACCGGCGATTCTGCCGACCCGAATTTCGCATGTTCGCGTTACGTGGGAGGAGGATATGACCTTTGTATTACGCTATACTTACGATGCTGAAGGACGTATCGTAACCATTACGGAAACGGACCAGCAATATAATTTCGAAGGAGCTCCTGACGAATCTTTCGAGGATGAAGTAACGACCATAGAATATGCGCCGGATCGGATCGTCGTAACAGAACCGGAAGGAGCGCAGTCAATATATGCATTAGCAGACGGGCGAACTACCGCCATTACCAGCATACCCGGCGGAGGCGTCTATCTTTCCGACTACACATTCTCTTACGATGAAAATGGATATATCGCTGAAAGTACATGGGTTGAAAATCCCGGTGGCGAATATAGTGCCGAGTCGGTCTATACCGTTATCGACGGCAGTCTTGTTCGAGTGCAAGAAAAAGAAAGCTCTCAAGAGTGGTATGGTGGGAATGCCATCTACGAAAATGACCCGGTACAGCTCAACAATCTGAATATAGACCTGTTCGGTATGAGCGATTTCATAGACGAGACTGATCTCGATCGGATTTATCTGTTCGGCGCAGGTGGAAACCGATTCAAAACCCTGCCGGTCAAGATAGACTATGGAGAAGACGGGGTTACGACTTACCGTTACGAAATGGATGGCGAGTATATTTCCCGGATCGATAAATTTCAAGAAAATGAATTAACAAGTATATTGGAAATTTTTTATGAAGAGTAAATTTCGCTCAACCAAAAAGCCGTCGCTCGAATAGCGACGGCTTTTTTGCGATTTCCTTTTACGGAAAAGAGCGCTATCCGTATATCTCGTTCAGCAGACCTGCCAGGCGGTGTCCTCCACGCAGCAACTGCCGCTCGATTACCGGGGCATACTTAGCGATGTAGTCGTAGGAAAGATCGCTGCCTTCGGGTGTTGCAACGTATATCTCCCGACAGATCGCATTGCTCTCCTCGAACCAGTCGAGCGGTGTGCCGGATTGAATCCGGGCAACCTCTTCTTCTGTCAGGCGGTCGAGTTGGTTCTGCCACTCCGTATAGCTCCACTTGTGGGCCGCTTCGGGCAGGGAGCTGTCCCAAACTGCATGGAGATTGCTCTCCCGGCCGAAGAACCGTACGGGAACGGAGTTGCCGCCCCGATCGCTCAAATGTCCCGTGTGCATCGGCTGGTGCAGGTCGCCGACCAGATGTACCAGCATTTTCAGGTAGAGTTGCTCCTGGGCCGGGTCGAGCTGACCGCCCTTGAGTTCCGCCACGATCCGGTCGATGGCCTCGACGATGTCCCCGTCCGGATTCTTCGTCATGGTCTCGTAAGTGAAACCTTCATCGACATTGGCATAATGCCAGGTCGCGGTGTAGGCATACTCCGGCGTGTGGCTTGCCGAGTCGAGCCAGTTGGCCCAATATACCATCGAGGCTCCGCCGAGGATCTTGTCGATTTTCTCTGCGGCCTCGGGCGTAAGGTTGCATTCGGCGATGTAGGCGACCACGTCGTGCCCTTTTGGTCCCCAAGCCTGTGCCCTGGTCGTTCCCAGCAGGCATAAGAGCGAGATGAATAGCGTCCGAAGCATAGTTTTATAGGATTTAATGGTTCATCGTGGCGAGAAACTCCTCGTTGTTGTCCGTGAGGTTCATCTGTTTTTGCAGGAACTCCATCGCTTCCACCGGGGTCATGTCCGAGAGATACTTGCGCAGAATCCACGTGCGGTTCATCACTTCGCGCGACAGCAGCAGGTCTTCGCGGCGGGTACCCGACGCGATTACATCGACGGCCGGATATATGCGCTTGTTGGCCAGCTTGCGGTCGAGCTGAAGCTCCATGTTACCCGTGCCTTTGAACTCTTCGAAGATCACCTCGTCCATCTTCGAACCGGTGTCGATCAGGGCTGTGGCGATGATTGTCAGCGAGCCTTTCTCTTCCGTGTTGCGGGCCGCGCCGAAGAAACGCTTCGGTTTGTGCAGCGCGTTGGCATCCACACCGCCCGAGAGCACCTTGCCCGAAGCGGGCTGCACCGAGTTGTAGGCGCGTGCCAGGCGAGTGATCGAATCGAGGAATATCACCACGTCGTGTCCGCATTCGACCATGCGCTTGGCTTTTTCGAGCACCATTTCGGCTACCTTGACGTGACGCGAAGCCTGTTCGTCGAAGGTCGAAGCCACGACTTCGGCCTTTACGTTGCGTGCCATTTCGGTTACCTCCTCCGGACGCTCGTCGATCAGCAGTACGATCATATAGACTTCCGGATGATTGTCGGCGATGGCGTTGGCGATCGACTGCATGAGCACCGTTTTACCGGTCTTGGGCTGGGCGACGATCAGCGCACGCTGCCCCTTGCCGATCGGCGAGAAGAGATCCACGATGCGGCACGAGAGGTTGTTGTGGCCGTTGCCCGTGAGACAGAATTTTTCGCTCGGGAAAAGCGGGGTCATGAATTCGAACTGTACGCGGTCGCGGATGTACTCCGGTTCCAGTCCGTTGATGTCCGTCACGCGCACCAGCGGGAAATACTTCTCGCCCTCTTTGGGCGGGCGGATCGTGCCGGTCACCGTGTCGCCCGCCTTCAGTCCGAAGAGCTTGATCTGTGAAGGAGAAACGTAGATGTCGTCCGGGGAGTTCAAGTAGTTGTAGTCTGCCGAGCGCAGGAACCCGTAGCCGTCCGGCATTACCTCCAGAACACCTTCACCGGCGATTTCTCCCGCAAAATCGTCTTTGGTAATGACCTCCTCTGCCGGACGTGTTGCGGGAAGCGGCGGTTGTTCTTCGTGTATTTCCCGGACGGGTTCTTCTTCCCGGGGGATTTTTATTAGCTCTGTTTGGGGTATATCGGTGGCTGCCACCGAAAGGGCGGCCTGCACCTTACGGGGGGGCCTGCCGCGTCGTTTACCGCTCTCTTTTGTCGCTGCGGGAGTCGGTGTCGTCGTGGTCTGTGCGGCGGGTTGCTCCCGTATTTCGACGGAGGCCTGAGCGGATTCCGTCTTGGCAATACGCGGCCGACGGGTTTTCTTGGGAGCTTCGGCGGGGCTTTGTTGCGTTTCGGTATCCGCAACGCCTCCGTCCTGCGTGAAATTCAGAATTTTTTCGATAAGGTCCTTTTTTTTCATCATAAGGTGAGGGATTCCCAGTGCCTTACCTATTTCACGCAATTCAGCCAGACTCTTGCCTTCAAGTGCTTTAAGGTCTTGCATATTTGTCCGAATAAAATGTTGGATATATTAAGTGGGTGATGAAACCGATCGGATGATCGGTTGTCGGATTGTGTGGCAAAGATAGCTAAATATTTTTAATTGCAAATTTCTTGCTTCTAAATAAATATGGCAAGGGCTAAAATCTATTTCCCGGTAGATATAGGTTGGTAGTATATCGCTTTTCCTTATTAAAAGTTAAAACAAGGTTGTTGTTGTCCGAAAATTTATCGTACGGTCGGCAATCGTTTGAAAGTTGAAACCCGGTCGAAAACGTATCGCTCTCTGTATGACGTCAGATTGTGGTCTGTGAAAATAAAACCGACCGCTAATCTTGCGATTAGCGGTCGGTCCGTACTCGGAGCGGGAATCGAACCCGCACGGCCATTGCTGGCCACAGGATTTTAAGTCCGGCGTGTCTACCTATTCCACCATCCGAGCAGCCGTCTTCGGAAAAAGACGGGACAAAAGTAACAAAAATTTACTGATTTACAACGTCCCGTCGATATATGCTATGATTTTATCAGTGTCGCCGGGTGGGGTCCAGAAGATTTCCGGGTCGCGGCGGAACCAGGTGAGCTGCCGTTTGGCGTAGCGGCGCGTGTTTCGTTTGATAAGCTCCACTGCCTCGTCGCGGCTGCATCGTCCGTCGAAGTACACGGGCTGCGCGGCGGGCTTTTTCGGCGCAGCGGGCTGCTGTTTCCGTGCGGGCAGATGCAGCTTGTGCGCACGCGCAGGGGCGCCCGGGTGCTGACGGGACTTGCGCGCCTTCTTCGGCGCGGGCTCGCCTTCCTCGCTGCCGTCGCCCCGGTAGAAGATGACGTGCAGGCACAGCGTGATGCCGGCGACGACGATGAAGATATCCGCCAGGTTGAACACGGCGAAGCGCATGAACAGGAAGTTGAACATGTCTACCACGTAGCCGCTGAGGATGCGGTCGATGCAGTTGCCGACCGCGCCGGCGAGCACGAGCACGACCGACCAGCGGCCGACCTTGCCGTGCACGACATTGCGCCGCAGGCAGAACACCGCGATGGCGGCGAACACGACCGTGAAGATGACGAAGATCCAGTGCGGCGCGTGCTGCAGGATGCTGAAGGCAGCGCCGTTGTTGTGGATATTCGTCAGCTCCAGCACGCCGGGGATGAGCGTGACGTGCCCGGTGTCGAGCGGGATATTGAGCGTGACCCAGTACTTCAGGCCTTGGTCAGCGATGAGGATCAGGATGGCTACGATGGCATACCACATAGCGGTTCCTCGCTTTCGGATCAGGATTTTGGGATCGGGATTTTACTCCGCCTTCTGCGCGGCGACGACGGCGGCGCAGCGCGGGCACAGACCGGTCTCGGGGTCGGCCTGCTCGGAGTGCATCCAGCAGCGCGGGCACTTGGTGCCGGGCGCATTGCGCACGGAGATGTGCAGGCCGGGGAAGTTCGTGCCGGTGCCGGTGACGGCATCCTCCGGCACGTCGCCGCCGACGAGGCACTGCGACACGATGAGCAGCTCGGGCAGGTTCATGCTCTGCACGTCGTCGAGCGCGGCTCTGGCGGCATCGTCGTCGGCGCGCAGCGTCACGGCAGCCTCGAGCGGCTTGCCGATGCGCTTTTCGGCGCGGGCGGCCTCGAGCACGCCGTTGACGTCCGTGCGGACGCGGATCAGCTGATCCCACTTGGCGAGCTCGTCTTCGCTGAGCGCATAGGCGTCGAACGGCTGATTCATGACGTTGAGCAGCACGTTGCGCGCGTCGTCCTCGGCGCGGTGCGGCATGGCCAGCCAGATCTCGTCGCAGGTGAAGGCGAGGATCGGCGCGAACATCTTTGTCATGCTGTCGAGGATGAGGAACAGCGCCGTCTGTGCGCTGCGGCGCTTGAGGCCGTTGCGCTCCTCGCAGTAGAGGCGGTCCTTGATGATGTCGAGGTAGAAGCTCGAGAGCTCCACGACGCAGAAGTCGTTGATCGCGTGCGAGACCACATGGAATTCATAGTTGTCATACGCCTTGGCCACGCGGCGGATGAGGTCGTTGAGCTTCGTGATGGCCCAGCGGTCGAGCGGAAGCATATCCTCCGGCGCGACGAGATGCTCGGCGTCAAACCCGTCAAGGTTGCCGAGGCAGTAGCGCGCGGTGTTGCGGAACTTGAGGTAGTTTTGCGTCAACTGCTTGAAGATCTCCTTGGAGCAGCGCATGTCGGCGTGGTAGTCGGCGCTGCCCGCCCACAGTCGCAGCATGTCGGCGCCGAACTCGTTGATGATCTCGGCCGGATCCATGCCGTTGCCGAGGGACTTGTGCATTGCCTTGCCCTCACCGTCGACCGTCCAGCCGTGGGTCAGGCACTCGCGGTACGGAGCGCCCTTGCCGAGCGCGCCGACGGCCACGAGCAGAGACGACTGGAACCAACCGCGGTACTGGTCGCCGCCCTCGATATACATATCCGCCGGCCAGAAGCCCTGGTCGCGCTGCATGGCGGCAACGTGGGTAGAGCCGGAGTCGAACCAGCCGTCGAGCGTGTCGGTCTCCTGCGTGAAGTGCTTGCCGCCGCAGTGCGGGCAGGTGAAGCCTTCGGGCAGGATGTCGGCCGCCGGGCGGTCGAACCAGGCGTTGCTGCCTTCCTTTTCAAAGAGCTTGGCCACGGCGTCGATGCTCTCTTCATTGCACACGGGCTTGTGGCAGTCGTCGCAGTAGAACACCGGGATCGGCAGGCCCCAGCGGCGCTGGCGGGAGATGCACCAGTCGGCGCGCTCGCGGATCATGGCGGCCATGCGCTCTTTGCCCCAGGCGGGAAGCCAGCGCACGTTCTCGCACGCGGCGACGGCCTCCTCCTTGAACGAATCGACGGAGCAGAACCACTGCGGCGTGGCGCGGAAGATGATCGGCTGCTTGCAGCGCCAGCAGTGCGGATAGCTGTGCACGATGTCCTCGGATGCGAACAGAGAGCCGGCTTCCTTCATGTCCGCGAGGATGACGGGGTTGGATTCCTCCGTGGTCATGCCGGCGTACTTGCCGGCGTAGTCGGTGTGGCGGCCCTGATCGTCCACGGGCACGACCATGTCCATGCCGTAGCGCTTGCAGGTCAGGTAGTCGTCCGCGCCGAAGCCGGGCGCGGTGTGCACGCAGCCCGTGCCGGAATCCATGGTGACGTAATCCGCCAGCACCAGGCGTGAGGTCTTGGGCAGGAACGGATGGTCGGCGAGCATATTCTCGAAGAAGTCGCCCGGATGCTGCTCGAGCACCTCATAGCTGTCGAAGCCGCCGATGTGCATGACCTTCTCGGTCAGGGCGTCGGCCATGATATACACCTCGCCGTTCGGGGCCTGCACGAGGTTATACAGCTCGCGCGGGTTGAGCGCGATGGCGAGGTTGCCGGGCAGCGTCCAGATCGTCGTCGTCCAGATGACGAAGAAGAGCTTGCTGTGGTCAACGTTCGGCAGCTTGCCGAGATCGTCGTGCATCGGGAACTTCACGAACACGGTCGTGCACGGATCGTCCTGATACTCGATCTCCGCCTCGGCGAGGGCGGTCTCGTCGTGGGCGCACCAGTACACGGGCTTGAGGCCCTTGTAGATGTGGCCGTTTTGATACATCTTGCCGAACACGCGCACCTCGTCGGACTCAAAGCCCTTGTTCATGGTCTTGTAGGGGTGCTCCCAGTCGCCCATGACGCCCATGCGCTTGAAGCCGGCCATCTGGCGGTCGATGTATTTCTGCGCATAGTCGTGGCACGCGCTGCGGAAATCGGCGATGCTCATGGCCTTGTGGTTGAGCTTCTGCTCCTTGATGATGGCGCTCTCGATGGGCATGCCGTGGTTGTCCCAGCCGGGGATGTAGGGCGTGTAGTAGCCGCGCATGGCGTAGGAGCGGATGATGAAGTCCTTGAGCGCCTTGTTGAGCGCGTGACCCATGTGGATGTCACCGTTGGAGAACGGAGGGCCGTCGTGCAGGCTGAAGCGCGGCTTGCCGTCGTTCTTTTTGAGCATTTCGTGGTACAGGTCCATGTCGTACCAGTGCTGGAGCATCTCGGGCTCCCGCTTGGCAAGGCCGGCACGCATGGGGAAGTCTGTTTTCGGCAGATTGATCGTGGCGTTGAAATCGTTCTTGGACATGGTTCTATCTTTCTCCTCTCAGAGTTGTATTTCCATCAAAAATTGTGCAGGGCGGTACGGCACCGGCCGTCCCGCCCTGGTTGATTGCATGTTCACTCAGCTGTTATGCAGGAAGTGATAAAGCTGCGTGGCGTCATCTGCTGCACTGTCGGCCGCGGTGTCGTCGGTCTCCACCGGCTGCGCCTCCACAGGGGCGGCGGACACGTGGGCTGCTTGCGCAGGCTGCTCGACGTTCCCCTGTGGCATCTTCTCCTGCTGACTGAGCTGCATCTGAT
>OGWR01001593.1_pt1 | contig 18029 bp, 13 predicted proteins | sample 1576061 | NCBI WGS metagenome assembly OGWR01 (sample SAMEA3541511, study PRJEB24748) | human gut metagenome | biome: human gut; feature: human-associated habitat; material: faeces | place: China | collected 2012 | reverse complement strand
AACACATCCTCCGGTTTCGTCACGATCCCCGCTCCCTGCGCAATCAGCCGGTTGCCCCCTCAGGCGCGTCAATCCCCTTTCCGGCGTTGGCGCGCACTGCCACCGACGGCTCTGTTGTCGCGAGCACGTCGGGCAACGACGCCATCGGACCGAAGGAAAGTCCTTCGATCATGCTGACGAATCCCTCGGGGAGGGTGCGGCTCATAGATTCTCCACTTCGCGCTTGAAGGCGATCATTTTCAGGGCGGCGTCGACACATTCCGAACCCTTGTCGCCTGCTTCACCGCCGGCACGGTCGAGAGCCTGCTGCTCGTTGTCGACAGTGAGCACACCGAAAATCACCGGGGTGTCGACGTCGGCGTTAAGCTGGGTTACGCCCTGCGTAACGCTCTGGCAGACGTAGTCGAAATGAGGTGTGCCGCCGCGGATGACGCAGCCGAACACGATGACGGCATCGAACATACCCGATTCTATGAGCTGCGATGCGGCGAAAGTGAGCTCTACGGCGCCGGGCACCGTGAAACATTTGCAGCTGTCGCTTCCGTAGCCTAGCTCCCTGAAGCGCGCGAGGGCGTTGCCGACGAGCTTTTCGTTGACTGCGGAATTCCATTCTGTCGAAACGATGGCGACCGATACATTCTCCAGAGCGGGGGGAGGGGTCAGAGGAACATTTTGTGACATGGCGGTAGTTGCTTTTATTTCGGGAAAACTTTGTGCCAGATGCCGAGAATATCGAGTTTGCGGCTCTTGGCGTTGAATAGAATCTCCACAATGCGGCGATGTTCGGTTTCGGCGCCGAGTTTGGTAGCTTTGTGGAGCAGGGTGTTAAGGAGGTGAATGCCTTTGTCGCGTGTGGCCTTGACGTTCAGAAGGCTCTCGCCGAGGTCAATCGACATGGCCAGCTGCGCAAGATCCATCTCCGGCGCTATGCGCGTGTGGTATTTCAGGGCGCGGCTCAGATACTGGATGGCCTCGCGGTGGCGCCCCATCTGGGCGAGTGTGCGCCCCTCGGTGTGGAGCGATTCGATGAGGTGGACTGTAGCGTCTTCGATGCCGGCGTTGACCTGCTCGAGATATGTCGTTGTGGCAACCTGATAGTGGGCCAGCAGATTGGCCTGACGCAGGCGCGAGCGGTAGATCGACGAAGCTGCGGTCTGTGCCAGAATATGGGTCGGGCCGTAGCGGTCGGGGTTGATGCGGGCGAGACGCTCGAAAACCTTCAGGGCCTTCTCGAGTTCGCGTTCGGCCTGCTTGTATTCGCCGCGCGACGAGTGGAGCAGGGCCACATCGGTCAGCAGTGCGCCCAGAACCGACAGAAAAGGCTCATCTTTGCGCTTGGGCTCCTGAGCGAGCTGAGTCAGCGCAGCGGCTGCCGTGGTGGCGGCCTCTTCGGAGAGATCCGCTTCGAGCTGCAGGGCTGTGATAAGCTCAAGCAGGGCGGTGTGGATGTCGTTGATATATCGTTCGTCGCGCCCCTCGCTGTTTTCGAGCGCTATGGCGTCGGCTTCGCGCAGAATCTCTATTGCTGCGGCAAATTCGCCCCGTGAGGCTCGGTCGACGGCAATAGAGCGGAAGAAGTCGTAGACGACGTTGAACTCGGCCTGATAGAGGGTTTTGCGCAGCTCGGTCAGTGACGCCGTGTGGGCGTGACGCCGGAGCTCGTCGACCCCGGCCGAGGGGGTTATGAATGATTTTTCGAGTGATGCTGTTTTCATAGACAGTCGGTTTTATCGGGGCAGCGACGCGTCGGTGCGCGATTTCTGCCCGAGGTAGCCGCCGTGGTGGCGGCGTGCGTAGTCGGCGGTTGTGAACCCGGTCAGCTTCATGACGTTGACAACGAGTATGTCGCCTATGACGGTCATCAGTGTCGTCGACGTTGTCGGCGTCAGTCCGAGCGGGCACACTTCGGGAGCGCCCCCGGTCAGCAGTGTCACTGTCGACAGCCGGGCAAGCTCGCTGTCGGGGTGGCTCGTGATGACGATAACGGGAATGTCGGCGTAGAGGCGGTGGGTCAGCTCGACAAGCTCGATGATTTCGCGGGTCTTTCCCGAGTTGCTGATGAGCAGCATTATGTCGTTCGGCTGTAGAATGCCTAAGTCGCCGTGCTGGGCTTCGCTGGGATGGAGGTTGACGGCGGGGGTGCCTGTCGACGAGAATGTCGTCGAGATATTCAGAGCTATCTGGCCCGCTTTGCCCATTCCTGAGGTGACGAGCTTGCCGCCGCGACGGTGAACGTGCTCGATGATAAGCTCTACGGCGCGGTCGTATGCGTCGCTGACTGGAATTGTGAGCAGGGCTGCGCTCTCGGCGGCGATTATCCCGCGCATGGTTTCCTGGACTGATGATTCTGCCATTTCAGGTCGGTTTTTTATTAGCCTCGCAAAAGTAAACAAAAAAAACGACTCTCGTCCTCTCCCGTCCGACAAATTGAAAAACCGCCCCGGTGCGCGGGGCACCGGGGCGGCTGTCTGTGACGTCGGTCTGACGGATTATTTCACGATGGGCTCGCCTTCGCCGTCGGGATCCTGACCCCACTGCTGACGGGCCAGACGACGGTAGTTGTTGTAGCGCCACTGGGCGTTCTTCTTGGCGGCTGCGAAGAGCTCGTCGGCCTCTTTCGGGTAGAGCTTCTTGACCGATGCGAAGCGAACTTCGCCGCCGAGGAAGTCGTCGAAGAGATCCCAGTTGGGCTCTTTGCTGTCGAGGGTGAAGGGGTTCTTGCCTTCGTTCTCGAGTTCGGGATTGTAGCGCCAGAGGTGCCAGTAGCCGCATTCTACGGCAGCGGCTTCTTCGGCCTGAGCGTGTCCCATGCCGCGACGGATGCCGTGGTTGATACAGGGTGAGTAGGCGATTATTATCGACGGGCCGGGATATGCCTCGGCTTCGCGGATAGCCTTGAGGGTCTGGGCCTGGTCGGCGCCCATGGCGATCTGCGCGCAGTAGACATAGCCGTAGGTCGAGGCGATAAGTCCGAGGTCTTTCTTGCGGATACGCTTGCCGCCGGCGGCAAATTTGGCGATGGCGCCCAGCGGGGTCGATTTCGAAGCCTGACCGCCGGTGTTCGAATAGACTTCGGTGTCGAGCACGAGGATGTTGACATCCTCACCGCTGGCCAGAACGTGGTCGAGGCCGCCGAAGCCGATGTCGTAGCTGGCTCCGTCGCCGCCGATGATCCACTGGCTGCGTTTTACCAGATACTGCTTGCGGTCGAGAATCTCGCGGCAGGTCGGGCAGCCGCATGCTTCGCAGAGAGGTATGAGCTTGTCGGCGATGGCGCGGGTGGCGTCACCATCGTTGAATTTCTCGAGCCATTCGGCTGCCAGAGCGTGGATCTCGTCGGAGCACGACGGGCAGTCGACAGCTTTCTTAACCGATTCGGCGAGCACGGCGCGCTGGTTGTCGGTGGCTATCTTCATGCCGAGGCCGAATTCGCAGAAGTCCTCGAAGAGGCTGTTGGCCCAGGCGGGGCCGTGGCCGGCGGCGTTGACGGTGTAGGGGGTCGACGGAACCGAGCCGCTGTAGATCGACGAGCAACCGGTTGCGTTGGCCACCATCTCGCGGTCGCCGAAAAGCTGGGTGATGAGTTTCACGTAGGGGGTTTCGCCGCAACCCGAGCAGGCGCCCGAGAACTCGAACAGAGGTGTGGCGAACTGGCTGTTCTTCACGTTCTGCTTGATGTCGACGAGATTCTGCTTCGAGCTGACGTTGCTGATGCAGTAGTCCCACTCTTTCTGAAGCGGAAGCTGCGATTCGAGCGGCTTCATTGTCAGAGCTTTGTTGCCGCGCTTGCCGGGACATACGTCGACGCAGTTGCCGCAGCCGAGACAGTCGAGCTGGTCGACGGCCTGAATGAAGCGCATTCCTGCGAAAGTCTTGCCGATGGCGGCCAGTGTGCGGTCTTCGCCGAAGGGAGCGCCTTCCATCTCTTTGGCGTCGAGCACGAACGGACGGATGCAGGCGTGGGGGCAGACGTAGGCGCATTTGTTACACTGAATGCAGTTCTCAGGATCCCATTCCGGAACGAATGCAGCCACACCGCGCTTTTCGCTGGCGGCTGTGCCGAGAGGCCACGAGCCGTCTTCGATACCCTTGAAGGTCGAAACGGGCAGCAGATCGCCGTCCTGGGCGTTGATCGGACGCACGACGTTGGCGATGAAGGGGGTGTCGCCCGGATGTACGGGAGCCGGTTCTTCGGCGAGGTTGCTCCATGCGGGGTCGACCTCGAGCTTGCGGTATTCGCCGCCGCGGTCTACGGCTGCGAAGTTCTTGTCGACAACGTCCTGACCTTTCTTGCCGTAGCTCTTGACGATGAACTTTTTCATCTGCTCTACGGCGAGGTCTACGGGGATAACCTCGGTTATGCGGAAGAAGGCGCTCTGGAGAATAGTGTTCGTGCGGTTGCCGAGGCCGATTTCCTGGGCTATCTTCGTCGCGTTGATATAGTAGACGTTGATATTGTTGTCGGCGAAATATTTCTTCACCTTGGCGGGCAGATTGTCGGCAAGCTCCTGACCCTCCCAGATTGTGTTGAGCAGGAATGTGCCGCCGCGCTGCAGACCGCGGGTAACGTCATACATGTGGAGGTATGCCTGAACGTGGCAGGCCACGAAGTTCGGGGTGTTGACCAGATAGGTCGAACGGATGGGATGGTTGCCGAAACGGAGGTGAGAGCAGGTGAAACCGCCGCTCTTCTTCGAGTCGTAGCTGAAATAGGCCTGACAGTATTTATCGGTGTTGTCGCCGATAATCTTGATGGAGTTCTTGTTGGCTCCGACAGTTCCGTCGGCACCGAGGCCGTAGAATTTGGCCTCGAAGATTCCTTCGCCGCCCAGCGCCATTTCCTCTTTGGGAGGAAGCGAGGTGAAGGTGACGTCGTCGACGATGCCGATAGTGAAATGGTTCTTGGGCTCGGGAAGCTGCAGGTTTTCGAACACACTGATAACCTGAACGGGAGTGGTGTCTTTCGACGACAGTCCGTAGCGTCCGCTGACAATCAGCGGAGCGTCGCTGCAGCCTTTGAAGGCCTCGACAATGTCGAGATAAAGAGGTTCGCCGGCAGCTCCGGGCTCTTTGGTGCGGTCGAGAACGGCGATGCGCTTCACGGTCTTAGGCAGTGCGCCGAGGAAGTGCTTGGCGCTGAAAGGACGGTAGAGGTGGACATTGATCAAACCGACCTTCTCGCCTTTCGAAGCCAGATAGTCGATGGCTTCCTGGGCGGCCTGTGTGATCGAACCCATGGCGATGATAACGCGGTCGGCCTCGGGATGACCGTAGTAGTTGAAGAGCTTGTATTCGCGGCCTGTTATGCGCGAAATCTCGTTCATATATTCCTCGACAATGGCGGGAACGGCGTCGTAGTAGCTGTTCGAAGCCTCGCGGTGCTGGAAGAACACGTCGGGATTCTCGGCCATGCCGCGGTCGACGGGAGCGTCGGGGTTGAGGGCGCGGTTGCGGAAGGCTGCGAGAGCCTCCTTGTCGACGAGCGAGGTCAGGGCCTCGGCGTCGATCTCTTCGATTTTCTGGATCTCATGGGAGGTGCGGAAGCCGTCGAAGAAGTTGACGAAAGGAACGCGGCTCTTGATGGTAGCGAGATGGGCGACGCCGGCCAGATCCATGACTTCCTGAACGCTGCCTTCGGAGAGCATGGCGAAGCCGGTCTGGCGAACCGACATGACGTCCTGATGGTCGCCGAAAATCGAAAGGGCATGGCTGGCGAGAGTGCGCGCGCTGACGTGGAACACGCAGGGGAGCAGCTCGCCGGCAATCTTATACATGTTGGGAATCATCAGCAACAGTCCCTGACTGGCTGTATAGGTAGTTGTCAGAGCTCCTGCCTGAAGAGAGCCGTGAACGGCACCGGCAGCACCTCCTTCGCTTTGCATTTCCTGAACGTGGACGGGACGTCCGAACATATTCTTGCGGCCGGCGGCCGACCATTCATCGACATATTCAGCCATTGTCGACGACGGTGTGATGGGATAGATGGCGGCTACCTCTGTGAACAGATAGCTGATATGGGCGGCTGCCTGGTTGCCATCGCAAGTCAAGAATTTCTTTTCTTTACTCATTGCGAAATTGTAGATATTTTGGATAATTTACGTTGATGCTGAAAAAAGTCGCTGCAAAGTTAAAAAATTTTTGTGATAAAAGAGTTGAAAACCCGTTAAATGATTGTTATAGCAGTTTTGTCGGATAATCGCTAAATTTGCCACCGCCGCCCGGCGCTGAAGCTTGGGCCACTCCTGCCCGGCGCTGAAGCTTGGGTCTTAACAAAAAAATTGGTTATGAATTCGTTTTTGAAAAAAACTGAGCTTCAGCGAAGCTTGAAATGGAGCGGTAACTACCGGGCCGGATGGCATGACTACCGCGCCCGGGCTATCTATCATATAACCCTCCTGAAAGCTTCCGGCTGCGAAAGCTTCGGTCGGCTTGGTGGCGACAGCGCTGTTCCTCCCGGCAGTCCCGGCAGCCCCTATCTCATTGCCTCTCCGACAGGAAAATGCATAAAGGAAGGTCTGCGGCGGTTGACTGAGATTCATCCCGCCCTCCGCCTGTTCCAGTATGCCCTCATGCCCGATCATCTCCATATTCTTCTTTCGGTTGAATCGGGGCTCGACGATATTCTCGGCCGAAAGCTTGCCATTTTCAAGGTTATGGTTAATAAGCTCGCAGGTCAGGAGCAGGTTTTTCAGAAAGGGTTCAATGACCAGATTGTCGGCCCGGACCGCAAGCTTGACGCGATCTACCGATACCTCAGGGAGAACCCATACAGGCTTGCCGTAAGGCTGGCCCGTCCCGAGTCGTTCCGGCGAGTCACCACCCTGCAAATCGGAGGCTCGGCCTATAGCGCTTACGGCAACCTTCAGCTGCTTGACAATCCCTTCAAAGAGCAGGTTGTCGTGCATCGTGCCGACGATCAGCCGACGCGAGCTGATAACTTCAACCGCTGGCTTCACTGCGTCGCCAACGGAGGCGTTCTTGTGTCGCCGTTTATCAGCAAAGATGAGAAAGCTGTCAGAGAGGCGGCTGAGGATGTTGACGGGCGCATCATCCTCATCACCGACCGAGGCTTCGGCGAAAGAGAGAAACCGGCCGCCCGCGACTTCGGGCAGTGTCTGAAAAACCGACTGCTTATACTGACTCCGCTCTCAGTGGATCTTCAGGCCATGTCGGCCCGCGGCAGATTTCTCGCCATGAACGACCACGCCCGCCGCATCGCCTCCCTTTAGTAAATTCCGGTTATGTCAGGCCGGCGAGTGTCTGCTCGATCGACTCGTCTTTCCCCAGACCCATGGCAGAGCGCAGATGCCAGCGGTTCTGGTTGACAGTCATCGGGCGCACCTGAAGCAGCCGGGAGATCTGTTTGCTCGACAATCCCATCCTTATCAGCATTGCAAGTTTCACCTGTGAGTCGCTCAGGCGCGGATATTGCTCGCGCAGTCGGGTGATGAATTGGGAGTTGTTAGCCTCGTAGCGCGACATGAACAGATCCCAGTCGATGCGGTCGTGGTCGTGGGAACGGATTATGGAATTGACGGCGGCGACGTCGGCCGGCGACAGCTTGCCTGAGTCGCGCAGCGTTCTGATTTCTGATTCGATGGACGCCAGCGTGTTCTCGCGTTCCTCCATCACGAGAGTGAGTGAGTCGAGATGCTTGCGGCTTTTCTCGAGTTCGAGCTGTGACTGCAACTCGCGTGCGCGTGCCTGTTCGATAAATAACATTTGCCTGCGCCGGTAATTGCGTATATATAGCCCCACAGACAGTATTATCGTTATGGCGATGATCGTGCCGACTATTCTGCGATAGCGCGTAATAACGGCTGCTTTTTCTGATTCGGCGAGGTCGGCAATCTCTTTCATTCGTGTCAGTGTCTCATGCTTCGAAACGAGGTCGGCCGAATCGTTGAGGGCGATATATTGCGAATAGAGCATTGCCGCCGAGTCGGTTTTGCCGAGATAGAGACAGGCGTCGGCCTTGTTCAGAACAATATATTCCTCTAATTCTATGTTGTCGGCGTCGTTGATATGGGAGAAGGCCCGCGAGGCGTATATGGCGGCGGAATCGGGCATATTCAGGTTGCTGAAGTGGGTCGATGTCAGAATTTCAAAGGCCACTTTCATGTTCTCGCCTCCGTTTATGGTGTCGAGGGCGGCGCGTGCCGTCTCAAGAATATGGTAATCGTTGGTGCAGATGTAAAGATTTCGCAATATGGTATTGTAAGTGGGTGGGTCGACCGTCATTTCAGGGTCGCCGACAAGCGGCCTCAGGATCATTTCGGCCGAATCCAAGTGTTCCTCGCGCATATAGAGGCTGGCTCGGTTTATGCGCATCTTCTTTTTTATGAGCGGCAACCCGACAATGTCGGCTATCGAGTCGGCGCGATCCATCCACGTCCGGCTGCGCGAGTATAGGCGCATTCTCAGGTAGATGTTGCCCAGCGAGATGCATGTCGCCAACGACATTTTTTTGTCGCCTGCCGATGTGAAATATTCATAACATCTGTGGATGCCGTTGACTTCCCTGATGCCGGGATTGTCGTCAAGATGCAGCGACTCGCTCCATAATCTGTGATAGATATAAGGTTGAGAGGCCGAGTCTGCCGATTTGAGGGCGCGGTTCAGAATGGCTGTTGCCGAATCGCGCGAGAGCGAGCCGCGCATTGCCCGGGCATGCCAGAAGTCCAGTACTCCAGGCGGCAATATATCGCTCATCGAATCGAGCGCGGCAAGTTCGTCGGTCGGGATGTCGGCTCTGGTGAAGGATATGCTGTCGAGACGCGCGATGATGGCGTCGACAGTGTCGTTGACATGAGGCCACGTCCCGCCGTCGGCCGCGGGATTCTGTCGGCATCCCTGCAGGATCAGAAGCAGAAATATGATGATAGGCAATCGAAATGTTGACATAGCGCAAATATAGCCATTCAAGGGCTAAACCGCGCATTTTTAGCGTAAATAGATATGTATATAGATATGCTTTTTTTGCTCTTGAGCTGTTCTGCCTCTTAAATTTGCGCTGACAATTATCACTGAAAAGTTATTATCATGAAAAAAATTCTACTCACACTTTCGTGCCTGCTTGTTGCCGCCTCGATGTCGGCTTCCGCCCCGGGCACAACGATTCGTCGGTTCACGGCTCCGAAGACTCTTGCCCCCGAAACCGAAGAACCGCTCTTTAAGGTAACCCCCGACCTGACTGTCGACATTCCCGGCGGGGGCACTACTCCTATGATATACGCTGTGCCTCACAATTTCACAGACTATGACTACTCGCCCGAAGAAGACTGTTTCGAACTGCCGGCGGGAGTGTATGATTTTATATTTACTTTTTATAAAGGAGATGAGAATTATGTGGTCGTGCGCGAAAATGTGACGGTCGATGCCGATATGACGGTCAGGGCGTCGATGAGCGAGGCCGATCAGCTGCTCAGCGCGCGTATGGTTCTGTCTGATGGAAGTGAGATACGTCCCAATGCAATAATCGGGTTCGATGACGCGGGAGAAAGAATATTCGATACCGACGGCAATGTGGCGGCTGCCTCGCAATGTATTCACCTGATTGCCCTCAATGGTAATTCTGCAGCTTCATATACGGGCAGCTTCTACCGCATGAAGAATTCTGACGGTACATTCGAGGAAAACCCCGTTCCGAGCATCCATATCAACCGCAATAATGCTTTGGGTGTGATTTTCAGCTCATGCGTGACGCCCAATGATGGCCCTGCGCATATAATAGTTCTGCAGGCCAACAGGGATAATGCTACTGAGAGCATGACTATTGATCCGTCACTCTATAGCAAAGTCAACCAACAATTTCCGGAACTGCCCGCCGGAAAACAGGCTGAGCTTGGAAACTGGTTTGATCAGGGGGTGACGTTTATGCGTGGCGATATGACTATCACCAGCGATGACCAATTTGGACTTTGTCCGGATAAGGAAGGTTTCGACTATAGCTCTGTGCTGATCTATGACAACGGAGTGACCGCCGTTGAACCGCGCCCCCTTCTCCAGCGTCTCTACGGCCGAAGCGATAGCGAGGGAAGTTATAATTCCGGCCTTCTGGAAATCGAAAACCGGGCCGATGGATTCTCGACTCTGGGCTGTAATTTCCCTGCTGCTTTCACTTCATATTTCAACTATTGGCCATATATGGTTCCGAATCCATATCTCGTCGGAGAGATGCAGCGGGGCGATGTTGTCGATATGAGCGTTGTGCCGACAATTATCTTTTCTCGTACACCCTGGTATGCCAATCTGAATTTCTGGGGCCGTTACGGCGAATGGCAGAGCGTCGACAGACTTATGGCATCGCTTTCGGTGAAACTCGACGGCAAGGAGGTGTGCGACAATTTCGAATCGTTCCCTTATTTCCTGTGGGGCGACGAAGCACCGACGCTTGCTACCGAGTGGGATGTCGAGGTCGAAAGCGCATGGCGCAAAGTCGACGGCCTTGACGGCGTGTCACGCCTCACAGCCCACCGCAATGGCGGTGATGAAACGTATTCGTCGCCCGGTCTGAGCACTATGCGGTTCCGCGACGCCGACAACCGCACGATCGACCGTTTCGAAAAAGCCTCTGACGGCACTATGATTCTTGAGGTAGGCAACTGGTCGAGCTATGAGGAAGGATATGTGTCGTATAATGCTCCCGGACAACTCGACGAAATCATTGTCGAATATGCTCCTTACGGTTCGGATGACTTCAGGCCGCTCGCTTACGAAACGCTTGACTTCGAGGACACTCCTTCGCCCAACTGGGGCACGACACTGGCATGCGCGCTCTCTCAGGTCGACCGCACATCGGCCAGCGGATGGTTCGACGTGAGAGTGTCGCTCAAATCGGCCACCGGCTCGTCGGTCAATTTTGTGTCGCCGGCCTTCCGCATCAGCGAGTTTGCCGGAATTGAGAGGATAAGCGACGACTCGGTTACGGCCGATGCCCCTGCCGAATATTTCACCATTGACGGCCGCCGGGTTTCAGCTCCCGAGCCGGGTTCCATCGTGCTCTGCCGCCGTGGAGCCACTGTCACCAAGCTCATCGCCCGCTGACAGTCTGCGAGTGTGCAGGCTTACTGCAAAAAATAGCGGAGGCTGCGCGTCGGGCGCAGCCTCCTGTGTTTTCAGGCGGCGGTCGGTTTATTGTGCGGAATAAACGAGTCTGACGGTCGAATGAGCGCACTCGACAGCATTTTTGTTGCTGGTAGTGGTTCCTGATATGTTACCGCCGGTAGGTTGCGTTGCGTAGCTTTGTGGTGTGCATTTTGATGCGTCACTGCCATACCATCCGCCATAAAGGTTTCCGTCGACGTTAAATTCATGTCCTGAGGGATTACGCACTAATTCGCTGTAATTTCCCGACATATCGAACAGCCCGAGCTCGTTCGCTTTAAGCGATGCCGGTTTGTGGATCATCCCGGAGCTGTTTCCCTTATACCATCCGACTTCATCCAGATTGTCGCTTCCGCTGTATTTGTATCCCCGGCCTGACTGGCCTCCTGTAGCGGCATAAACCCATTCTGCTTTCGTCGGCAGTCTGAACGGAATGTCGGTTTTGTTTCTGATGTCGCGCAGGAATTCCGAAAATTCAGCCTGAATTATAATATTGTTCTGGTTTCTGTCGAGCATAACGATGGAATTTCCGTCGATTGTCAGGGCGCATGTAGGTGGTACTTCTGTCTGCATTATATAGAAATCGCCGGTCGAAAGTCCCGTGACTTTCACCATTTTGAACTTTATTCCGTCGATAGTGTAGGAACATGACGAAGGATGTTTTGGCGATGCCGTCTCAAAGGAGTATATCTCGCCGTATCTGAACGAAGAAGACGTCTCTTTGGCGCGTATCCGGTAATAATAGGTCATGTCCGGTTCGAGATTTTCCAAAGTGGCGGAAAAATTCGGATAGCTTAATGTGTTTACGGTGCTGAATTTATCGAAGTTGCGGTCTGTGCTGTATATGAGATCGAACTCGCTGTATTTGTTATAGGCTTCTGGGGTTATAGAACCGGTGACGACAGTTGTATAGGCTTTCGGGGCGGCCGATACATTCGATAATATTCCGTCGCCGTTGCCCTCAGGCGGATTGTCGTCATTGCTGTCGTCGTCGAGCCGGTCAGATCCGATTATCGATTTGAAATTGCTCCAATACACGGCTTGTTTGTATCGCGACTCGCTGCCCTTTGGAACGTAGAGAGTCCATTTCCCGGGATTATCCACTATATTGTCCGACAATTTCAGAGGCGTTGACTGATTTATGTAGAATTCTCCCGAGGCGGCTCCTGAGAACGGGGTACCTTCGACCCGGGCCAGCGAGTTCCCTATATGTATTTTGCTCAGTTTTTTACCTGTAACAGCCATGCTTCCTAATTCTTTGATGGCGGGAAGCTCGATGGTGCTTTCCTTATCATCGAGTGTGACTGCTCCATGTCCGATTTTTTCAAGCGATTCAACTTCGCCGAACGATGAGACCGATGCGCCGGCAAAAGCAAAGTCGCTGATGCTGCGGAGCTTCGTGACATCTAAGAAATAGACATTTTTGCAATCGCTGAATGCGTATGAGCCGATTTCTTCGATGTCGCCCGACAGTGTCGTCTTCAGGTATTTGCAGCCGGAAAATGCCTCGTCGCCGATTTTTGTTACCGAAGTCGGAATGTCGATCTCTGCGATACAGGCACCGCGGAAAGCTCCTTTTCCGATGGCCTTGATCTTGCTGTTGTGAATCTCTACTGTTCCAAGAGGGGGATATGCGAACGCCTCGTCGCCGATGTTTGTTACCCCTTCGCTGATATAGATGTCGTTGTAACTTGCAGATCTGCTGCCCCATGGCGTTTTGTCGTAGGAAGTGTAGCTCCCCATGTCGCCGTTGCCGACTATCGACAGCGTATGCTTCATGTCGTCATACCATTTGCAGCTTCCTGTGGTGCCCGTAATTTCATTGATCCATGTCATATCGGAGACTGAAATGTTGCCCTTTGTCATGGCTTCATTCCCGAATAAAATATTGCCGTCGCTGAGTTTCAGGGACGATGGAAATCCGATGCATTCATAAGTCAGCGGGTCGAGAAGTACCATCGAACCCGATTGATCGACTTTATAGGTGAAGAAACAAACCTGTGTGTCACGCTGGTGTCCGGTGTCGGAATCATCTGTTTTTCTGGAGTAATAATAGGCTCCTTCAGTGTTTGAATAGAAGTATATGCTCGTAATATCAGTGAACATATACGCCCATGAGCCATCGTCAGCAATGTCGAAATCAAACGAGCGTGTCGTCCATTTAGTGCCTTCCAGAATTTTGTTCTCGCCGATTACCGGCTGAGAGCCGTTGTCAACAGGCAAATCGTCGTCGCCGCCACAAGACTGAATCGTAAAGGCCATAATAATGGCGGCAATAATACTGAATCTGTTCATAAAATCTCAGTGCCGCGGTCATCCCCTCGTTGGCTATTTGATTGGTTTACAATGGAAAAGCGCGGGAATCTGTATCTGTCGCCGTCCTTCTTGTCGAGGCTTCTCGCATTGCCCTGCTATGGTCGGACGGCAACGCCAGAAGCCCACGCCTGTATATGCAACTAATGCGTCCGGCAATATCTCTCTCGAAATATTATGCCGGATGCAGGATAATTACATATCCACGGGGCGTCTACCGTTGCTCGATCCCTGACCATAGTATGAAATTTTGCGAGAATTCCGACAAGTCAAGAATCAGCGCGGATATACGCTTTTTATTATGTCTCGTCCATGGCGAACCGCCATGGGGTGTTGTTTGCATCACGCCACTTTCAGCCCCTCCGGGATTTTCGGTGCGGTCTGCGCCGCAAAGCTACAATATAAATTCGAGTTATCGGTTGTTTCGCGAGGAAAAATTACTGATGGTAATGCCAAATAAATGTGTTATCTTTGCGTCAGAACCAAACCGATTATCGAAATGACAAAGAGAAATTTCTTCGCCGCCGCTGTTGCGGCGCTTCTGCTTGTGCTGTCGTTCAGCTCCTGTTCAAACAGCAACAAGCTGCTTGAGACTATTCCGTCGTCGGCAAGAGCCGTGGCCCGCATTAACCTCATGACGGTCGGCAACGAGCTCGGAATGAAGCTCGAGGGCGACGAAGTGGTCGTTCCGGCCGCTCTCCAGCCTGTTTTCGGCAATGACGACAAGAAGATGGGCGCCATGCTCAAAGAGGTTGACGCCGAGAATATATATGCTTTCATGATGGACAACAGCGAGCCTTTAGCTGTGTTCGCCCTGAAATCGGAGAGCGGTTTTATCGCTGCCGCTGAAAAGATTTCGGGTAAGAAGGCCGAGACTGTTGACGGCTATACTGTCATCGATGATTATGTGATCAAGGACGGTATCGCATGGGGCGTCCCGGTGATCGGCCCGCGTGCCGTAGAGATGGTCAAGGAGGCACAGAGGAAGGCAGCCAACGGGTCGATGAACGACATTGAGGCCGTGACCGACGCTCTCGACGACGACGGCCTGATGAATTTTGCCGTTCAGTCGCCGGCCGGATTCGTCGCCGGCGGTAAGGATGAGACCAAAACGGTATGGACAACAGGAAAGCTGACTGCCAAGGGAAATGCCCTTCATCTGACCGCAAAGGCTGTCAACGCTGACGGCTCGGACTACAAGACCGATTATCTTCAGAATATCAACACTTCGGTTCTCCAGTATGCTCCGAAGAGTTCGATGCTTGTCGCCGCAATGGGCTTGACCGATAAAATTCCATGGAGCGCTGTGTCGGACGTGTTCTCGCAGGTCTACGCTCTGAACGCCACTCAGACCGCCCAGATGGGTATGGCCGTGTCGATGCTCCAGAGCCTCGACGGAACGGTGATGGCGGCTGTCGGGCCGCGCGGCGGTCTCACGGCGGCACGGGCTCTCGCAGCGTCGGCCGACGACATGGTCTGGGACTTCATCGTCATGGCCCACCTCAAGCAGGACAAGATGGATCAGATTCTCGGCCTTGTCAACGGAATCACTGCCGGCGGCGGTCAGTCGGTGGGCCCGTCGCTATGGAAGATGCCAGTCTCGTCTGATTTGACCGTCTATTACGGTGCTGTCGACGGCTATCTGACGGTTGCCTCGTTCGAGCCCAAGCCTGACGGCGGTGTCGGTGTGCAGCCCTTCGAGGGGCATGATGCCGGCCTGAGCGTCGACGTTCCCGACGTTAAGGCGGCTTTAGGCCGTGGCAAAGACCCGATGGGTCTGAAAATTGTAGCCAGCGGCGACGGCAACGAAGGCGAGATGACTCTGACGGTCGAGAACACCGACAAAAAGGTGCTCGTTGCCCTGCTGACAATGTTCTGACCCGGAGATGGTTTCAGAGATAACCCTTGAGAATACGCTGCCCGAGGTTTTCTCGGGCAGCGAGAACGAGCCGCCTGTATGCCATTCGCAGGTCTGGCTGCGGCAGCTCTCGTTCGCCAAACCGCAGTTCTGGCTCATCGAGGCCGAGAGTGGCACCGGCAAGTCGAGCCTATGCAGCTTCATCTATGGCTCGCGCACCGACTACCGCGGCCGGATCCTCTTCGACGGAACCGACGTCAGGTCGTTCACGATAGCCCGCTGGTGTGCTCTGCGCCAGCGGTCTCTTGCCTATCTGCCTCAGGAGATGCATCTCTTTCCGGAGCTGACGGTTATGGAGAATATCGACATAAAGAACCGTCTGACCGGCTTCAAGAGCCGCAACGAAATACGCCGCATGCTCGAAGCCCTCGAAGTCGGCGTCAAGGCCGACTCGCTCGCCGGACGCCTGTCGGTCGGTCAGCAGCAGCGTGTGGCGATTGTCCGCGCGCTCTGCCAGCCTTTCGATTTTCTCCTTATCGACGAGCCAGTCAGTCATCTCGACGCCCGCAATAACGCCGCCGTAGCCGCCATGATCGAGGCTGAGGCGAAGAGTCAGGGAGCCGGCGTGATCGCCACCAGTGTCGGCAACAAGATTGTGTTGCCGTTCATTAAAACTCTTGCCTTATGAAGAATCCTCTCAACCGGCTGTTGCGCAGGAATGTCAGTGCCGGACAGCTTGTCGGATATGCCCTGGCAAACCTTGTGGGGCTTGCCATTGTGCTGACCGCCATGCAGTTCTATCGCGACGTCAGTAGCATAACCTCGGGTGAAGACTCGTTTATCTCGCGCGACTATCTCATAATCAGCAAGAAGGTCGAAGGGCTCGGCAGCCTCGGAGGCTCGACCGCGGCCACCGATTTCACCGCCGACGAGATCGCCGACATCAAGGCGCAGCCATGGACGCGACGTGTGGCTGGCTTCACCGCCGCCGGATTCAATGTGGCGGCGTCGCTCGACTTCGCCGGGCGCGGACTCTCGACGTCGCTGTTTCTCGAATCTATTCCGACCGACTATTTCGACGTCGTGCCGCCGGGGTGGGGCTATACGCCGGGCAGCAGCGAGCCCGTGCCGGTCGTCATCTCCAAAGACTATCTGACGCTTTATAACTTCGGCTATGCCTCGACCCACGGAATGCCGCGCATCTCCGAGGCAATGGTGTCGATGGTGCCCCTGCGCCTTTCGCTGAGCGGCAACGGACGTCAGGAATGGGTCAATGCCCGCATTGTCGGGTTCTCGCAGCGGCTCAACACTATCGCGGTGCCTGAGGAATTCCTCTCGTGGGCCAACGCACGCTTTTCCGAAGAGCCTTCCGCCGCCCCCTCGCGCCTCATCATAGAGCTGAACCGCGCGGGCGACCCTGCGGCCACAGCCTATCTTGACGATCATTCCTATGAGGCGGCCGGCGACAAGGCCGACAACGGACGCGCAGCTTTCTTTCTCGGAGTCGTGACCACGGTTGTCGTGGCCGTCGGAGCAGTCATAAGCGCTCTGGCATTCTTCATCCTGCTTCTGAGTATCTATCTTCTGCTCCAGAAGAACCGACAGAAGCTCCACCGCCTGATGGAACTCGGCTACACACCGGCTCAGGTCGCCCGCAGCTATTATATAATGGTGGCGGCAGTGAATCTCGCCGTTGTGGTAGCGGCGCTCGCCATAGCCGTCGCCGCCCATCTGGCGTGGCGCCCCGATCTCGAGAGCCTCGGCGCCGACTCGGCTTCTGTCTGGCCGACCGTTGCCGTCGGCTTCGCCGCCATGATAGCCATAACGCTGCTTAACATGCTTGCCATACGCCGCCGCGTCGTCGCGTCGTTCCGCTGAGTCGTCAGGCTTTGTCAGTAGCGATATTTTTCATTATCTTTGCTCCCTCTAAACACTCCTGTCTCATGAAAGAAATTGTTCTAAGCGGCATACGCGCAACCGGAAACCTTCATCTTGGTAATTACTTCGGCGCCCTGAGTAAATTCGTCAGGATGCAGAACGACTTCGACTGTCTGTTCTTCATCGCCGACCTCCACGCTCTGACAACCCATCCCGACCCTAAGATGCTCCACAGCAATGTCCATAATATCATTGCCGAGTATCTCGCCGCCGGTATCGACCCTGAAAACGCCACAATCTTTGTCCAGAGCGATGTCCCCGAGATTCCGGAGCTTTATCTGCTTATGAACATGCATGTCGGCATCGGCGAGCTTATGCGCACAGCCTCGTTCAAGGACAAGGCGCGCAAGCAGCTCGCAGTCCAAGTCCTCTGCGTGCCGTTAAGAAATCATAAGAATCAACCAGTTCATCTAATTTTTCTTCCAGATATGGTGCGATCTCTTTGACATGATCCGTGATATGGTCGCGCTCCATCATCTCAAGCACCTTGTCAACTGCATCCCGTCCCTATGACGTATTGAACTCGCAAGAAGCTCGTGCGGAAGCGGAAGGAAACGAGAAATCCCTTTACCATATCATTAAACCGGAAATCGATTTCCCAGAAGGGACGGATGAGCATGATCCGGCTGTTTACCTGAAGGCCGCCGCCAATTTCAATAATTTTCAGGAAAAAGGTTGGTTGGTTCAGGATCAGAAAGAATGCTATTATGTTTATGCCCAAACCATGAATGGCAAGACTCAATATGGGTTCGTCCCGTTTTGTCCTTAGCCAACTTCGGACATTCACTATTAGGGACAAAGGCGATGAGCGGCA
>OGWR01001590.1_pt1 | contig 18042 bp, 12 predicted proteins | sample 1576061 | NCBI WGS metagenome assembly OGWR01 (sample SAMEA3541511, study PRJEB24748) | human gut metagenome | biome: human gut; feature: human-associated habitat; material: faeces | place: China | collected 2012 | reverse complement strand
TTTGCGGTTTTTACAAGTTTTTAAACGTTTTATTTGAAATAGCACAATAGGTTAAGTTAGCTTACGGCGTTAAGTACAAATTAAAAGATGCTAAGCTTGAGGCTCAGAATAGCGGCGCAACAATCGAGTTCACAAAGAAGAACGTAAATTCTAAGTCTTACTTCTTCAACCAGGATGGTGAGATGCTTAGCCAGTTCATCGAAGTTTCTGCAGATAACCTTGGTGCAGACAGCGGACTTAAGGCTGGTATGTACTACTTCGGTGGAGACGATGATGGTTCCATGAAGACAGGTTCCCAGTCTGTAAAAGATGACAACGGTGATTCCTACAAGTTCTTCTTCGAGAACAAGACAACAGGTAACACTAAGGGTCTTGGTATTACAGGTAACAAGTCTGGATACCTCTACTTCAAGGGTCTCTTAATCAAGGCTGATGATTACAAGCATCAGTTAGCTACTATTACAGATGAGAATGGTGTTGAGCATACATTTATCGTTAACAAGAACGGTTCTATCCAGAAGAATCGTGTAGATTACAAAGAAGATAATGAAGTTCTGTTCACAACAAAGAACCTTCCTAAAGATGCTTTCGTAACAGATAGTACAGCTTGGAAGTATAGCCTTAAGGATGGCTTAACTGTTGAGGATGATATTACAACTCCGATCGACATCTACGACGTAATGCCGCAGAACTAATTTCGAATTTTACGAAATTCTAATTGCAAAGCGCGGACGGGAAGAAATTCCCGTCCGTTTTTGTTATGGGCTTTAGTCCAATTGATGCGGAGGATATTCCTTGCCAAGATTACTGAGCTTATAACAATTCTGAATGCATTGCTATTTTTTGATGTAAAGCATAGGTAATTGTTTTTATTTACACTGCTATTTACACAAAGGAGACCGGGTACAAAACGTACCGGCCTCCTATCTGCAATCGGATTTTTAGGTTGTCACCATCAGCAATTGTGCTGATTTGGGCGATAGAAAAGAGCTAATAGGGAAGATTATTTTGTAGCGTTAGAACCTGTAGCTACTGTGCTTGTGTTAAAGCTTTTGTAAAGTGCGCCCTTTGTACCGCTAAATGAGAAACCAGTAGCATCAACTACAACATCATCATCATCTTTGTATTCTTTTGCAGCTGTCTGAATGGAACCACTCTTATTAACGATGTAGCTTGCTACCTGAGCTGTAGCTGTAGTCTGACCCTCTGCTACAGTATAAATTGTTACATCCTTAATCTCATACTTATCATCATCTGCTGTCACAAGGAGACCATCGCTGTAAAGCTTGCCGCTCTTAGCACCATTGATACCAGCAGCGTTGAAGTAGCCCTCATCTTTGTTATCGCTTGTAGCAAAGTAGAAACGTGCTGCGGAACCAGACTCATCTTTGATTGTCTGGGAACCGTCTTTTCTATAGCCGTCATCCCAACCACCAAGATAGTACATCTTTGCAACACCATCTTCTTCGTCAGAGGCATCTGTCTTTACAAACTTGGAAAGCATCTGACCATTTGCGTTGAAGTAGTAAGTCTTGCTGTTAATTTTCTTCTCATACATTGTCAGACCAATCGTGTTGTCATCATCATCATAGTTGTCTTCTTTGAACTGATCGTCAAACGTATCCCCTTCGCAATCATCCAGTTTATATCTTGTAGCTCCGATGCCAGTCTCCTTGGAATCATCCGGAACGTAAACATCACCGCTCTTGTTGATCCAGAACCAATATTTATCATTGTCATCGTCATCTTCGCCGTACTGAGTGTTGCTGTATGCTTTGACCCACTTGTCCTTCTTCATGTGGCCGTCATCTTCATCGCCGCAGAAGTGGATCTCAGATGCATTAAGTTCGCTAAGAGTTGTCTCAAAATGACCATCTGTATCGTCATCGTCATTCCATGCCTGTGTATAGCCGTTGGAACCTGTCTTTACTACCCAGCCAGAAAGCATTTTTCCTTCCTCATCGAAGAAATATGTCTGACCTTTAACGTTTGATTTTTTGCCAGTTGCTGCCTTACCGCTGGATTTTAAGTAATACCAGTGTTCATCATCATCAGAGTTGATATCGTCCTGATCTACATCCGGAGCATAGTCATATACCCATGAATTTTCAAGACGCGCACCTGTCTCGTCACAGTAATATGTTTCGATTCCCTTAACATCAGCAGTGGAAGCCTCGTCCCAGCCGTCACCGCTCTTCTGAACCCAACCAGTGAGCATCTCGCCTTCGCTGTCGAAGAAATATGTTTTTCCTTTGTAAGTGATCTTCTCATCCTCGGCTCTCTTACCGTTGGATTTGAAATAATACCACTGCTCTTCAGCAGAATCATCATCATACGGAGCAGTTAATCTCCAGTCGTTTGTGATCTTCTGACCAGCGCTGTTAACGAAATAGTAATTTCCGTCATCTTCAACCCACGCGGAGCGAACAAGCTGTCCGTCATCTCCTACATAGTAATCTTTACCATTGCTTGTGCAGAATGTGTTCTCGTAAGCATCGCCGTTCTTGTCATAGCAATACCACTCACCATCAACCATCATCCAAGTTCCCTTGGAAGCTGCGAAAGATGTGAGGGAAGCGCCTAATGCAAGAAGTGCAGATGCAGAAACAACTGCTACTAATTTAGTCTGCTTTCTCATAATGAATGCACTCTCCTTTTTGTGTTTTTGAAATTGTTTTAAAAATCCCAATTGCATTACGAGAGCATTATACTTCCGATAAGTAAAATTATCAATAGTTTTTTTACAAAAAATGAAGATTTTTTAATAAAGGGAACTATCTTACTTCGCTTCCAGAAATACTCTGTACCTCGAATACACTGGTATTATAGTATATTTTCTTAAGAATTTCCATATCTTTTTTGTTTTTATTTTCTTACGGAATTCTTACTTGAATGCTGTTTTTAGCTTATATTGTATAAATATTAGTACAATATGCCCATTTCCCCACTTTGTGGCAGCTTCGTGGCAAGGATGTGTCATTACAGGATGTTCATTTTAATGTTATTTTCAAGATATTTTGAACGCAATAATTCCATGTTCAAAATATCTTCTTGTATTATCAGAAGTACGTGTTATAATGTTCATATATATCTATTTATTTTTTCGTTTTGAACACGTTCATTTTTATCAGTTTCTTCCTTATTATTAAACAGTAATAATAAGCGATGCAAACAGCTTTGATTCGGAGGACGACTATGGATCGTTTGGGATTACTCTGCAGGAATATTTATGAGAACAACAAGATGACACAGCGGGAGCTGGCGGCGGCGATGGATATCTCCCTTGGGACCTGTAACCATCTCGTGAAGGAAGGTCTGGACCAGGAGCTTTTTTCTTTTGATCCGGTGGACGGATCTTATTCCTTATTAAAAGGCGGTGTGGATCTTTTAAGAAATTACCGGATGGACAGCGCCGTGATCCTCGCGGCGGGATTTGGGTCCAGATTTGTACCGCTGACCTTCGAGACGCCGAAGGGACTTCTTGAGGTCTACGGCGAGCGTATGATCGAGCGGCAGATCAAGCAGCTGCATGAAGCGGGCGTCACGGATATCACCATCGTTGTGGGATATCTGAAGGAGAAGTTCGAGTATCTGATCGACAAGTTCGGCGTGAAGCTTCTCTACAACCCGGAATATCACAATAAGAATACGCTGACAACGCTCTACCGTGCCCGGGAGTGTTTTATCGGAAGGAACACTTATCTTCTCTCTTCCGACAACTGGATGCGCAACAATATGTACCACACCTACGAGTGCGGCGCATGGTACTCTTCTGTATATATGAAGGGCGAGACTTCCGAGTGGTGTCTTGAGACAAGCAAAAAGGGGCTGCTCACCGGCGTCAAGGTCGGTGGCGAGGACTCCTGGGTCATGTACGGACCGGCATTCTTCTCGAAGGAGTTTTCGGAAAAGTTCTTCCCGGTCCTCGAGGAGTATTATCATACTCCCGGAACGGAGCAGATGTACTGGGAGCAGGTTCTGGCGGACCTCTTAAACGGCGAGGTCGACAGTCATCTTCCCGGAAAGCACCATTTCCCGGTTCCGGAGATGTATATCAACAGGCAGCCGGACAACCAGGTATACGAGTTCGAGAATCTTGAGGAGCTCCGCCTCTTCGATGAGCGCTACCAGAACCATTCCGACAATATCGCCATGGAGCTGATCTCCGAGGTGCTGCAGGTTCCGGAGTCTGAGATCACAGGAATTAAATGCCTGAAGACCGGCATGACGAACAAGTCTTTCCTGTTTAAGGTTCACGACAAGTCCTATATCTGCCGGATTCCTGGTCCGGGAACCGAGCTTCTGATCAACCGGAAGCAGGAAAAGGCGGTCTATGACGCAGTAAAGGATTACGGCATCACCGAACATATTGTATACATGAACGGGGAGACCGGCTACAAGATTTCCGAGTATTATGAGGGGGCGCGCAACAGCGATCCGCGCGACTGGGATGATGTGGCACGGTGCATGGCACTTGTGGAGAAGCTCCATGATTCGAAGCTCCATGTGGACCATTCTTTTGATATCCGGGAGCGGATCGGCTTCTATGAGGCGCTGTGCCGCGGATATGAGAAGAAGCTTTTTGAGGATTATCCGGAAGTGAAGTCCCATATGACCACGCTGCTTGACCGCCTCGACCGTCTGAACCGGCCGAAGGTCCTGTCCCATATCGACAGCGTGTGCGACAACTTCCTGTTCCTGCCGGACGGGGATCTCCGCCTGATCGACTGGGAGTACTCCGGCATGTGTGATCCGCTGATCGATGTGAGCATGTGCGCGATCTATTCTTATTATAATGATTTTGAGGTCGAGAAGCTGATCAAGCTCTACCTGCACCGGGAGCCGACCTCCGAGGAGCGGTTCGTTTACTACGCTTATATTGCCCTCGGCGGATTCTTGTGGTGTTTGTGGGCGGTGTATAAGAGCAGTGTCGGCGAGGAGTTTGGCGATTATACGATCGTGATGTACCGGTATGCGAAGCGGTTTTACAAGAAGATTATTACCTCGCCGGAATTTCTTGGAATCGGAGACGGCGGGACACTGAGATAACCGTACTGGCGGCCTGCGGCTTTCCTGGTACGGCAGTCAGAAGAACGCAGGTCAGGGAACTGGTCCTGAAAAGCCGAAGAATCGCCGCATTTTCAATCGAATTTTCGCAAGACGTATCTGTAATTTTATGCTATACTGACAATACGCAGATAACGTCCATAGAGTCCCGGGATGGAGCTGTGGCAGGAATACAGTTATCCCGGGATCTTTTTTATAGCTGATCAGCGGTTTCGGAAGTACAGCGCTGCCTGGTACCGGCAGTTACATCCGGCATCAGGTCTGTCAGCTTGCAGGATAAGAATTTTAATGTACAACTTTTAAAGGGGGATTTCCATGAGACAAAAGAAACGGGCGGCGGCGGTTCTTTTAAGTGCCGTCATGGCTTTTTCCGCGGTGAGTCCGGCGGTTCCGGCATGGGCGGCTGCCTGGCAGAAGAACGCGTCCGGCGCCTATATTGGAAGTGATGGGTCCGTGCTTACCGGTATCCTGTCCCGGGGCGTCGATGTTTCCCAGTGGCAGCAGAATATCAACTGGTCCGCGGTCGCCGCTGATGATATCCAGTTTGCGATGATCGGTACCCGGTATAACAATGCGGTGGATCCGTATTTTGATGCGAATGTGCGCGGGGCAGCGGCGGCGGGCCTCCGCGTCGGTGTTTACCTTTATTCTTACGCAACGACTACGGCGATGGCGGAGTCCGACGCGGATTTTGTTCTGAATCTCATCAAGGATTATCCGATCTCCTATCCGGTGGTCCTCGATGTGGAAGCGCAGGAAATGAACGGGCTGACGCCGTCCCAGATCGCGGATATCATAAACGCGTTCTGTAAGAAGGTTGAGACGGCTGGATATTATCCGATGGTGTATACCAACGACTACTGGATCAGCAATAAGATCGATATGACGAAGGTCCACTATGATGTCTGGATTGCCCGTTATGACTCGAAGCCGACTTATCAGGGTGCTGCCCTCTGGCAGGCATCAAATCAGGGTACTGTAAACGGCATCACCGGAAATGTGGATATCAACTTTACCTTTAAGGATCTGAGCAGCAAGCTTCCGGCGAACCGGTGGCGGCTGATCGGGGATAAATGGTATTATTATAAGAATTATGTAAAGCAGACGGGCTGGATCAATGACGGGCAGAGCTGGTATTATCTGAACGCGGACGGAACCCAGTTTAAGGGCTGGCTGCTTCTCGACAACCAGTATTACTACCTTCTCCCTGCTACCGGACAGATGAAGACCGGATGGTTGAAGGCGGAGGACGCGTGGTATTACTTAAACTCCGACGGTACGATGGCGAAGGACTGGATTCAGGTTGATGGAACGTATTATTACCTGTTAAACGGTGCGATGGTGACCGGATGGCTGCGGATCGGAAACGATTATTACTATATGCGTGGCAACGGCTCTATGGTGACCGGATGGCGGAAGATGGACGGGAAGTATTACTACTTTAACAGCGACGGTAAGCTTGTCCGCGGATGGGCGGATATTGATGGAAAGCGGTATTTCCTCCAGCAGGATGGAACGATGCTGACGGGTTGGCAGACGATCGACGGCCTGCTGTACTACTTTGACGCAAGCGGCGCGATGGCGGCTGGCTGGACGAAGCTTGACGGTTACTGGTATTACTTCAATAATGAAGGAAAGCTGATGACCGGATGGATGCAGCTTGACGGAAAGTTCTACTATCTCCACACCGACGGGCGGATGGTCATCGGATGGCAGAGTGACGGAACGAATAAGTATTATATGGACACCGTATCCGGTGTGATGGCGGTGGGCTGGAAGCAGATCGATAAGAGCTGGTATTATTTCAATCAGGCCGGACATATGATCACGGGCTGGCTGAATGACGGCGGAAGGTATTATTATCTGAATCCGGCGGATGGCAAGATGATCGTGAACGGGTCATTTGTTGTGAATAATGTGAATTATACGTTTAACCAGAGCGGTGTGTGCCTGAGTGAGACGTCCGCGATCGACGGCGGCTCGGCGGGAAGTGTTTATACGCCGGGAACGGCCGGGACTGTGGCGAACGGAAATTATATAGGTACTCCGGCGGCGGGGAATGCGCAGAGTGGGATTACTACGGGTAATAGCGGAAACGGAAATGCTGCGGTGGGATCTGCGCCGGGTGGTTCGACAACTACTACGACCAGTTCCACGCCCTCCGGATCTTCTCAGACGAATACGGGGATGTCGGCCGGAAATTACCAGACCGGTGGACCGGGAACTTCAAACAGTACATCTACTTCCACTTCCAACAGTGGAACAAGCACCTCCGGCAGTTATCAGACCAGCGGACCTGGATACTCCAACAGCAGCTCAGGTTCCGGAAGCTCCAGTTCTGGCTCTGCATCAACTACAGTGCCGGGCGGCAATGCAGCAGGCAGCAATAACCATTATTATACAGACACCGGCAGCGTGACCGGACCGGGAAGCGCTAATGCGTACTATAACTATGGTTCCGGTTCTTCCAGTACGACTGTGCCGGGAAGTCCAAGTTCTTCTTCGTCGTCGAATTTGTCCGAATATCAGACTAGTGGACCGAAGTAAGACTGTAATATCAGACTCTGTGTCAGTAAAAAACACGCCGCCCCGCAGGATCTTCTCCCGCAGGGCGGCGCTTTTATTCTCATACTATGTATTCTTATCTATTCTCTCTTACACCTCAAAGATCATATCCCCATAGCTCGGAATCGGCCAGTATTCTTTGTCTACGATCATTTCCAGCTGATCTGCCGGGTCACGCAGAGCCTGCATCGCCGGGATAATCTCGTCGTAGCAGAAGTGGGCGCGTTTTTCCATGCTGTCGATGTGCTGGTACTCTTCTACCAGGTCTTCAAGCTTCGCGCGGGCAACCTTCATGTCGGAGAGGAGGTCGGAAACCTCGATGAGAAGCTCTGTCTGGACACTGTTGTCAGCTTCCGGGCATGCAGCCTTCACAGCGCTTAAGGACTGAGCGAGAACGGTTGTGTAGCGGACAACAGCCGGGATCAGCTGCTTTCCTGCGATATTGATCATCGCCTTCGCCTCGATATTTACGGATTTCGCGTAGGACTCATACTCGATCTCCGCTCTTGCCACCAGCTCTTCCTTCGTGTATACGCCAAAGTCACCGAACAGCTTGAACGCTTTCTCGGTAACGAGGGACGGGATCGCGTCTACCATGCACTTTAAGTTCGGAAGTCCACGGCGCTCTGCCTCTTCTACCCACGCCTCGCTGTAGCCGTTGCCGTTGAAGATGATACGGCGGTGATCAGCGAGAAGCTTCTTGATCATATCATGGACAGCGAGATCAAAATCTTCTGCCTTTTCAAGCTCGTCAGCCGCCTCCTTGAATGCCTCAGCGACGATGGTATTTAATACAACGTTTGCGGAGGAAACAGAGTCGGAGGAGCCGACCATACGGAACTCGAACTTATTTCCGGTGAACGCAAACGGTGATGTACGGTTTCTGTCGGTTGCGTCCTTATCAAAGTCCGGAAGCGTGGTAACACCGGTCTTTAAGGTACCGCCGGTCTTGGAGTGGGTCGCGGAACCTGTGGAGATCAGCTGGTCGATCACGTCCTCAAGCTGCTCGCCGACGAAGATGGAGATGATCGCAGGCGGCGCCTCCTGAGCGCCAAGGCGGAAATCATTTCCCGGAACAGCCGCAGACTGACGGAGCAGATCCGCATGGCGGTCAACTGCTTTCATAATGCAGGCAAGAACCAGAAGGAACTGGATATTCTCATGCGGTGTTACACCCGGATCCAGCATATTGATGCCGGTGTCGGAAGCCAGGGACCAGTTGTTATGTTTACCGGAACCGTTGACGCCCTGGAACGGTTTCTCGTGGAGCAGGCATGCCATACCGTGACGGTTTGCAACCTTTTTCATTGTCTCCATAACAATCTGGTTGTGGTCAACAGCAAGGTTTGCCTTTGTGTAGATCGTTGCCAGCTCGTGCTGTGCCGGAGCGACCTCGTTGTGCTGGGTCTTTGCGGTAACTCCCAGCTTCCAGAGCTCTTCATTTAACTCTTTCATATAGGAACCGATCCGCTCGCGGATAACGCCGTAGTAGTGGTCATCCATCTCCTGGCCCTTAGGCGGCATTGCGCCGAACAGGGTACGTCCGGTGTAGATCAGGTCTTTTCTCTTTAAATATTTGTCGCGGTCGATCAGGAAGTACTCCTGCTCCGGTCCTACGGACGGGGTGACACGCTTTACTTCTGTGTGTCCGAAGAGGTGGAAGATTCTTGTTGCCTCTTTATCGATGGCCTGCATGGAACGGAGAAGCGGGGTCTTTTTATCGAGGGCTTCACCTCTGTAGGAGCAGAACGCGGTCGGGATACAGAGTGTAACGCCGGTTGCGTCTTTCTTTAAGAATGCCGGGGAAGTGCAGTCCCAGGCGGTATAGCCGCGGGCCTCGAATGTGGCACGCAGACCGCCGGACGGGAAGGAAGAACCGTCGGTCTCGCCCTTGATCAGCTCTTTTCCTGAGAGATCCATTAAGACTTTGCCCTGGGAATCGAAGTTTCCGATAAAGGAATCGTGTTTCTCAGCGGTCACGCCGGTAAGGGGCTGGAACCAGTGGGTATAGTGGGTCGCGCCATTGTCGACTGCCCAGTCCTTCATCGCATGGGCAACCACGTCCGCGATCGTCGGATCCAGCTCACTGCCATCCTCGATGGTCTGCTTTAATTTCTTGTAGACGCTTTTCGGAAGGCGTTCCTTCATCACGGAGTCGTTAAAGACGTTCTCTCCGAAGATTGCCTCCACATTGATAGTTTCGCTCATAGCTTTCCTCCTCAATTCTGTATAATCTGCCCGTTATGGCATGGGGTGAAATCGTACTTTAAAAAGTATAGGAATTACCTGTAAATATTCAGCCTGTTCCAATCATGGTCTGCCAGGGTATTTCGGCTGAATTCCAATTTTAGCTTGAAAAAATGTTCTCCCTGATACGAGGGAGAACATTTTTAACTGCATGATAATGCAAGCTAAACGGCTTAGTCAGCTTTTCCGACAGAACCGAATAACTCCATTTTTGTCTTTACGGTCGCTTTGATCGCTTCTGCACCCGGTGCAAGAAGTTTTCTCGGGTCGAATCCCTTTCCTTCGAGATCCTTGCCTGCTTCGATGTACTTTCTTGTAGCGTCTGCGAATGCGAGCTGGCACTCGGTATTAACGTTGATCTTTGCTACGCCGAGGGAGATCGCTTTCTTGATCATATCTTCCGGAATACCGGTACCGCCGTGGAGAACGAGCGGCATATCGCCAACCTTTTCTTTTACGGCTGCAAGTGTCTCAAAGCTTAAGCCCTTCCAGTTTGCCGGATATTTTCCGTGGATGTTGCCGATACCTGCTGCTAACATATCAACGCCGAGGTCAGCGATCATCTTGCACTCGTTCGGGTCTGCACACTCGCCCATACCGATAACGCCATCTTCCTCGCCGCCGATCGCTCCAACCTCTGCCTCGAGGGACATTCCCTTTTCACGGCAGATACGGATCAGTTCTTTTGTCTTCTCAACGTTCTCTTCGATCGGGTAGTGAGAACCGTCGAACATGATGGAGGAGAATCCGGCATCGATGCACTTTAAGCATCCCTCGTAAGTACCATGGTCTAAGTGAAGAGCTACCGGAACAGTGATCTTCATCTCTTCCAGCATACCGTTTACCATACCTACTACGGTCTTAAAGCCTGTCATGTATTTTCCTGCGCCCTCTGAAACACCCAGGATAACCGGGGATCTCAGTTCCTCTGCTGTCTGCAGGATCGCTTTTGTCCACTCAAGGTTGTTGATGTTGAAATGTCCTACTGCGTACTTGCCGTCTCTTGCTTTCTCAAGCATTTCTTTCGCTGTTACTAACATATAGGCCTCCATTTGAATCGTTATTTTGACAGAACAGCCTGTCCCGCCGGATCTGCCGTCTGTTTCCATTTATATGCGGAACAGACACCATCTATTCCCAACAGGTACTGTTGTCATGATAATTTTATTATAACCGATTTACCCTACTTTGAAAAGGTTTGTTTCACAGTTTCTTCCATTTCCTCCGGCTTGCACTGGCGGTTGTGGAGGATCTTCGCGTCGCGGATCTCCTCGATGGCCTGCGGGATCTTCACACCGGAAATACGTTCCATCTCGTCGATCAGGGCGAACTCATCGGCATCTTTCTTCTTTCCGAGAACCGCCTCCATAACACTTCTGGAGAACTTGTACGGGCTTGCTGTGGACGCGATCACAGTCTTTGTGGTATCGCCGGTCTTCGCCTTATACTGCTCGTAAACGGCTGCTGCAACGCCTGTGTGTGTGTCAATCAGATATCCGGTATCGTCGAATACTTTCCGGATCTCCTTCGCATTCTCTTCCATATCCGCATAGCCTGCACAGAAGTCCTTCATGAATTCCTTCATGTCCGCTGTGATCTCGTATTTTCCATTCGTGGAAAGCTGCTCCATCATCGCCTTTGTCTTTGCGGCATCTCTTCCGCAGCTTAAGTAGAGCAGGCGCTCTAAGTTGCTGGAAACGAGGATGTCCATGGACGGGGATGTGGTCAGGATAAACTCACGGTTCTTATCGTATGTGCCTGTCTGGAAGAAGTCGTACAGAACCTTATTGTCGTTGGATGCGCAGATCAGCTTGCCGAACGGTACGCCCATCTGTTTTGCGAAGTATGCTGCCAGGATATTTCCGAAGTTTCCGGTCGGAACTACGACGTTGACCTTCTCGTCTTTTTCGATCTCACCGTTTGCAAGAAGCTTCGCGTATGCGTATACATAGTAAACGACCTGCGGAACAAGGCGGCCGATGTTGATGGAGTTCGCGGAGGAAAGCTGGAATCCCATAGCATCCAGTTCTTTCGCGAATTCTTTGTCACCGAAGATCTTCTTTACGCCAGTCTGGGCATCATCAAAGTTCCCCTCGATTCCGACTACGGATGTGTTTGCGCCTTTCTGGGTCAGCATCTGGAGCTCCTGAACGCGGCTTACGCCGTTCTTCGGGTAGAAGACGATGATCCTTGTTCCCGGAACATCGGCAAATCCGGCCATAGCTGCCTTTCCGGTATCTCCGGATGTAGCGGTCAGGATCACGATCTCATTTTTTACGTGGTTTTTCTTTGCAGCTGTCGTCATAAGGTACGGCAGAATGGAGAGTGCCATATCCTTGAAGGCGATGGTCTTTCCGTGGAACAGCTCCAGGAAATACATGCCATCCGCTTTTGCTAACGGTGCGATCTCCTCTGTGTCGAATTTCTCGTCATATGCGTGGGAAATACAGTATTTCAGTTCTTCTTCCGTGTAATCAGTCAGGAACTGTTTCATAACTGCGTATGCTGTCTCCTGATATGTCATTCCGGCAAGCTCGTCCATTGTCACATCCAATGTCGGGATGCGCTCCGGAACGTAGAGGCCGCCATCATCTGCAAGTCCTTTTAAAACCGCCTGGGATGCTGTCACGCCAGTCTCCCCGCCACGGGTACTTCCATATAATAATTCTGCCATCGTTTTCCTTCCTCTCTCTTTAAACAGGTACAGTGGTAAACTTTAGGGCAAGTGTAGCATAAATTTTGGGGGGTTGCAAGATAAAAGTGTCATGGCTGGTGTAGTATGTCATTACATCATCAAATGGTTAGACAGTAAATTCAAATGGTAACTAGCCTGTAGATGCTCAACTACATAAAACGAGAAGAAACCCCTCAGAGATAGCCGCTCTGAGGGGTTTCCTTTTGAACATTTGGATTACGTCTCTTATGTTCTTTCCTTTACATTATAGCATATGAGAGAATCGTTTTCAATATACCTCGATATACAATCTACGCCGCCGCTGCTTTTTTCTTCTGCATCATCTGCAGTGCCGCGGAGACACCGACAAGGACGATACCGACAAGGTCTGTCACGGTTCCCGGAATGATCAGGCAGAGACCTCCGACGATGGATAAAAGCCTCTCGATCACATTCAGGTTCGCGAACATGTAACCTTCAAGACCGGCTGCAACGCCGAACAGACCGATCAGGGATGTTACGATGATCGTCACAACACCGAGAACGCCTGTATCGATAAATAACATTGCCGGGTTAAACGCGAAGATATACGGTACGATGAACGCGGCGATCGCAAGACGGGATGCGTTTAATGCGGTCTTCATCGGGTTGGATTTCGCGATCGCGGATCCTGCGTAAGCCGCAAGAGCAACCGGCGGTGTGATATCTGCTACGATACCGAAGTAGAATACGAACATGTTGGCAGCGATCTTGTTGATTCCCATACCGTTTACGAGGATCGGTGCACATGTGGTAGCCATAATGATGTAGTTTGCAGTTGTCGGAACGCCCATACCAAGAACGATACAGGTTAACATAGTAAGGAATAATGCTACGATCACGCGGTCACCGGCAACACCGACGATTGCGGAGATCAGGAGCTGTCCAAGACCGGTCATTGTTACGACACCGGCGATGATTCCGGCAACGCCGCAGGCAACAGCTACGGAAAGTGTATTCTTACCGCCTGCCTCCAACGCGTTGATGAATCTTGTCGGGTTCATTCTTGTTTCTTTATTCGGCATGCTGACAAGGATTGCAAGAGCGGTAGCGATGATCGCTGCACGGGACATCGTGTAGCCCATCATAACCATTGCAACAAGGGCAACTAACGGAATAAGAAGATAACCCTGACGGACAAATAACGGTCCGAATTTCGGAAGCTCATCCTTCGGGATACCCTTTAAGCCAAGTCTCTTTGCCTCAAGATGTACAGTAATGAAGATACCTGTGAAGTAGAGGAGTGCCGGGAAGATCGCTCTCATCGCGATCTCGCCGTACTGAACGCCTACCATCTCAGCCATTAAGAATGCGGCGGCGCCCATGATCGGCGGCATGATCTGTCCACCTGTGGAGGAAGCTGCCTCAACGGCACCTGCGAATTCGCCCTGATAACCAGTCTTCTTCATTAACGGGATCGTTACGGAACCGGTCGTTACTGTATTACCAACGGAGCTTCCGGATACCATACCGCAGAGAGCAGAGGAGATAACCGCTACCTTTGCCGGGCCGCCTGTGGAAGCGCCTGCCAAGGAGTTCGCTAACTGAATGAAGAATTCAGAAATACCGGTTGCCTCAAGGAAAGCGCCGAACAGGATAAACAGTGCGATATACGTGGAGCAGACACCGATCGGAGTACCGATGACACCGCTCGTCGTATAGAACAGGTTGTAAACGATGGACTTTAAGACTACCGCGAAGGCTCTGCCCTGTCCAAGTCCGTTATAAAACGCATAACCCACAAAGAATGTCGCCACACAGAGGATCGGAATACCTACAACGCGGCGGCATGTTTCTGCTAAAATCAGGATACCGATCACGCCAACGATAACCTCTGTCTGGCTGATTCGTGTCGCGTGGCCGATAATTGTTTTAAAGTTAAATACGAAGTAGAAGTAAGCACCGGCTCCGAGTACCATAAGGATAATATCGTAGATCGGAACGGAATTCTTTTTTGAGCTTCCCTTTTTCATCGGATATACCAGGAATGAAAGGATAATTACAAAACCGACAAACAGGGAACGTCTTACACGCTCATCCCAGTTTGCAAACAGGTTCATATAGAGCATTAAAACTGAAAACGCTGCCAGAAGGAAACGAATGACCTGCTTCGGGGTGCCTTCCCAGATTCGGGTATTCGATTCACGGTCGTACTTTTTCATGATGGCTTCGACGTCTTCGGCGGTACCGGTCTCCACATCAGCCACCGGAGATGTGTTGACTTTCATGTTGTCTTTCTCTGCCATACCAATCCCTCCTTTATATTTCGTTTCCGGCGCTGCCCCTGTATACCCCCTATACAAACAGGCGCCGGATATGTCCGAAACTCTTTTAACGCTTAGAATCCTTTATGTTCACAGGAGAACTCTACTTTGCTGTTTCGTCCGCAGAGATCCCTCAAACTGATTTCTTTTCCGTGAAGTGTGAGTGTGTGGTCGGAGACCGTACCCACAATATATGAGAGATACGGCATTTCCTTGTCAAACCCGGAAACAACCATCTCCCCGTTTTCATCATACGTAAGCGTCTGCCCATCCTCGATCTCTGTCTGCACGCCCGCGCCGAAATTATTGTAGATCGTGCGGATCACGTAGATCTTGTGGTCGCGGATCTCGTAAACGTCCGTCAACGGATACTTATTTACCGAGTGGATGAACGTTACAGAAAACTCATCCCCCTCTTTTACCCGGAAGCGGGCATATTCTGCGTTTGTGTCTCCGTTCCTCAGGACCAGATAGTCTCCGCTTCGTAAGGTATAGGCAAGAGTGGCAGCAATAATTGCCGTGATTATTGCTGCCACTGTAAAGAATCTTACTTTCCTGTTTTTCAAGGTAATTACTTGATTGCTCCTACTTCCTTGAAGTACTTCTCAGCACCCGGATGGAACGGAACAGAAATACCGGAAACCGCATATTCGAGATCAAGCTCTTCGCCCTTTGCATGTGTGGAAGCGATCTCATCTTTGTTATCGAAAATAGCCTTTGTGAGGTTATAAACTGTTTCTTCGGAAAGCTTCGGGGATGCGATCAGAGTAGCTTTGATAGCAACTGTCTGAACATCATCGTCAACGCCCTTATAGGAGCCGCCCGGGATTGCGTATGTTGTGTAGAACGGATGTGCATCCGCAAGCTTCTTCGCATGCTCGTCATCGATCTCAAGAAGGTTGATCGCATTTGTTGTAGCGAGCTCTACGATCGCTGTTGTCGGTGCGCCTGCTGTACAGAAGAAAGCATCGATCTTGCCGTCTTTTAACGCATCTGCGGAATCACCGAATCCTAGGTTGTTGACCTGGATATCATCGAAGGAGATGTCATAAGCCTCGAGGATCTGACGTGCGTTGAACTCAACACCGGAGCCTGCGTCACCAACGGATACTCTCTTGCCCTTTAAGTCAGCGACAGATTTGATATCGCCGGAGGATACGATCTGGCAAACCTCAGCGTAGAGGGCTGCAACTGTTGTGAAATCTTTTGCTGCGCCTTCTTCTGCGAAGAGGTCAGTTCCGTTGTAAGCATAGTCCATAACGTCGTTCTGTACGATCGCGAGGTCTGCTTCACCGTCGTTTACAAGGTAGATATTTGCTTTGGAAGCACCGGTAGACTGAACGTTAATGTTCACTCCGATGTCTTTGCTGTTTAATACATTCGCGATTACACCACCGAATGCGTAATATGTACCGGTGGTTCCGCCAGTACCCATTGTTAACTTCTGGGCATCACCACTCGGGGCTGCTGCTGCGGCTGCTGTTGTTTCAGCTGCTGCTGCAGTAGTGTCAGCTGCGGCTGCTGTTGTCTCTGCCGGTTTGCTGCCGCCGGAACAAGCGGTCAGTACCATTGCACAGGATAATGCGAGTGCCATTGCTGCGGAAAATCTCTTTCTCATATCTTTCTACCTCCTTTTTCTGTTCCTTTGCACAACGTTTCAGCAAAGGAAGCTTACGAACATATTATACATCTCCATTGTTACTTTTGCAACAAATATTAGTAATTTTTGTAAACGTCTGAAATCTTTCAGCTATTTGTTGCTTTTCTCATAATTGCAGTTGTTCACTTCCGTGATGTAAAGTTTTGACGCACAATTGCTTGAAATTCAAAAATTGTATCAGCTATTTTACGTCTCTTTTATCAGTATATGCGTCATTTTTTCGCTAAATTCCTTGATCCTGTCTTCGATACCCGGAAGCTTCATGGCAGCACCGGCGTTGTTGGCTGTCTCCATCATGCAGAAATTGCCCGGGAGGTAGAAGGTCTTGTTCATATTGAGGGCTGTTACGAGCTGCCCAGCGAGAAGGTCACTGCCGGAATAGCCGGATACGATAATTCCGAACAGGGCTTTGTCGTAGAACCGCGTGGTCCGGAACAGCCTTTGATACTGAAAGGAACGTATCACGGTCAGATTACAGACTACCGGACAGGGCATCGTTGTAGTTTGGACAGAGGAGCAGGATCGCGTCAGCCCACTTGACCGCCGGGTAGATATTTTCCACCATGGCTCCGCCGTAGAAGCATTTTCCCTGCTCACCAAAGTGCAGGCACATCTGGTATGGACATCCCGAGCAGTCCACGAGAGTGCCGTTTCGCAGGTTGATCTCCTGGATCCTGATCTGGTCATCCAGGCGCTCCTTTACTTTCTGCCAGATCGCCAGGGTATTGGAGGTCCTGTGGTTTGAGGCGTGAAGGACCAGAAGGTGCGATTCTTCTTTCGGCTGCCATGTTTCTTCCAGAATTTGATGTGCCAGGATCGCAGCGCTCTTTTTATAAGCGCCGAACCGATCGGTGTTCATATTGGCAGCCTGGATCAGGTAGTTATCGAGGGAGGCGGTTCCTTCCACCAGCGGGCGGCCGACAAAGGCACATCCGGCGCGGTTTGCCGCCACCGCAAGCTCTCTTGCCGTCGCTTTCGTGTAGAATTCGCTCTCCGCGTCAATGATCATGCCTGCAGTCGCACCCGCGAGGACCTGGTCACCGCCCCGCAGCCAGGCGAGAACTTCATAGTAGCCGCGGTTGATGCCGTTTTTTCCTAACGGAACTGCAAACAGGAGTCTTCGTCCACGATATTTGCAGGGATCCTGCTCCAAAATCTCCATGTCTTCCACGATCTCGGCGTCGATCCCGCCAAGCGCCGCCCTCAAAACCTCGTCCATACGCGACCGTTCTTTCTCCGGACCGCGTTTTTGCGGATATAGAACTAACAATCTGTCACTCTCCATGATGTATCACTCTCCCTGATAAATCTGCTTCACTCAATATACATGATCACTGATATTTTTATAACAACGGCTTTCCATCCTCAACACGGCACATATAAAAATCCCGGCAGTTCTCCCCGACATACGGGAAACCTGCCGGGACAAATCAGATCAGCATTTTTCTATATTCCAGCCTTCGCCGCAGAAACAACCTCTACACGATCTTCGCAAGATTTTCAGCCGCGAACACGATCCTCTCATA
>OGWR01001575.1_pt1 | contig 18105 bp, 19 predicted proteins | sample 1576061 | NCBI WGS metagenome assembly OGWR01 (sample SAMEA3541511, study PRJEB24748) | human gut metagenome | biome: human gut; feature: human-associated habitat; material: faeces | place: China | collected 2012 | reverse complement strand
CGTAGGCCAGTATCTTGGGGAGGATGCACTGGCCGCCGTCGGTTCTACGGGCTGCCTGATGTTTCTGGTTCTCGGTTTCGCCAACGGAATTGCCCAGGGATTCGGTGTCATGGTATCCCATGCATTCGGTGCCAAAGACATGAAGCTTCTCCGTCATTACGTAGCACTTTCACTGCTTTTAACGGTTGTAATTTCCATGATTCTGACCGTTCCTACGGTTGCGTTTTCCCGCCAGCTGCTTCTGTGGCTGAATACTCCGGAAAATATCATCACACTGGCAAACCGGTACATCCGGGTCATCTTTGCCGGTATCTTTGCTACCATGGCATATAACGTAGCATCCGGTATTTTACGCGGGATCGGTGACAGCCGGACACCACTTTATTTTTTGATCCTGTCCAGCGGTCTCAATATTTTTCTGGACATCTTCCTTATTGTTGTGGTAAAACTCGGCACTGCCGGTGCCGCTTATGCCACCGTTATCTCGCAGGCGGTTTCCGCAGTTTTATGTTTCATCGTCATGTTCCGCAAACATGACATCCTGCGGACCACACGCGAAGATTATTACTGTGATTTTCATGAGATCCGCCGGATGCTGTCTGTGGGAATTCCGATGGCTTTAAACTATTCCATCACAGCAATCGGAACCATGATCCTGCAAAGTGCCGTCAACGTGTTTGGTTCCAGCGTGGTAGCTGCTTTTACTGCTGCTTCCAAAGTCAGCAACATTGCCACCCAGACCATGCCGACACTCGGTACAGCCATGGCAACCTACTGCGGACAGAATCTCGGTGCAGGAAAACATGACCGCATTTTCCGCGGTATGAAAGATGCATTTTATTTATGTTTCTTTGCAGCCGGAGCCGCCGCACTGCTCTGCTGCCTTGCCGGACCTACGATGGTCGGATGGTTCATCCACAACCCATCTGAACAGACACTGCACGCAGCAATGCAGTATCTGCACATTGCAAGTATTTTTATGCTGCCTCTGGCATGGATCTTTGTATACCGTAATGGTCTGCAGGGCTTAGACCGTGGTCTGGTTCCCATGCTCAGCGGTGTGCTTGAACTGTTCAGCCGTTATGCGGTTATCCTGATCGCCGCAAAGCCTTTTGGATACGTGGGTGTATGCAGTGCCGATCCTGCTGCCTGGCTGACCACCGGTATTCTGCTGCTTGTCACCTATCTGGTGTGGAAACACCGTACCAAAAAGGAACTCCAACAGAAGACCGATGTCTGTGTTGAATAATAAAAAAGACGTTTCGAAGCAGAATTTCGAAACGTCTTTTTTCTATGCTCTATATTCTATGTTACTTAATTTTCTGTCATATAAACCACAACACAGATGCGAATACCGACTATTATTAACAATATTTTGAAAAATTTTCCCTGCTGCACATATAATAATTTCCCAAAATGTCCATTCTGTACTTTCTAATCATTTTCGTTTTACTAAGTCCCACCAGTTTTTGTTTTTCATATTTTGCTCTGTCTATCGGCTTTGTCTCAATATAATTTTTCACCTTAGGCATTGTCCTGGATAAAAATCTTTCCCTGACGATCTCTCCATCCTTCTCATACTCAATAATATCATTTTTATAAAATGATAATTGAAATTCAAATCCAAGCGCTTCCAAATCGCCTCTCTTTTGTCCTGGTTGAATCATTTTCTCCCGCACCAGATTTATTGCATATGCATCTTCGTCAATAACATACTCCCCATTGTCACATTTTACATCCGACTGTTTTATTCCGACCAAATAGTAAGTCTGTTCCTCTTTCTTATAATAAACATCCATGCGGTATGGCACCAGACTCTCAAGCACCACTTTCTGGCTGCCTTTCTCATACCCATATTTGTGTGAAATATCAATGCATGATCCAACTTCGCCATCTGTATATTTTAATTTGTCAATACGCGGTCCATTATGGTTTTTGGCATATTTTCGCACACAATCTCCAGTTTCTTTTTCATATTGCACAAATGGATTGTTCGAATCCGAATACTCCTGAGCGATTTGAATGAGATTCTCATATGTTTTTTTATCATTTTTATAAACCAATAGCTTTTCTCTATCGCTCTCTTTTTCACTAAATGCAAGCTTTTTAAAAAGTGCAGCCCCCTCTTTTGTCCGAATATCCAGCTTATTTATTTTATAGGTTTTTCCTTCATATGTTCTTGTTCCGCGAATGGTCTGGTTGCAAAGTCCACGGTTTGACTTATGATCTACATGATACCAATACTTTACCTGCTTTTCCGCCTTTGTAATCTGGGTTCGGATATTGCTCCATTTTTTTCCATAAAGATATTGTTCATATATTTCATCTGACATTTGAGCGTTCCATTTTTCCGCATTTAAAATTTCGCCTGTCTCAAAATCAATAAATTCGCCCTGTAATTTTCGATACGCTTCATATCCCAATTGTGAAAATGCAATCAGCATAGCATCCACGGCATGGTGTGCATAACTTTCTTCACGGTTCTTATCCAGTTTCATATTCACACGCATCTGATAAGTGTAGCTTCCCCGTATCACTTTTACCTTTGTATTAATTTCTTTTGCACGAAAATATCCTTGTACAGTGTTCAATACTACTCTTGCCGCATAACCTGTATCATTGATATTTCGATTGATAAATCCACGTAACACCTCTGCTTTTGTAATATCTTCACTATACAAAAGATTCTGTACTTTCTTTTTGGAAATACCATATTCTTTTTTCTTCGACAATTTCATCACCAAAGCTTTATACTGTTCAAAAGACCATTGGTTATTGGCATGTATTAAATAATAATATGGCGTCTGATTTCCTTTCTTCTGATTTTCCTCACCATACACAAGCACTTTATTGTTTCTGGAATCATCAAAAGAAATTGATCTTGGAATAATATGATCAATTTGAAATAGCTCCGAATGTTTAATCAAATCCTCCGGCTCAATCGTTTTACCGGAATATAAGCATTTCCCGTCCTGTTCATTCCACAATTTTAACTTTAACCCCAATTGCTTCTGATTGGAAAAATCAGTCGGTGAAAGCAATATATTATATTCTGCAGCCAGCTTCTTTTCAATATAAGCCAACTCTTTTTCGTTTTTCTTTTGCCTTTCTTTTTCCCATTTCTTTTGTTCCTCTGAATTCTGATCCCGAGGCATTTCAATTACTACTTCCTCTAATGTGCCATATTTTTTCATGAGCGCATTTAGTATTTTAAACGAAATTCTGACCGCTCTGCGGACAACCGGATTAAAAATATCTTCATCTGCTGCATCTACCGGTATATATTTATTTTTTTCGAATTTATCCATCTGCCCTCTCATAACACCCATTTCTGTCAACAGAGTCATTTGTTCTTTGGGCTGCTGATACATTTCCGGAATCAGCTCCTTCATTATTTTCAATGAGAATGAATGCCATTTACTAAATAATGCTCCATTTGTTTTTCTAAGTGAAATCAGGCAATCTTTTATTTCTTCTGACAATTTCACGTTTGCATGTTCAAATGCCTCCATCATAGCCTCTTGGTCCGTGTTAATGGTCAGAATATATCCGATTTCATCTAAATTTTCTCTGGAAAATTCTTCTATATTTACATGAATTTCTGCAAGAGCTTTTCTCATCTTATTATAAACTTCCATTTTATGGAAAATTTCTTTTTCGCTTTTGTCAATTCGGGCACCATAAAATTCTTCTATTTTTTCTCCCATAACATCTGCGATAATTTTCCGCATATTTATAGTGTTGCTTGTTTTTACTTTATCGATAATTATGCGTTTCTCATGTTCTTCCAGTTTTCTTCCGTTTATAGTCAGATTATTCAAGTCATTTAACAGATTAAATTCCTGTGCAGTATAAGAGGCTGATGCCGCGCGTAATTCCTCTTTATATACACTGCATTTTCCAATCAGCTTCTCGAAAATATTTTTTTCAGTAATATAGTCCCCATTTTCATCTAATCTCGTTGTAAATCTTCCATAATCAGTTCTCGACTTTTCGTTTCCTGGTCCTTCATAATATTTTCTTTTTCTCGTAAAAATTTCCAGATAGTCTTCACAGAATTCATCAGATATTTCGGAATGATAGTTTTTCTGCGTACATAAGACCTGCTGAATCTCTTTCGTATATGCGCCAATGGTAAACACATTACTCAAATCCAATTTTTCCCCCTGCGCATCCTCTATCTGTATCTGACCTCGATATTTTCCAACCTGTTCCAGTCTCTGCTTTTGAATTTCACATGGATAATTTGTTTCCAGTTCTTTTGCATTCAGCTTTAATCCATTTGCATATGCACTTGTTCCGCTAAGAGAAGTATCCTCCGCATCCTCTAAATAAGAGATCCCTCGATATTTCAGATAACTATACAAAATTAAATACAACTCATCCAAAGAAATGCTTTCGCGAAGTGCTTTCACTTTAAGTCCAACAATATCATTTTCCTGAACCTGCGGAATTGCAAATGCATATTCCTCCCACAGCTTCGTAAAATCATCTAACCGTGTTCTCTTTCTTCTCTTTAATCTTCTTGCCTGACGCATCCCCCTTCTCATCTGATTATCTGTTGCAGATGCCTCGGGGAAAATATTTGACCCGGCTTCTATTACGGTTTCGGTCTTTTTATCAATAACAGCAAAACCGACTGAGGCAACCCCTATATCCAAAGCTACAATATACTGCATACTTTTCTCCTTGTTATAATATCTTTTTCTAAATCAAAAATTTATTGTTCCTATTTCAGAATACACTTTTTCTTTTTATTTTGCAACTATTTATTCTAATCTTCCTAAATGGTTTCAAATATATTTTTATAAAAAGTACCCCTGCATTCTTGTATTTGACAATTTATGCAGGGGTATTTTTTGCTCCATTACTTATAAAATTTTGAGAGTTCACAAATCTCATCTTCAAACTAATTTTAGTTTTAATCTACAGTCACGTAATTTATTAGGTACTAAAATTAATCTTCCACAACATATTTTACAGTCACGTAATTTGTTTAGGTACTAAAATTTTAAAATAATTTTATCCATGTTTTTTAATGTTTTACAGTCACGTAATTTGTTTAGGTACTAAAATATAAAGACCTGAATACCATCCTTGTATCACTGTTTTACAGTCACGTAATTTGTTTAGGTACTAAAATCCCCGGACATTTCCATGGTAATATTGGTTAGTTTTACAGTCACGTAATTTGTTTAGGTACTAAAATATATTGACCCGCCGTATGTTTTGGGTACCAGTTATACAGTCACGTAATTTATTTAGGTACTAAAATTTCGGGTATGTAAATTCATCTCCTTCTTTCGTTTTACAGTCACGTAATTTGTTTAGGTACTAAAATCTCGCCGGATGCTGTCCTTGTCGATATAATGTTTTACAGTCACGTAATTTGTTTAGGTACTAAAATATTCTGTGCAACTGCTTAAATGATGTTGGCGTTTTACAGTCACGTAATTTGTTTAGGTACTAAAATTGGACGCTTCAAAGGAATTCAAAAAAGAACGTTTTACAGTCACGTAATTTGTTTAGGTACTAAAATCCATCAATTGTGTGCTCTTCTCCGAATTCGGTTTTACAGTCACGTAATTTGTTTAGGTACTAAAATCCATATCCATCCACCTTTGAAAGATATTCTGTTTTACAGTCACGTAATTTGTTTAGGTACTAAAATACATTGCTTCTACTTCGTCACGGTCCATTCGTTTTACAGTCACGTAATTTGTTTAGGTACTAAAATGGACAGAGTTTCCGTCCGGATAGCATACAGGTTTTACAGTCACGTAATTTGTTTAGGTACTAAAATCAGCTATGGCTATTAAAACGGGACTTACTGGTTTTACAGTCACGTAATTTGTTTAGGTACTAAAATCAGCTATGGCTATTAAAACGGGACTTACTGGTTTTACAGTCACGTAATTTGTTTAGGTACTAAAATATATCCATTTCAAAAATGACGTTGCTTTTCGTTTTACAGTCACGTAATTTGTTTAGGTACTAAAATCCCTCCATTATTTACAGTTAAATAATAATTGTTTTACAGTCACGTAATTTGTTTAGGTACTAAAATTTCTTTACTTCCTCCACCGGCAGACGTACCGTTTTACAGTCACGTAATTTGTTTAGGTACTAAAATTTCTTCCTGAAGGATTGTGTGAATAACGAAGTTTTACAGTCACGTAATTTGTTTAGGTACTAAAATCGTTGAGCCATAACACGCACAATGCGATTAGTTTTACAGTCACGTAATTTGTTTAGGTACTAAAATATCAAATTTAGCACTCCCTACTTTTGTATACCATCATTTTCAGATTCATTATATCATTTTTCAAGCTTTTAAAAAAGCCATTTCAGGCATTTTTTCCTCATCTTTCCACCTATCATTCAGCATCAATGTTTGATTAATCAGCTTACATATAACGTTTTCTTCCACCGTATATAAATATCCACCCTGTCCTATCTTTTGAATGATCTTCTGCAAATCAGTCTGCAATTGTTCTTCCGATATTTTCTTATTGCATGGATAATTATTCTCCACGTATGTTTCTATATCCTCAAATTCCGGCATCTGAAAATCCACTTCTCCCAGTACCGTGATCCCCGAACACAATTTTCTGTCACAGCACACATATCCTTCCAGACTTGTTGACAAAACAAAATATATATCGTATTTTTCGCCAATTTGTATCATTCTCTCCAAAATCTCATCATACTCTTTTGGCAAAATTAAATGGTCAATATTCTCTACTATGATCAACATTTTTCTTGGATTTAATCCCATTACACTTTCAACCAGATTCAAAAAAATTGTCAACAAATCAAAATTATTTTTATCCTCCAACGACGTTTGCTCATTTCCAACAACGCTCGATTTTTGAACCATCTCCCATACATCCGATTCCGCATAGGTTAATTCAATATCTCCTAAATGATTCAAATCTTTATTTATCATCTGAAACATTTCTTCCAATTCTCCATGAATGGTGCGCAAATGCAACTGCCAGTCAAATTCCTGCATGAGTCCCCTGACATATTCCACCATCAAACTTTGCTTCGACCATTTTATCCACATCAACAGATCTACTACCCCGCTTACTGATAAAACCGTAAAAAATTTTCTACCAACTAATTCATCATCTATTTTAACATTGTTTCTCCACTTATTCCGTTCTTCGGAATACTTATATGCACTAAAATATCTTCTTATGGATTCCAAAATATATGATTTCTTCGGAATGTTCTGACCGCATAACTGTGTGATAGGTTTCAACTCAAACGTATATTTCTTTTCATATTCTGTTACATCAATTTTCATAATATAATCAGCCTCTCTGTTCCAAGCACTGTCTCAGCTATTGACGGGCTTCCAACCAGCAACTTCATATCTGAATATTGCTTTTCTGTAACACACAGCAATCTAACATTTCCTTCCCTTGGTATAAATTTCTTTATCCGATTCTCCAACCGATTGGCATATTCCCTGCTTGGACACACTCTCACATATACCGAATACTGCATCATAACAAATCCTTCTTGCATCAGATTTTTTCGAAATATACGGTATGCCCTTCTTTCTTCCTCTGTTTCAACCGGTAAATCAAACATACACAGCATTCTCATAATTTTATAATCCATCCAGTTCTTCTCCAACAAATTCATCTATATCCGGGAACACAATATTCTCACATCGCTCCATGATGAAAGAAGCATATTGCTCCACATAATTTTCTATCATATTACATACAAACATCTTTTTATTTCTATACAATATTTTCATATTCAAAACATTTACCAACTGTCGTCTATGCTCTGCCGTAAAATACGGTTCATTTTTCATAACTTCATATGCAACAATATCTATAAGTGGACGCAGAGGTTCCATTAAATCATCCACAAGATTAAATCGGTTATATTCATTTTTATGATGAATACCAATCTGCGTGTTTAATCCATATCCCACACATACTCTTGCAATATATCCACGCAACACGGCATATCCGTAATCCAGCCCACTGTTCAATAAAATATCTTCATTGCCTCTTGAAAAAGAAGTTCCCATCAAAAGATTAAAATACACTTTTGCTGCATGTGCTTCTCTATTGCTTTTATCCCCATTCATGATTCCGGTTGAAAATTCTTCAATCATCCTGGTTCCTTCCAAATCATTTGTCAATCTGAAATATGCTTTGGATTGATTTTGAATTTTCACTGTTACAATATTTCTCCACAACTGTTCATAATATTCTTTGCTTTTTTCTATCTGATAGCCGATTACTTTTGACGCTCTGCTATGATTATCATAAGAACTATAATAGCCCGTTGGTAAATGCTTCTGATTGCATATCATTAACCCGATTCCCTGCTCCGACAACTGGCACAAAAGCCTTGCTGAAAGCATAGATGAAAGATTGTCCATAACGATCATGGAAATATCATCTAATGGTATCCATAGATCCTCCCCTTCTTTTGTAACAATCAGATTATTTAATTTCACTTTTATTGTTACTTCATTCTCAATCAATACCACCCTGAATGCCATATTTTCCCCCATAAGTAAAAAAAGAAGCACCCATCGGTGCTTCTGATTTCGGCATAAAGCCTTGTTTTAGTAGGTCTAAACAAATTACGTGACTGTAAAAAATTTGTTCTCTACGTATTTTATTATATTCCAACAAATATATTTTGTCAATCATATTATCACTTGTATTTCCATGATCTTCCATACGTAATTCTTCAAGGTCAACGAATTAACCTTGTTGCTTTAAATCCAGTAAAAATTCCGATGCAATAAATTTAGGGAGAAATAAACAAAAAACTTACTACGAAATCGTAGCAAGTTCTTCCTAGTGAGACACGGGGGATTCGAACCCCCGACAACTTGATTAAAAGTTATCTTTGTCTTTTTCACCATAATAAAAGAATCTTTTGTGTTATATGTTATTGTTTTCGATTTTAAGTTCAAAAATTTCTACTAATCTATGTTATTTCAATTTAGATATCTTTTACCCTACGTTTTTTGAATTTGATGATTCTTTTTTCTGTTCGGCTTTTGCCGCTCCGGCGTTTGCCAGTAGTAAAATGCTGTCCTGTTCTCCCGGACTGCATTGTCGGAAGTGTTCCAGAAGTTCTTGTTCCTGATCGGTTAGGGTTGGCGGTGCTTCTGGATTAAGATCTAACAGGTAGTCACTGGATACCTCTAAGTATTTGCATATTTTTATTATTGTTTCACCATTTGGTATAGTTCCATTTTTCCATCGGCTTGTTGGAGATTGGGCAAGCCCTGTGCCTTTTGCTAATTTGTTTAGTGTTAGATTCTTTTGTTTTAGAATCTTTTCTAAATTTTCATAAAACATTTGTTCCCTTTCTAAAAAAAGTTAGACTTTTTTGTCTTTTTTTCTTGACAGTGTATCTCGAAACGTCTATAATGTAATTATGAGGTAGACATTTTGAGATACATTTTATTTTTACCTCTAGTATATCATAACTAAAAAATTTTTACATTAGGTTTTTTCATGGAGGTGCTGAACATGAAAATTAAAATGGAAATATTAAAAAGTGTCTTTGATGATCATTTACGAGATTTTGAATTAGCGGATGCTATTTATATGGCTGCTGAACGTGAATTCATTGACTTTGATCTTGATCATGGAACTTCGGAAGAAATGAAAGCCGTTAGAGAGAAACTTCATTCTGCTTGTGCTGATCGTGAGTTTTATGCTGTAGTTCTTTGTAAATATTTACTAAGTTGTAAGGATCTTATATGTTTTGAAGCTGATCCAGTTGATGCTCCGGCTGATGTTCCAGAAGATGTTCCGGAAGATGCTCCGGAAGATGTTCCAGAAGATGCTCCGGAAGATGCTCCGGAAGATGTTCCAGAAGATGCTCCGGAAGATGCTCCGGCTGATGTTCCAGAAAATGCTCCGGAAGACTCTCCGGCAGATATTTTCCCGGTGATGTCCGCAAAATGTAATCTTTGCCCGTCTTGTGTGGATGGTCGGTGTTTCTTTGTTCCGGATGTTTATGACAGTATATTTCCGTGCCTGTCGCCTGCTTGGGATGACTTTTTTAAAAACGTCGGCTCTCACGGACCGGCACCCTGACGCGCGTTCTTCTCTTTGCGCATCCTTGGTTTAAGTCTTTTTAACCGACTGATACCGATTTATTGCCGAGAAAGGACAATCAAAGGTACATGTCCGTGATCTCCGTAGTCGCTGTGTGTATGTGTAAAAGCTGCAGTTTTGTAGTCTTGTGCGTATCCTTGTGGGTAAGCTTGTTTATATACCGGGGTAACGCGCTACAGCACACCGGGAAGTCACCTGTGGGGATCTTGCCGGGGTGCGTTATCCCGGTATATAAACAGCTTATCCATAGGATATGCATAGACGGAATGCAGTTTTTGCACATATGCATAGCGATTTTGAGAGGTAGCGGGATGGATCTGTGTTGGAGTTATGAGAAATACTCCCCCAATCGGTATCGGTTGGTTTTAATTGACAAGGTCATGGGGCGCGGTCATCCCCTGCGCGCGGTCTGGGTGCCGGGCTATGAGAGCCGCCGCCTGATAGATATATTGCAGGCGGCCTGGTATTTAAACAGTGGCGGTAAGATCCGGAACGGTTTAGCCGATCATACGATGTTGATTCTGGATCAGATCGCGGAATATAGAAAGGAGTCTTAACGCTGGTAAAGAAAAGTATAGCAAAATCCGTGCGGTTGACGCAGGAAGTTTATGATTACATCGAACAACAGGCTGGGAATGGATTTAACGAAAAATTTGAAAATATAATCCTTGAAGCTAAAAAAGGTGAATCAGAACGGAAGAAAGAACTTGCACGGCTTGACAAAGAAATTGAGAAACAGCGTAAAAAAGAAGCGTTGTTGTTTGACCAATATCGTACATTAAATTATTTTTTCAGAGATTTTTTAACAGTGCAGCATACATTAGAACGGCTTAAAAGCCAGATAGAAAAAGCTGCTGATTTAAACGGACAGATGGAGGATTAAAGATGAATAAATTTAGAATTTTTCTGTATTACTCGGGACTTGTAGACATGAAAGCAACTGAAACAAGGGATGCCGTCAAGGGTGTATCCATGGAGTTTCTTTTTTACGGCGAACACGGGGAGCAGGTAGAACCTACCGTTTCCGCTGACGGAGTATCCGGAACCAGACGCGGTAAATCGTTTCTTTCGGAGGACAAATTACATAAAGTTAGCTATGTTCCCGGTATTTACGATGGCACTTTTGAGATGACTGTCGGATCTGATGGAAAGCCAGTCCTTAAACTGGTGGATGTGGACTTTGTTGACGCTGCTGTTATTTCCCCAAAAGATTCCGGGAAAGGAGCTAAGTAATGAATGAAACTGAAATTTTGGAAAATCAGGAAACTGCTCCGGCTGCTTCTCCTACTGTTGACGGCTCTACAGAGGAAAGCGGATCAGATGATATTGTATCTTCTGAGACTGTTCAGGTGATTGATACGCCGGAAGTTCTGGCTTCAAAGATGAGTTACAATGTTGCTGTTTTATTCGTCCTGTCAATGTTGGTGGGGCTTATCATATTTCATATATTATCGCGGAGGTGGCAGACATGAATTTTGATTCAGATATGTTTGGGACATATTTGACCGTTATTGCCGCCGGAATATCCGCAGGTTTTGTTCTCGGCTTTATATCGTGGGGCATAGGCTACGCGATTTATAGCATAATAAAATTTTTTAAGATGGCTTGACCATCAGAAGGAGGTTACCTATGGAGACTATTCAGAGTGCAATGAAGACAGCCTTTCAGACTGTTCAGACGGATGTCATGTCCATGATTTCCGCATGTGTGCCTTTTGCGCTGGCTATCATTGGCACAGTGCTTGCCGTAACACTCGGCATCAAAGTTTTCAAAAAGCTCACCGCGCAGGCGTAGTTTTTCGGAAAATAGTTATCACTCTAAAAAGGGTAAGGGATTTCATGTGCCCTTACCCTTTTTTGTATCTCAATATTCACGCAGCGTCATTCGGATCAGGATTGATCTGCAGAAAAAATGAGATACATTAGAAACATTCGGAGAGTTTGCTACACACATACATTATTATCAGGATCATGATTATGATTTTTCCTGGTTCGTCCAGATCTGCTTTTTCTGGTTTCTGTTTTTGTGGTTCGGGCTTCGGCTGTGGTTGTGGTTTTTTGCCGTCCCTTCCGTAATGTTCCAGGTAATATTCCGGATCTCTTAATATGGTGTTTTGGTAGCGCCCTCTCCAATATCCTTTACTGTGTTTTTTCGGCGCGTATTGATCGTACCAGTATTTTTTGTCCTTTTTATCGTCTGGCATAGTCATCTCCTCCTGTTTTGATTATAGCATACTGACATATTTAATTACGAGGAATTTTTATGAAGCGAATTTTTAAAAAGATTGTACCTATCTTATTATCTATATTGATAGTTGTCGGTGTTGTTTTTTCCAGTTATGACACCGCCAAGGCTACCGGAATGGAAGAATATTTGTATGTGACGTACTGGGATATGATGAACACCCTTTATGCTATGTGCGGTTATGATATGAAAGTTTCCGATACGCAGATCAACACGCATGGGGTTACTGGTAAGCAGGCGTGGAACAATTTCACGTCATTCGTTGAGAATACAGCAAAAGTTCACTGGAAGTTATACTCTGATGCCGGAAAAGCTGCTGTGAACGAACTGAAAAACCTTGTAAACACTGCTACGGAAAAGGGTTTTTCTATGTCGCAGGATCTGTTTGATATGCTTAAGGATGTGTTTGGGTATCAGGTTAAATATGCAGGTAATCCAAATCAGTTTGATTGTTCATCTGCTGATTCTGTCTATAATTTTTTATGTGGGTTATGCGGTGCTGATAGTTCTTTTTCGGGTATATCTGATCTTCGGAGTTTTGCATCTTCTATATCTGTTTCTAATTTGCCTCTTAATGTAGTATTTGATAGAGGTGTTTATATTATGTTTTGTTGTGAATATTACTTGTTTTCTGATCAGCCTACTGAATCTAATGTTTCTCCGTGTTTATATTATTTTGATGAACATGGCAATAGGATTTGTATAGCACCTTATAAATATTATGTTAATGTTAATTCTAAGCGATGTAGCACTATGTCGGGTGGGTATGTTGGTATGCCTGCAAGTTGTACTTGGGTTGTCCGTCATGGGTCTATTTTGTCTCCTGATGTAGTAAGTGCTCAAGTGTCCGCTGGAGCATGTCCCGCCGAAGTTCCTGACGTACAGCCTTGGATTAAAAATCCTGTAATTCCGGATGAATGGCGAATTATTAAACCTGGGGAAAATCCGAAAAAAGATCCTGATGAAAAGCCGGATTTTATTCCCGGAATCATTCCTTTCAAACCTAAAACCCCGCAAAAACCGGATGGAACGGAAGAAACCGAAACAACGGAAAAGCCGGAAGATCCTGAAAAACCGAAGCCTGACAAAGATAAGGATAAAAAAAAGAAACCTGCTTGGAATCCTATAATTAATCCGCAAACCGGGAATGTTATTGATCCGGAGACTGGTCTTGACATTGATCCGGAAACGGGAAAACTTATTGATCCGGAGACTGGTAAGCTGATTGATCCAGATGATGCCGGATCTGGAGGCGGTGGTGGAGGTGGTATAGCTGATAAACTGGGGAAATATGGAGATATAACGAAATTATTTCCTTTCTGTATTCCTTTTGACATTGTAAATCTGATCAAAGGCATGAGTGCAGAAAAAGCTCCGCCCGTTTTTCATTTTAAGTATTATTTTAAATCTATTAATTACACATTTAAAGTTGATGTCGATTTGTCACAATATGCTAAATATATTAAATTGTTTCGCTATGGGATGCAGATCTTTTATATACTGGCGCTTATGTTTATGACAATCAGGATATCTAAATTATTTAGTTAGGAGTGATATTATGCAACTACTTTACGGAATTATATTTGCCATGCTCGTGCTTTGTGTTGGTTTAGTTTTTAAAATTTTACCAACCAGTCCATTTCTTGCTTATCTTGGTGTGTCCGAGTTTAGCGAATATCTACCTTATATTAACTATTTTGTACCTATAGATGCCTTTATCGTAATATCGGAGGGCTGGCTTGTCGCTGTAACGGCATGGATTATCTTGAAATTTGCCCGAAAAGCTGTGACAACTGTTACAGAAATTACACCCCTTATGTAGGAGGTTTTATGATTACTCTTTATTCTGGAACACCGGGTGCAGGGAAATCCCTGCATCTGGCATCCCGGTTATATCATTGGATGCAATACCGCCCTGCTCCGATCATCGGCAACTTCTCCTGTGATTTTAGCAGCATAAACAAACCGAAAGGTTCTTTCCTGTATATTGATAACGCTTTCCTTACTCCTGAGCGTTTAATAACGTTTTCCCGTAACTATTCTGAATACGTGGGACGGAGAGTAAAGGAAGGAGAGATTTTGTTAGTGATCGATGAGTGCCAGATCATGTTTAATGCCAGGGAATGGGGGCAAAAGAACCGGGCTGCATGGTGTAGTTTTTTCACCCAGCACCGAAAACTTGGCTATGAGGTTATATTGGTGGCACAGTTTGACAGGATGCTTGATCGGCAGATCCGCAGCTTGATCGAATATGAGTGGGTACACCGTAAAGTCAGCAATTTTGGAGCTGCTGGAAAGCTTCTTTCCCTTTTTGCTGGTGGTAAATTATTTGTTGCGGTAAAAGTCTGGTACCCCATGAAAGAAAAAGTGGGAAGTGAATTTTTTGTAGCCCGTAAGAAATTTTATTCCATTTACGATACCTATGCTCTTTTCTCCGCTCCTAGTTGATTTATTTTGTGTATCTCAAAAAGTCCGGCGCTTCCGGTGCCAGGAAAATTTTTTGAGATACAACGAAGAACGGCACGCCCCGGACAAGATGTGACGCGGGGGATTGAGGGGGACCCGCGGCGCGGCTTGCCCGGGGTGTGACCACGGGGCTGTAATACGTGGTCTGAAAATACACAACTAATTCTTGCTAAACTCTGATGAATACTGACTTTGAACCCATTTATGCAATTTCGTAGAATTGCAATTCTACGAAAAAATATTTTTACATGGAGGTGGTTATTTTGATTGACAAGTTGTATATTAAAAAATCTTTTATATACAATGAGTTTGATGAGGTTGAAAATACATACTGGTTTGATTTTAAGCAAAAAAAGTTTCTTCACAATATTGATACATTTTATTATTCCGTCAAGTTCAAAAATGATTTTACAAATGATTCTAAGGACTTGAGTGTGAAACGCTTCCGCAGGAAGTTTGATGCGATTGGTCAGGAATGGGAAAAACTGAATGACTATTCGTCTGGTGTGTCCTTTTTCTTTGATGGTCTGCCTGGTGCTTTGAACTACAAACCTTTTAGTTATGCCGGATGGTATAACATTTGTTTGGAATGTCCGGAGTTATTTGATATCTTTTTCGCTCCAAAAGTTCCGCACTCTTCTGATAATGGTGATTCAGTAACCTGTGAATGTGTGGTGCAGATTCGTAGTTATATGCTTTGGATGTATGGGGTTCATATAGCTTATGAACGTTCTTATGAGTATGTAAAAGCGATTGCAGATTATTTTGGACTTGAAATTGATTTTGTCCAGGAGAACCGTGTGGACTATTGTTGGCACTCTAACTATTTAAAAAACCCGGAAAAGTTTTTCAGTCCGGAAAACTTCTATAAAATGCGTGTGGATCGTTTTAAAGATGCATTATTACATACTTCCAAAAAGGGATCAGAAGATTTTGAGATTGATTATCTTGCTATTGGAAAGCGATCTGATAAAATTTTTATTCGAATTTATTTGAAATCAAAGGAAGTAGTTGAAAAAGGTTATAAACCATGGTTTTTTAAAGTTTGGTTGTTCAATGGACTTATTAACAGATATGATATGTATTGTTATGAGTATGCATTTTTAAAACACAGTTGGAAAGCTTTAGATTATGGTCGATTGCAGTATTATGCAGAATTTGGACGTCAAAAACATTATGTTGAGAAATGCCGCAGGATTTTAACAAAAAAAGAAGATATTTCGCCGGATTCACTTCATAAACTCGCAGATCTGCTTACTCCGCCTGTTAATTTGATTATGAATGTGGAGTTCCAGACAATGAGGAAACATACAAAAACATATGAACTTTTACCTTTCTTTGATAATTCGTCTAAGGGAGAGGGAAAACGTGTTTATGATTATTTTGACAACTGGAAACTCATTTGTGATTATCTTACAAATAAAGTTTTACGGTTAGTTGAACCCCATGAACCCGGAAAAAATGATTCAAATAAATCTCGCCGTGATTTGTGTCCTTTCTGGAAAGCACTTCGCAGCTGTAAACTTACGGATGCATTTATACCGGATGATCAGAAATCACTTGTTAGAATGTATACAAGAAAACTGAATAGTGAAGTTGTGAAAGCTCGCGCTGTTAAATCTGCTATAACATATGGTATTTATACCCGTGGTATTAATAGTGATGATCCTTTGAGGGATTGTATTGAGGCGCTTTGTATGTTAAACGATAATGATGTTGAAGATGCAATTCGTTTTAAAACAAAGAAAATCCGCCAATTCAATTCGGATGAATTAGCGGACACAATGAAAAATGCTGTTAAGCGTTCCAGTAACCTTATGATTATTGATAAAGATACCGGAGATATAATTTTCAACTCTTAGCTTTGTTATAACATGAAAAAGCCAAAAAGTAAAGGTGAATGTTGCAAAGTGATGGTATATCTCCAGATAAGGAGGGTTTTTATGAATGTACAGATGGCTTACAATTTATTTTTAGTGGATCATGAAGCATATTGCTCTGAACAGTCTATTGTATATTATCGGTTTAATGTGCAGAAGTTTGTTGATTTTCTGTCTGATCGGATTGGATCAGCGTCTGATCTGATCGAGTGTGATATGATTTCTCGTGAGTTGGTGCTTGCATATCTCTCTCAGCTCCGCGGTACAGGTTGCAAAAATACTTCCGTTAATACCTATTTTCGTGCAGCAAAGGTATTTTTAAACTATTGCATTGATGAAGGGTACTGTTCTGCTGATGTTTTGCGGAAAGTAAAATTTCTGAAAAAAGACAATGCTCCGGTGTTTCCTCTTACGCAATGGGAAGTTGATGAAATTGACGGTTGTTATAATGATAAAACAGAATCCGGACTTCGTAACCTTTGCATTATCCATTTGATGCTAGATGCTGGTTTCCGTCTCGGTGATGTGGTGTCTCTTACATTTAAGGGAATCAATTTCAAACTCAATTACCTGACAATTAAAGGTAAAGGGGATAAGTTCCGGACAGTGTTTCTTTGTCCTAAATTAAAACGGATGCTTTACCATTATTTGATCAAATACCGGGCTTACACTCCGGAAGATGATTTTCCGGTGTTTGCTCAGGTTGGAACAACTGAACCAATAACAGAAACGTCTGTGAAAATGGTTTTTGCCAGATTAAAAAAGCGATCCGGTATAGATCGGTTGCATCCGCATCTGCTTCGGCACACATTTGCAACGTCTTTTATTATTGGTGGCGGCAATTTGGAATTTTTGCGCATGATGTTGGGACATAGTGATTATGCAACAACTAAAATGTATTTACATCTCGCCCAACAAGCTAAGATGTTGCACAGCGATATATACAGATTAGATTCAGTATTTTTTCAGGCTGGGTATTAAGGAGGAATTATGGATATAAAAGAATTTACTATAACATTGGATGAATATGTAGTTGTTGATCCTGTGGATGGTTTTTGCTACTTCTGGTCAAAGTCAGAATTTGAAGCAAATCTTTTTTATAAGGTCAATTGTTCGCTTCGCGCTTCTTTGATTCATGTGTAATGTATCTCAATATTAAATGGCTGCGGCGCTGATCAGGAAAACCGGCTTTGATTTGTGAGATACATTTTGAAATGTATTACAATTTCTTTTCCTGGCTCCGGTTACTTCAGAAAAATTGAGATACAACGAAAAAGGACTTCCATCTCTGGAAGTCCTTACTTTTTATTTATATTAAAACATATAATTAAAAAGTTCTTAGTGAGACACGGGGGATTCGAACCCCCGACAACTTGATTAAAAGTCAAGTGCTCTAC
>OGWR01001569.1_pt1 | contig 18162 bp, 7 predicted proteins | sample 1576061 | NCBI WGS metagenome assembly OGWR01 (sample SAMEA3541511, study PRJEB24748) | human gut metagenome | biome: human gut; feature: human-associated habitat; material: faeces | place: China | collected 2012 | reverse complement strand
AGAGATAGAATCTTTTTCTGTGTTGAAAGATGCTGCTGCAAGTGCTGTTTATGGAGTGCGGGGAGCTAATGGTGTTATTTTAATTAATACAAAACGCGGACAAGTTGGTAAACCTCGTGTGACTGTAAAGGCTGAATTTGCAGCTACACAGCCTGTTAAACTTCCCGAGTATTTGGGTGCGGCAGATTATATGCAGGTTTTGGATGATATCTTGATGGATACAGGACAACAGCCTAAATATACAGATCGTATTGCAAAAACTCGTGCAGGTTATGATCCTGATTTATATCCGGACGTGAATTGGATGGATGCAATTGCAAATGATTATGCTTCGAATCAGCGTGTAACAGTAGATATCTCTGGTGGTACAGAGACATTACGTTATTCTTTTGTTGCTGCTGCGTATAATGAACGTGGTATTTTGAAACGTGATAAAAGCTATGATTGGGATCCTACTATTAAATTGCAACGTTATAACGTTCGTTCTAATGTGGATTTGAAATTAAGTCCTACTACGCAATTACGTTTTAATATTGGTGGATATTTGCAAGATAGAAATTCTACAACGAAAGATATATCCCAAATTTTCCAGAAAGCGTTCGTTGCCGTACCTCATGCTTTCCCTGCACAGTATTCCAGTGGACAGATACCGACAACAGAGGAGCCAAACGTTTGGGCATGGGCTACTCAAAGTGGATATAAAAGAAGAAGTGACAGTAAGATTGAAACACTGTTTTCTGTAGAACAAGATTTGAAATTCTTACTTCCGGGATTGAAAGTAAAAGGTACATTCTCATTTGACAGGTTTTCTTCAGGTACTGTTTCTCGTGGAAAGACACCGGATTATTATGTACCTGCTACAGGACGTGATGATGAAGGTAATTTGATTATAGCATCAAAATCCAATGGTACTAATTTCCTGGATTACTCAAAAAGCGGTGACTATGGAAATAAGAGCGTATATATGGAAGCAACTTTGTCTTATGACCGTACATTCGCAGAGAAACATTCCGTTGCTGCAATGTTATTGTTTAATCGTCGTAATTATGATGATGGAAGCAAGTTGCCTTACCGTAATCAGGGATTGGCAGGACGTGCATCTTATACCTATTCGGGTAAGTATGTAGGTGAATTTAATTTTGGCTATAATGGTTCTGAAAATTTTGCCAAAGGCAAGCGTTATGGCTTTTTCCCTTCAGGAGCAATTGGCTGGATTGTATCAGAAGAGGCATTTATGCAACCATTGCGTAAGGTCATATCTAAATTGAAATTGCGTGCGTCCTATGGTCAGGTAGGTAATGCTAATTTAGGTGGACGTCGTTTTGCATACCTTTCTACAATTACCGATGATTATGCTACATTAGACATGTATAAATGGGGATTGGATAGCAGTTATGGTTTGACTGGTATGGCGGAAGGTGAGTTTGCCGTACAAGATTTGACGTGGGAAATTGTAAATAAGATGAATTTGGGGGTTGAGCTAGGCTTCCTGAATGGTATGATTGATTTACAATTAGATTATTTCGATGAACGTCGTAAAGATATATTTATGCCACGTGAATCTGTTCCAATGACAGCTGGATTTATGAAGCAACCTTGGAAGAATTTTGGGAAAGTAACTAATCAGGGTGTAGAGGTTACTTTAAATGTTAATAAACAGTTTGGCAAAGACTTATTTGTCAGCTTAATGGGAACATTTACCTATGCTCATAATGAAATAACAGAAAAGGATGAACCTAGTGCAGTAGTTGGTACTAACCGTGCTGAAACAGGACATCCGGTAGGACAATTAACTGGCTATATAGCAGAAGGTTTGTTTACAGAAGACGATTTTGAAGACGTAAGTACAGGTAAACTGAAAGAAGGAATTCCGACTCAAAGTTTTGTAAGCAAACTCCGCCCGGGAGATATCAGATACAGGGATGTCAATGGTGATGGTAAAGTGGACGTATTTGATAAATCTCCAATCGGAGGAACAAAAGATCCGGAGATAGTATATGGCTTTGGACTGAATATGAAATATAAGGATCTAGATTTTGGAGCTCTCTTTCAAGGAATAGGTCGTAGTTGGAATATTTTAGGATCAAGCATTATTCCGGGTGCCAATAGAGGAGTGACAGGCAATATGTTTACTAATGCAAATGATCGTTGGACTGTAGACAACCCAAGTCAGAACGTATTTTATCCGCGTTTGGATGACGGTATAAATAGTAATAATAACCAACCATCTACATGGTGGCTGCGGAATATGAGTTTTTTACGTTTAAAAAACATTGAACTTGGTTATTCCTTACCAAAGAATTTGTGGAGAAATACTACAGTTATATCAGGCATTCGTCTTTTCGTGAGAGGAACAAATCTTTTAACATTCTCAAAATTTGATTTGTGGGATCCGGAAGTCGAAAATACTACAGGGGCTGCGTACCCAATTATGAAATCGTTATCTGCAGGTTTTGAAATTAAATTCTAATAATAGCGCATATGAAAAATAGCATATTAAAATTTATAGTACTAAGTATTATTACGACATTTACTTTTTCTTCTTGTTCTGATTATCTGGATAAGCAACCGGATGACCAGTTGGATTTAGAATCAGTATTTGAGAATAAAAAGAATATGGAACGTTGGCTGGCATATATTTATCGTGGTCTGCCTGAATATTATACTTATGATGGTCCCGATGCCATAGCTGATGAACTGATTCCTTCAGTTGGTTGGGAAGCGCAAGGATTTAAAGCCATTCAATATCAAAAAGGTAACTGGACAGCAGACAATCCCGGGGTAATTGCTTATTGGAATACTTATCCCAAATATATTCGTTCTGCTTATTTGTTTATAAAACATGCTCACCCATTGGAGGCTGTACCGGCTGAAGAAGTAGACTTTATGAAAGCTGAATGCCGTTTCTTTATAGCTTATTATAATTCTATGATGGCTATAGCTTATGGTTCAGTTCCTATTATTCGCGAGGCTAGTGAAAGTACTTCGGCTGATGATCTGATGTTGAAACAAGAGCCGTTTTATAATGTAATTGATTGGGCAGATCAAGAAATGCTGGAAGCTTCAAAACAATTGCCTGCCACTCAAACTGAAGATAAGAAATATGGTCGTGTGACTTCTGTTGGATGTTTGGCAATGCGTGCTCGTATGTTATTATTTGCTGCTAGCGACTTGGTGAATGGTAATCCTGCATTGGCGAATATAAAAAACATTGACGGAACTCCTATCTTTAATTCTGCACATGATCCGGAACGATGGAAAAGAGCAGTAGATGCTTGTAAACTGGTTATCGATGAGGCGGAAGCCGCTGGCTATCATTTGCATTATGAATATTTGGATAACGGTGATATTGATCCTTTTCTTTCTTATCAGAATGCAGTGATGAAGAGATGGAACGAAGCTAACAGAGAATTACTGTTTGTTCGCACAATGGATTCCGGTGGATGGTATGATAAAAACTGTATTCCACGTGGTTTGGGTATTAATGGAGTGGGAGCGATCGGAATAACTCAATCTTTGGTTGATGCTTTTTTCATGAGAAACGGTCAAAGACCTATTATAGGTTATAATTCGGATGGTTCTCCTAAAGTTAACCCTGATGCTAATTATTCAGAGACAGGCTTTAGTACGCAAAAAGAGACTTATTCTACAAAGTGGCAGTATGGGTCTTCAGAAGGAGATCGTAATAAAGATGAAAATGTAGTTGTAGATGCCAATACCTATAAAATGTATTGTGACCGCGAGCCTCGTTTTTATATTTCAGTACTGCATAACGAACAATGGCATATTGGTGGTAAGAGAAATACAGATTTCTATATGGATGGTAAAGACGGTGGTCCTTCTCATGACGCTCCGTGGAGCGGCTATCTGGTACGTAAGAGAGTAGACCCATCTGCAAATCCCAAAGAAGGCAGTGGAGATTATAAAAATCGTCATGGTGCACTATGTCGTTTGGCAGAGATCTATTTAAGTTATGCTGAGGCGTTGAATGAATATAGCATTGAGAAGGGCACTTATACTGCCAATCAAAAAGAGATTCTGAAATATGTCAATTTGATTCGTGAGCGTGCGGGTATTCCCGAATATAGTGTTTCAGCTGAAGAAGGCAAGATAACAGCCCCATCAGATCCTGTAGAAATGCGCGAGTTAATTCGTCAAGAAAGGCGTGTGGAATTGAATTGTGAATCTGGACTTCGTTTTAATGATCTGCGTCGCTGGAAATTAGCCGAGAAAGTATTGGATGGTGATTTTTATGGCATGAATGCTTATATTAAAGTATCCGATGCGGACTATAGAAATAAATATTATACTCGTACAGTATATCAGACACGTAAATTTATAAGCTATTGGTGGCCTATTCCACAGGACGATATTGATAAGAATTGGAATTTGGTACAAACTCCTGACTGGACCGTCGGAAACCAATAAATAGTTATAATATTAATATATTGAATATAGATATGAAAAACGGATATATATTTAAGAAGAACCTTTTACGGTTCTTCTTCCTGACACTTGCTTCGTGTTTCATAGTAGCATGCAATGATGATGACGATGCTACTAATTCGCTCGACAATCGTACAAGTTTAGTTCTTACTCCTTCTGATTATGAAATAGAACTCAAGGAAGATACCCCGGATGAGGTTGCATTGACGTTAAACTGGACGGAAGCTGACCCAATAGGCTCTGACTATTATATTTCCTATCTTTATAAAATGGATCTGGAAAATAACAGTTTTGGAACAAACACAATGATAAGGGAGTATATTGATGATGATTTTTCTAAAAGTTATACTCATAAAGAATTGCAGAGTTTATTGGTGTCAAAGTGGAAGCAGCAGCCTGGTGATTTAGTAAAATTACAAGCCCGTATTATCGGTTCTGTAGAAGGGCCTAAGTTTGTAAAACCGGAAGTTTCTACAGTTACTATAAAAGTAAAGATGTATTCTGAAAAGACTTTTGTAGCAGACCATCTTTATATGTCAGGCACAGCTGTTGATGGTGAAGATATTGAAATCTTGCCAATGGAAAGTCAGCCGAAGCGTTATGTTTCCATTTGTGACTTGAAGGCAGGTAATCTTCACTTCCCGATTGTTTGGAAAGATGAAAATAAGATTAATGCCATCTCACCAGTTGCTGCAGAACAACAGATTACTGATGGAGCAATGGAAGCTAAAATTAAGGGGATAGATAATGCTGGATATTGGGTGATTCCTGAAGATGGGCAGTATCGTGTAGTGGTAGATTTTGAAACACGTACCGTTACTATAGGTTTGGCTAGTAATTTTATAGAAGCTGATAAAATCTATATTGCCGGAACTTGTGTTAGTGCAGATGTAGAGATGACTCGCACGATAGAAGATGAAAATCAATATGCGTTCCATGCAGAACTGCAACCAGGTACTATTTATTTCCCGATCTTGTTTAATGGACAGAAAGATATGGCTATTGCTCCCGAAGAATCAGGCGATTTTACAGATGGTACAGCAATGAATATCTCGACAATGAGTCCGGAAACAGCTGCGCTTGGTTATCATTGGAATATTAAGATTGCGGGTGTCTATCGTATTGTGATTAACATAAATACTAAAAAGGTTACGATTTACTCCCCCGAAACAGATCCTAAACCAATGGTTGTTTCGTGGACATGGAACAATAATACGGTGACTACCACTATTGAAAGAGTCTTTATTTGGGGACCATACGATGGATGGGCTAAAGATGGCACTGGTGATACAGGATTCACTATGGCTCATTCTATGACACCTAGTTTGGCAAATCCTTATTTGTTTATATACAAAGGAGCGGAGTTACCCAGAAAGAATTCCATTAAAGACAAAGATGGAAATGCACATCCGGGTGGATTGAACTTTAAAGTCGGACCGCAAAGTGCAGGTTGCTATACCTTTGGCTCAACAGCAGATGCCATCAGAGGATCTTATGACGGTTGCCTTGATATTGCAGAGAGTGACTACAATCAGAAACAGACTGTAGTCGGAGGGCAATCTCACAACCGCTATGCCTTCTTTAGTGTACCTGTAGGAGTTAATTACATAGAATTAGATATTAAAGAACTGACAGTCTTCTTTGATAAGAGATAATCAAGCAGGATAAAATTAAGAGTGCTATATCAATCTCGTGATTTTTATATGAATAAAGAGAACAATGATATAGCACTCTTTAAAAAACAATTAGTAGTATGGTTATAAGAAAGATTAGTTATTATAGAGTAATTGTGTCTCTTTGTCTGTTTATGTTCCTTTTATCTCCTGTTTTCGGAGACGAGAATTCAGCCGTTTCATTTGATAAGGAACTACCGGAGAATAACATAGTTACGATTCAGCCTGATTCTTTGCGTATTCTTCATAACCCGCTTACAGGATGGGTGCTCTATGCAAGTATGGGAGTGGATGCTGCGGATTTTTGGGCACAGTATGACCATATGTATATTCCTGAATTAGGACACAATGTTAGTGTGACAGATTATGCTCATACGCTTTATATTCGCGCTAGTTGGACAGATTTTAATCCACAGGAAGATGTATATGGTTGGAAAATAGATTCTAATTTAAGAGCATATATTGAAGGAGCTTATCAGCGGAATATGCGTTTGGCATTTCGTGTTGTAGTTGACAGTCGTGATAAGAGAACAGAATTTACTCCTCAATTTGTAAAAGATGCCGGTGCAAAAGGATTTATGAATAAAGGTAAATGGTCACCTTATTCTGACGATTCAGTTTTTCAGAAGTACTATACTAAATTTGTGAAGGCCCTGGCTAAAGATTTCAACGATCCTTCGAAAGTTGAATTTATAGATGGATTCGGACTTGGGAAATGGGGAGAATATCATACAATGATTTATTCAACAGGTGATGATACTCCAAAGAAAGCAGTTTTCGATTGGGTGACAGATATATATTCTCAAGCTTTTGATAAAGTTCCAGTAGTAATTAACTACCATAGATGGATTGGTGCGGGAAAAGATTGGGTAGATGATGAACATTTTGCTGCTGACAGTGAAGAAATGTTAGAAGGAGCAATCAAGAAAGGATATTCATTGCGTCATGATGCATTTGGCATGACAACCTATTATGGCAGTTGGGAGCGTAGGTTCGCAAAAAAATATCGTAATATCTGCCCCATTATTATGGAAGGTGGTTGGATTGTCAAATCACATAGTTATTGGCAGGATCCTAGAGGATATCGCAAGGATTCACACGAGGACGTAAGACGCGGTGAGTTTGATGACAGCAAAGAGGCACATGTCAATATGATGGATTTCCGTTTTGGTGATACAGAGTCCTGGTTTAAAGATGCTTTTGATTTAGTACGCCGATTCCTTCGGGAGGGGGGGTATAGGCTCTATCCCAGTGAAATCTCTTTGCCGCTAGAAGTCTCTAAAAAAACAACTCCGACTATTAAACATTGCTGGAACAATTTGGGATGGGGGTACTGTCCTACTAATATTCCGCAATGGAATCAAAAATATAAAGTAGCTTTCGCTTTGCTCGATTCTGAAACGAATGAGGTGCGATATACATTTGTGGATACGAATACTGATTTATCGAAGTGGATAAAAGGAAGTCCCGTTGAATATGTATTTGAGCCGGATATGTCCAAAGTTGAAACGGGTACTTATGTTTGGGCTGTGGGTTTGGTTGACCGGAGTAATAAAGATCTCATAGGGCTGGATATTGCCGCCAAAGGGGATATATTGGATTCGGGCTGGTTAAAATTGTCGAAAGTAAGCATAAAAAAATAAGAGCTATAGGTATGAAGATTAATTTTCAAAATATGTGCAGTTTGAGAAAAATAAGTTGTGGGCTTATTTTTTCTATGGCTATATCATTAGTCGCTTGTGGCAGTGATAATGATGAAGAAGGAGGTGATAATGGTGATGATGGTTTGGTAGAAGATACTTCTATTCCTGGAAACAGCATTGTCACGGTAAAGCAGAATCGAAATATCATTTTGCATAATCCTCTTTCCGGATGGGTATTATATGCGGGTATTGGTGATGGTTTATCTTCCACATTCTGGCAGGATTATGATAATTTCCCGTCATCGGAAGGCACTGTAAAGGTCTCTGATTATGCAAATACCTTATACCTTCGTGGTGCTTGGGCTGATTTTAATCCTGAAGAAGGAAAATATGCATGGAACTCCGATTGTGATACCCCTTCGGCTAAGCGACTGAAGATGTTGATAGAGGGAGCTAAGCAAAGAAATATGAAATTGGCCTTTACTTTTGTGGTGGATAGTCGTGATAAGCACTATAATTTTACTCCGAATTTTGTAAAAGAGGCTGGCGCGAAAGGATATGAAACACAAACAGGTTCAGTAAAAGTATGGTCTCCCTATCCGGATGATCCTATTTTCCAGAAATATTATGAGAAATTTATCAGGGCTTTGGCTAAGGATTTTAATGATCCCGACAAAGTACAGTTTGTAAGTGGTTCAGGATTTGGAAAATGGGGAGAGTATCATAGTGTATGGTACTATCAGGTGCGTGAGTTGGGAAAACCGGAGCTGCCGACTCGTGAGGCTGTTTTCGATTGGGTGACAGATTTATATTCTCAAGTATTTGATAAAGTTCCTGTGTTTGTAAATTATCATCGTTGGATAGGTACAAGTAAAGAATGGGATGGCAATAACTATGATAAAGATACTGAAAGATTAATAGGAAAAGCAGTAGCTAAAGGATATTCATTACGTCACGATGCGTTTGGTATGAAAACTTATTATTCTACTTGGGAACGCAATTTTATAGCCAAGTGGAAGTATCTCGTTCCTGTAGTAATGGAAGGTGGCTGGGTGAAAAATTCTCATGGAAACTCGATTCAGGGAGATGGATATGCCAATTATGCAGAAGTACGTCAGGGTGAGTTTGATGAGGCTAAAACAGCCTGCGTCAATATGATGGATTTACGCTATAATTCAGACTTTCGTAATGGAGAAACTTATTCATGGTTTAATGAAGCTTTCCAATTAGTTAAACAATTCTGTACAGAAGGAAGCTACCGTTTATTTCCAGACAGAATTTCTTTGCCTACAACTATCTCTAATGGTAAACAGATTGAAATAGCGCACCGTTGGAATAATTTTGGTTGGGGATATTGTCCGACGAATATTCCCCAGTGGAAGAATAAATATAAAGTGGCTTTTGCTTTATTGGACACCAAGAATGATAAACCGAAGTATGTATTTGTTGATGGAGAACCGGAAGCTTGTGATTGGGTGAAAGGTACGGCTAAATCATATACGTTTACAACCCGGGTTGAAGGCGTGGAGGCAGGTAAATACATGTGGGCTGTTGGGATTGTTGACACGGCAAAGCAGAATGAGATTGGAATTCACCTTGCTGTAAAGAACAATGTAACATCTGCCGGCTGGTTGAAATTATTTGAAGTTACCGCTCGGTAAGTCATAGTCAATTGCTACGAGATACATTAATTGTTGGAAATGAATGTATTGGCAGGTCATAGTTCTCCGGTTCGTTGGGGATATATCTCCAAGATGCTAGCCATATATATGCTACGTATTGGATCTATAGATCCAACGTGTTGGGCATATATCTCCAATGAACTGATTGTAAGTGACTGGTACTTAGGTAAATGATAAGTGTATGGAATGGCTGGAATAATTATTTGCTTACGTATTGCTTGATATACATCTGAAAACTAGAAATAATAATTAACTGACAAAAACATTGATGAGAAAAAAAGTTTTGATTTTGGGATTGTGCCTATTGGGAGTCACACATTCTCTTTCGTCAAAAGATAAAAAGAGTATTCCTTTGTATAAGGATGCCAAAGCTCCAATTGAAAAACGTATTGATGATTTAATATCGCGTATGACATTGGAGGAAAAGGTTTTGCAGCTAAACCAATATACATTGGGACGAAATAACAATGTGAATAATGTTGGCGAAGAAGTGAAAAAAGTACCGTCAGAGATTGGTTCTTTGATTTACTTTGATATAAATCCAGAGTTGCGTAATAGTATGCAGAAAAAAGCGATGGAAGAATCTCGTTTGGGCATTCCCATCATTTTTGGCTACGATGCTATTCATGGTTTTCGCACCATATATCCTATTTCGTTGGGGCAGGCCTGTTCATGGAATCCGGGATTGGTAGAACAGGCATGTGCGGTATCTGCACAAGAAGCCCGCATGTCTGGGGTTGATTGGACTTTTTCTCCCATGATCGACGTGGCACGTGATCCTCGATGGGGACGTGTAGCCGAAGGATATGGTGAAGATCCTTATACAAATGGAGTGTTTGCCGCTGCTTCGGTGCGTGGGTATCAGGGAGATGATATGTCAGCAGAGAACCGTATGGCTGCTTGTCTGAAACACTATGTAGGTTATGGTGCTTCGGAGGCTGGGCGAGATTATGTTTATACCGAAATTTCAGCTCAAACTCTTTGGGATACTTATCTACTGCCCTATGAGATGGGAGTGAAAGCTGGTGCGGCCACTTTGATGAGTTCTTTCAATGACATCAGTGGAGTACCCGGGTCAGCTAATCCTTATATCATGACCGAGATATTAAAGAAACGCTGGAAACATGACGGGTTCATTGTGTCTGACTGGGGGGCTGTGGAACAGTTAAAGAATCAGGGATTGGCCGCTACAAAGAAAGATGCTGCTCGGTATGCTTTTAATGCGGGGCTTGAAATGGATATGATGTCTCATGCCTACGATCGTCATCTGAAAGAGCTTGTAGAGGAAGGTAAGGTAACAATGGCACAAGTTGACGAATCAGTTCGTCGGGTATTGCGTGTAAAATTTCGTCTGGGTTTGTTCGAACGTCCTTATACTCCGGTTACTAATGAGAAGGAGCGTTTTTTCCGTCCGCAAAGTATGGCTGTGGCCGCTCAACTGGCAGCAGAATCAATGGTGCTGTTGAAAAATGACAATCAGATATTACCACTTACAAATAAAAAAAAGATTGCCGTAGTAGGTCCAATGGCAAAAAATGGTTGGGACTTATTGGGTTCCTGGTGCGGACATGGAAAAGATACGGATGTGGAAATGCTCTATGATGGGTTGACTGCCGAGTTTGGAGGAGATGCCGAATTACGTTATGCAATGGGATGCAAACCGCAGGGCAATGACCGTTCAGGTTTTGCTGGCGCATTGGACGTTGCTCGTTGGTCTGATGTAGTCATTGTTTGTTTGGGCGAGATGCTTACCTGGAGTGGTGAGAATGCTTCCCGTTCTACGATTGCTTTGCCACAGATTCAGGAAGAATTGGTGAAAGAACTAAAGAAAGCCGGAAAGCCTGTCGTACTGGTATTGGTGAATGGACGTCCGCTGGAATTGAATCGTCTGGAACCGGTTTCCGATGCTATACTGGAAATCTGGCAACCGGGTGTGAATGGTGCGCTGCCGATGGCAGGAATTTTATCCGGACGTATCAACCCTTCCGGTAAACTAGCCATGACGTTCCCTTACTCCACAGGACAAATTCCTATTTATTATAATCGCCGCAAGAGCGGACGCGGACATCAGGGATTTTATAAAGATATAACAAGCGATCCGTTATATCCGTTCGGGCATGGATTAAGTTATACCGAATTTAAGTATGGCACTGTTACCCCTTCTGCTACTAAGGTGAAGCGCGGTGATAAACTGTCGGCAGAAGTGACCGTCACCAACACCGGTTCCCGCGACGGAGCAGAGACTGTTCATTGGTTTATCTCCGATCCTTATTGCTCTATCACCCGTCCGGTGAAAGAACTGAAACACTTTGAGAAACAACTTATCAAAGCCGGAGAAACGAATACTTTCCGTTTCGACATCGACCTGGAACGTGATTTCGGTTTTGTCAATGAGGATGGTAAACGCTTCCTTGAAGCCGGCGAATATCATATTCTGGTACAAGGACAGACCGTTAAAATAGAACTGATAGACTAAAAATGTAAAGAACAAAAGTGTGTGAAGAGCTGATAGCTAAGTTGGTTTTTTACACATATTATATTAACACAGAATCACCATGAAAAAGAAAATAGGAGGCATAGGTTTATGTATGCTATGGAGCATATTAACCTGTGCACAAACAATCACTCCCCAAGCCGAACAACGTGCGAAGGACATTGTATCAAAAATGACTTTGCAAGAGAAAATAGAGTATATCTCCGGATATACCAGTTTTTCTCTGCGTGCCATTCCCCGTTTGGGAATACCTGAAATCAAGTTGGCTGACGGGCCGCAGGGAATTCGTAATCATGCTCCCAAGAGCACTTTATATCCTTCCGGAATACTTTCCGCTTCTACTTGGAACCGGGAATTACTTTATAAGTTAGGGCAAGGCTTGGGACAGGATGCCAAGGCAAGAGGAGTTAATATCCTGTTGGGTCCGGGCGTGAATATCTATCGTGCTCCGTTGTGCGGCCGTAACTTTGAATACTTCGGTGAAGACCCTTACTTGACAGGTGAAACGGCGAAACAGTATATCCTGGGAGTACAATCGGAAGGAGTCATTGCTACAATCAAACACTTTGCTGCCAACAACCAGGAATGGAGCCGCCACCATGCCAGCTCTGACATAGACGAACGTACTTTGCAGGAAATCTATTTCCCGGCTTTCCGAAAAGCTGTACAGGAAGCCAATGTCGGCGCTGTAATGAACAGCTACAATCTGTTGAACGGTGTCCATGCCACCGAACATAAATGGCTGAATATTGATGTCTTGCGCAATCTTTGGGGCTTCAAAGGTATTCTGATGTCTGACTGGACTTCTGTATATTCCGCCGTAGGCGCTGCTAACGCCGGACTTGACCTCGAAATGCCGAAAGGACGTTTTATGAATTTGGAGAATCTGTTGCCTGCTATCAAAGCCGGCACAGTGACAGAAGAAACCATCAACCTGAAAGTACAACACATCCTGCAAACTCTGATTGCTTATGGTATGCTGGATAAGGAACAGAAAGACAGCAACATCGCAGAGGATAATCCTTTCTCCCGCCAGACAGCTTTAGAGCTGGCGCGCGAGGGTGTAGTCCTGTTGAAGAATGAAGGAAACTTGCTCCCGCTGAAAGGGAAGACAGCCGTGATGGGGCCTAATGCAAATTTGATTCCTACCGGTGGTGGCAGTGGGTTTGTCACTCCTTTTTCTACCGTCTCAGTAGCTCAAGGCTTGAAAGAATTGAAGAAAAATAATCTGTTACTATTGACGGATGATGTGATTTATGAAGATATTGTCCATGAGTTTTATACTGATGCTAATCGTCAGATGAAAGGCTTCAAGGCTGAATACTTTAAAAACAAGACCCTTTCGGGACAGCCTGAAGTAATACGCACGGAATCCTCTGTTGATTATGACTGGGGATATGGGGCACCTTTGGACGGCTCTCCGACAGATGGATTCTCTGTCCGTTGGACAGCCTGCTACATGCCACAAACTGACGGTCAGTTGAAACTTCATATCGGTGGTGATGACGGTTATCGTCTGTTTGTGAATGACAAGCATATTACGGGAGATTGGGGAAATCATTCCTACTCTAGCCGTGAAGTTGAACTGCCGGTTGAGGGTGGTAAGGAATACCGTTTCCGGATTGAATTCTTTGATAATATTTCTTCGGCCATCATTCGTTTTAATGCTTATAGCCTTAATGAGGCGAAACTTCGTCAAGGATTGGCAAAGGTGGATAATGTTGTGTTCTGCACAGGTTTCAATAGTAATACCGAAGGCGAAGGCTTTGACCGTCCGTTTGCCTTGCTTCGCTATCAGGAACTGTTTATCAAGAAGATTGCGTCCATGCATCCCAATGTTGTGGTTGTACTGAACGCCGGTGGCGGTGTGGATTTCACCAACTGGTATGATGCCGCAAAAGCGATTCTTATGGCCTGGTATCCGGGACAGGAAGGCGGCCAGGCAATTGCTGAAATCCTGACCGGTAAGATTTCTCCAAGTGGAAAGCTACCGATTTCTATCGAGCGGAAATGGGACGATAATCCGGTGCACGGTAGTTATTACGAGAACTTAAAGGCGGAGATTAAGCGTGTAGACTATTCCGAAGGTGTCTTTGTCGGTTATCGTGGATACGACCGTTCGGGAAAAGAACCTTTCTATCCGTTTGGCTACGGTTTGTCCTATACTACTTTCGCTTATAGTAATATGGCTGCAGAGAAAACGGGTGAGCATCAGGTTACCGTTAGCTTTGATATAGAGAATACAGGTAAGATGGATGCTTCGGAGGTGGCACAGGTGTATGTGCATGATGTACAGTCTTCTGTTCCCCGTCCGTTGAAAGAACTGAAAGGATATGAAAAGGTATTCTTGAAGAAAGGGGAGAAGAAGCGGGTTTCTGTTGTACTGGATGAGGATGCATTCTCTTTTTACGATATAAATCAACACCGCTTTGTAGTGGAAAAAGGAGACTTTGAGATCTTAGTCGGGCCTGCTTCCAGTCAATTGCCTTTAAAGGCTACAGTTGAACTGTAATGACCGAATGATAAACAAATAAATATATAATGAAAAAAACACTTTTATTGGGAGCGTCTCTGTTATGTTCCGTTTTTATAATGGCAACAGAGATTCCTTTTCAAAAAGCAGAAATAAAGTCTATCATGCGAAAGGTGGCGGATTGGCAGATTGCCAATCCACACCCCGCTCCTGAACATGACGACTTGAACTGGCCGCAAGGTGCTCTTTATGTCGGCATGGTGGATTGGGCGGAATTGGCTGAAAAAGAAGACAATGATGATACATATTATAAGTGGCTTACCCGTATAGGCCGACGGAATTGCTGGCAGCCGGACAAACGGTTTTACCATGCTGATGACATCGCTGTATCACAGTCCTTTTTGGATTTATACCGCAAGTACAAAGACGAAGCAATGATTATCCCTACGCTCGCCCGTACGGAATGGATTGTCAATCATCCATCCGAAGGTAGTTTCAAGCTGGTGGAGGGAGACTTAAAGACCTTGGAACGTTGGACTTGGTGTGATGCTCTCTTTATGGCTCCCCCTGTATATGCCAAACTGTATATGCTGACCGGAGAGAAAAAATATATCAAATTTATGAATCGTGAGTATAAAGCGACTTATGATTACTTGTTCGATAAAGAAGAAAACTTGTTCTACCGTGACTGGCGTTATTTTGATAAGTGCGAAGCCAATGGCAAGAAAGTCTTTTGGGGACGTGGCAACGGTTGGGTGCTTGGTGGTCTAGTTGAAATATTAAAGGAACTGCCCAAGAAAGATAAGAACCGCAAATTCTATGAGGAATTATTTGTAAAACTGGCTACCCGTGTTGCCGGATTGCAGCATCCGGACGGTTTTTGGCATGCCAGTCTCTTGGATCCTGCCTCTTATCCATCACCGGAAACGAGTTGCACTACTTTCATTGTCTATTCCATTGCTTATGGAATAAACGAAGGTTTATTGGATAAGGAAATTTATCTTCCTGTAATGATAAAAGGCTGGAATGCATTAGTCTCGGCTGTGGAACCGAATGGGAAACTGGGTTATGTGCAGCAAATCGGTGCCGATCCGAAGAAAGTGACTCGTGACATGACGGAGGTTTATGGAGTTGGTGCTTTTTTGATGGCAGGCAATGAAATTTATAAAATGGCGAGATAATCTGTTCCCTCTGTGAAGATAGTAGACAATAATCATAAAAACGCTGTACTGTGATGAAAAAATTCTTATTGACATGCATAGCCGTAGCCTGTAGCCTTGTGGCTGTAGCCGAAGAACTGCTCATCGAAGCAGAAAGCTTCAGCCAGCGAGGCGGCTGGGTGCTCGACCAGCAGTTCATGGATCAAATGGGTTCGCCCTATCTCATGGCACATGGCATGGGCATCCCTGTGGCGGATGCTACGGCAGAAATCAACATTCCCCAGGCGGGCACTTACTACGTATATGCCCGTACTTACAACTGGACTTCACCTTGGACTGATGCCGAAGGTCCCGGAAAGTTCCGCCTGGCTTTAGGCGGCAAGTTACTGAAAATGACGTTAGGACATACAGGTAATTCCTGGCAATGGCAATTTGCCGGAAAGACAGTATTGAAAGCAGGGACTACCACCCTTGCCCTGAAAGACCTCACCGGTTTCGATGGTCGTTGCGATGCCATTTACCTTACGACCGATGCGAACACGCAACCCGCTACCTGGGATACGGCAGAGACAGCCGCACTTCGTGCCCGCTTGCGACAACAACAGGCGGTGCCTGCTCATCAATACGACTTTGTGGTAGTAGGAGGGGGAATAGCTGGTATGTGTGCCGCCGCATCGGCCGCCCGATTAGGTTGTAAGGTAGCACTAGTGAACGACCGTCCTGTATTGGGCGGCAATAACTCGTCAGAGATTCGTGTACATCTCGGCGGTATCATCGAAATGGAACCTAACCAGGGATTGGGGCGTATGATACGTGAGTTCGGTCATGAACGCTCCGGCAATGCCCAACCGGGCGACTACTATGAAGACCAGAAGAAGGAAGACTTTATAGAGGCCGAAAAGAACATTACCCTTTATGTTTCTCAACGTGCGGTAGCCGTGAAGATGCAAGGAGACCGCATTGCGTCAGTCACTATCCAGCACATCGAGACAGGCAAACAAACCGAACTTACCGCTCCTCTCTTTAGCGACTGCACAGGCGATGCTACCATAGGCTATTTAGCCGGTGCCGATTGGGCTATGGGACGTGAAGGTCGCGATGAATATGGCGAGAGCCTTGCTCCCGAACAGCCCGACTCATTGGTCATGGGCGCCTCTATACAATGGTATAGCAAGGACATGAAGAAGAAAACCTCATTCCCTCATTTTGAATATGGCGTGCGCTTTGACGCTGAAAACTGTGAGCCTGTAACTATGGGCGAGTGGAAATGGGAAACGGGTATGAACCGCAATCAAGTCAGCGAAGCTGAACGTGTACGCGACTATGGACTTTTGGTGATATATTCCAACTGGAGCTATCTGAAGAATCACTATAAAGACCATAAGAAGTATGCCAACCGTTCCCTCGACTGGGTGGCGTATGTTTCAGGCAAACGTGAATCACGCCGTCTCTTGGGCGACTACGTACTGTCACAGGACGATATAGACAAGAATGTGGCGCATGAGGATGCTTCGTTTACCACGACCTGGAGCATCGATCTTCACTTCCCCGACAGCGTGAACAGTGTCCGCTTTCCCGGCAATGAATTCAAGTCGGCTACGGTGCATCGTTGGATTTATCCTTATGCCGTTCCCTATCGCTGCCTCTATTCTCGCAATGTGGACAACCTCTTTATGGCAGGCCGCAATATGAGCTGCACCCATGTAGCTTTGGGTACGGTACGTGTGATGCGTACTACCGGCATGATGGGTGAAGTAGTAGGTATGGCAGCCGGACTCTGCCACAAGCATAGTGTAGAGCCGCGCGACATCTATCATCATCACCTGCCGGAACTGAAGCAACTTATGCAAGCGGGTCTGGGCAAACGCGATGTGCCCGATAACCAACGCTTCAACGAACCCAACAAATTGTTGGAAGTTCCGGGAGCTTACATCAAACCGTAGACAAACTATGAGCAAAAAAAATATTATCACGATATTTCTATCGGCAATATGTACCTTGCCGCTTTGGGGAGGACAACAGTATTACGCTTTTCTGAAAGGTGACACGCTACGTATGGGCAATAACTATATGGAACGCGCCATGCTGTGGAATAACGGTGCGCCTGTTACCATCAGCCTTACTGACAAGCAACACGGAAAAAACATTCCGGTACAGGGCAAACAACCCGATTTCTCGATTGTGAAAGGTATCCCTACGGACGCCACATTCACCGTGAACGAGATACCGACGAACGGCATCCACGCCAGTTATCTGCAGGCTACCGTGGCTTGCACTATCGGTTCGCTGAATATAGAGCGTCGCTATCGCATTTATGCAGACTGTCCCGCCATTGCTTGCGACACCTATCTGAAAGGGCAAGTGGAACTTTATCAGAATAAGGAGGATAACCGCTCTAACGCCGACCGCAAAAATATAGAGCACACGGCCGATATGGCTACGGGGGTGAAAACTCCCACGCTCGACAGGTTGCAACTATCCGGCAATCATTGGAGTGCCCGCACAATCGAGTTTTTCGACTACACCGATTGGAACGCCCGCCATATCTTATCACATTTAGTGAATATAATAAGTTATGGAATGAGCAAGAT
>OGWR01001568.1_pt1 | contig 18163 bp, 24 predicted proteins | sample 1576061 | NCBI WGS metagenome assembly OGWR01 (sample SAMEA3541511, study PRJEB24748) | human gut metagenome | biome: human gut; feature: human-associated habitat; material: faeces | place: China | collected 2012 | reverse complement strand
TTTAGAGTTACACCATTTTATTATTTCATGTGTCTACTCTAAGGGGATTATATCAAGTGGGAGTGCCGCTTTTCGATATATTTTTAATAATTATTAACAAAATATCACAAAATTACTCTATAAATAGTTGTATTATTAAATCATATAATTATGACGGTAGAAAATGCCGTCAAAAATAACGGAGGAAAGAATATGTCTTACAACGAATTTTTACCAAGCTACTCTATTGGCGACGATTGCTACAAAGAAATACCTTATGTTACCCGACGTTATGGAAAAACCGCTGTTGTTATCGGCGGCAAGACCGCTATGGAAAAGGCTAAGCCTGAACTGCTTGCGGCTCTCAAAGGTTCTGACCTTGAGATAACCGACTTCATATGGTATGGCGGCGACTCAAATTATGAGAACATTGAAATGCTTAAAGCTATGCCGGAAGTGCAAAATGCAGATATGGTCTTTGGCGTTGGCGGCGGACGTGCCGTTGATACTGTAAAGACACTTTGCGACAGAATTGACAAGCCGTTTTTCACTTTCCCGACCCTTGCTTCAAACTGCGCTTCCTGCACGGCAATATCTGTTATCTACAACGCTGACGGCACTTTCAAGGAATATGCTTACCTCAAAGCACCTGCGCTCCATACTTTCATCAACACAAAAATAATCGCAGAATCACCTGAAAAGCTTTTCTGGGCTGGTATCGGTGACGCTCTCAGCAAAGAGTACGAGGTGGTCTTTGCCTGCCGTGATAAGGATATGACCCATACGCCTTTGCTTGGCAGAGTTCTTGCAGAGGCATGCACAAAGCCGCTTGTATCCTACGGAAAAAAAGCACTTGAGGATTGCAGAAATAACGTTTCTTCAAAGAATATCGAGCAGATAGCTCTTGATATCATCATTACAACAGGTCTTGTTTCAAATTTTACTGTTCATCAGAACAACCCCTATCCAAAGGACGATTACTATTATAATTCATCTCTTGCCCACTGTGTTTACTATGGCGCTTCGCTGTTTCCAAAGTGCGAGCATGATCACCTCCACGGAGAGATAGTTTCATTCGGCGTGCTTTGCCTGCTTACATATGACGAGCAGTTTGAAGAACGTCAGCGCATTTTTGAGTTCAACCGCAGTATAGGTCTGCCATGCACATTAGGAGATATAGCTCTGACAGAAGAAGATGTCCCAGCCATTGCACATAAGGCGGCAAGCGTTGTTGAGTGGACTTATGTTCCTGGCGAGCCTTCGGAAGAAAAGTTTATCAAGGCGATACTTGATACTGATAAGGCAGGAAAGGAATTTCTAGCAAAGGCATAATAACAAAGAACAACAGCATATATAAATGATAACTGAGCTGTATGGCTTTGTTATAAATAATAAAAAATAGGATAGTGCTTTTTTAATAAGTACAACACAATGGAGATTGCAGCGTAAACGGGAGGTTTACGGCGATCTTTAAAACCTCCCGCTGAGTAGCAGTTGACATTTACAACATTCAGGAGGTAAAACAATGAATAAAAATATTGTGATTCGTTTAGAGAAAAAAGAAGAATACTATGAAGTCGAAAACCTTGTAAGGGAGAGTTTTTGGAACGTTTACCGTCCCGGCTGTCTTGAACATTATGTGCTTAGTCAGCTTAGAAATGACGCTGATTTTGTGCCGAAGCTTGACTTTGTGATGTTGCTTGACGGGCAAATCTTTTAAACGATAAAAAGCAAGGCTCTCTGCCATATAAACGGCGGAGAGCCTTTGTTTTATTTTTTTATCAAAGCCAACTGCCTGTCCACCCTCTCCTTGATTTTCCTGCGAAAATCATATGGCGAAAGCACCTCCACCACAGGTCCGAAAGACAACAAACGTATTATTATCTCATTTTCATTCTGCTCGTCATATTTAATAGATACCATACATTCACCGCTGTCCTCATCAAAGACCGACTCTTTTTCAAGCTCTGCAAATTCAAGCATAAAACGATTTACCGCATTTCGCTCGTTAAGTATCTTTATTTTTGCCTGCTTTTTCTTGTCTGTGACAGCTAAAAAGCTCTCAGGCGTTATATCCGTCAGCTTAGTGAGTGTTACCTGCGACAGGTTTATAATTCCGCTGTCAACCATTCTGCGCTTTTGGTATCGGTTTACATAAACCCTGAACTTGTTGTTTTTGGCAGAGTATTCTATCTTTGTGGGCAGAAAATAGTGTGTGATACGATTATCTTTTCTTGTCTGAAAGCTTATTTTGATAAGCTTTTTGTCATGGATAGCTGAGAGTATATCCCGAAAATGCTGTATGTACCGTGGGTCATGAAAATCATCACCGTCAGAATATTGGTCAAAGCAGGCCAAAAAGTTTCTCTGATATAGCTTTTTCGCACCAAGCAGTTCCGTCAACTGCGACTTTTGCTCAGTGTCAAGAAACAGACCGCTTCTCGGGTCGCTTAGCACCGCACAAAGCCATGCTTTTTCAAGTGCCGTCAGCGGGATATGAGGCTCTTTTTTCAGGATAGACTTGTATACGCTGTCTTCTTTTTTCAACAGCCCATATCCGTCCTCGCCTGTGAGCTTAGGTTCGAGGAAAAGAACGCTTTCAGAAAAGCCGTTCTGCCTGATGATATCTGTTATCTCAGCCTTTGTGACAGTGTGTCTTTTCAGGATTTTCTCCGTTATGCTGTAATAGGTGCTGTATATTTCCGAAAACAATTTCATTCGTAAGCACCTCCGTATATTTCATAAAGCCTTGCGATATCCGAATCAAATTTATCCTGTAATTCCTCATTTGTTGTTTCAAATGCCACTATCCTGCCGATGAACGTTTTTATCCATGGGAAAGCTTCGTTTGCGTCAAAAAGGTCAATGTCAAAGGCATAAAGCCCGTCGGATTTCTTTGTTACAGTACCGCTTCTTTTTTCACGTTCCAAACGCTTCACAACATACATTTCTTTCGTTTCGTCTACCGCTATTTCCATGTGAATATGCTCTTTTTGTCCGTATCTGCGTGATTTTCCGAAGCTCGTTCCCCATAAAAATCTGCGGTTGTCCTCGTAATATCTGTAATATGTATCATAGTCAGCTACCACATCAAGGGGAGTCGCTTTCACTATGGAATCCACCCTTACAGACATCAAACGTTTCTGCTTTGTGAAATACATGATAAGATAATTTCTTCCTGTCTGCACCGAGCAATGTATCTTCAGTGGAACGGCTGTTATCTCGTGCTTTTTGTCGTTCTTTCGGCTTACGCAGGATAGCAGAACAGCCTTTTTCTGCTCCATTGCCCCCATGATATCAATGAGTATCTCATCATCAAGAGTATGCACCATGTAAGCGTGCTTACGCACAAAAATATTATTTTTCGCACCCAGCTTATCCATGATAAAGCTGCCCACCACGCCAAAAGGATTTTCCTCAGAGAAGAATTTTATCATATCCCCCAAGCCTTTATACTGACTTACGATATCGTCTGCATAACAACCGGTTTTGGTGTATAGGATATTTCTTCCGCTTTTGACCTCCGACACCAAGCCCTCTTTTACATATTCCTTTAGCTTGATACGGATTATCTGCACGTCTATTATCATGCCGTAGTTTGCAGAAATATAGTCTGCTATCTCCGATACCGACATGGCGTTATCTTCAAGAGCGTCCATTAAAATAAAGTGCAGACGGATATCATTGTCCGTAAAGGTCTTTGAACGATAGCACTGATACAGTGGGTTTTGAAAAATGTTCCCCGAATCCACCTGCACAGATACTTTCTTTTTGTGACCATCCAAAGAGGTGTGAACGTGGTCTGAAAGCCAGCTTTCTATCCTGCGCTTTTCGTTGTCATAGGTGCGCTTGCTTTTTGCGTCAAAGCTTTCTCTTGTGTGAAATCCAAAGATATAGAAATCACGCACATATTCTCTTATCTTTTCAAAATTCTTTATAAGTTCAGAATATACCGCCATTCAGAACACCTCCTTTGATAACATTATACCAAATCTATACTCCCATTGCAATACATAACAAAACTTCGCACCTTTTTTTATATGATTATTTTGTATCTATCTGCTATAATACATACAACAGCAAAAGCAGGAGGTATACAAAATGTTTGAATATTACGATAAAGATAAAATGCTAGTACCGATCAAGATATGGACAGAGTCTATAGACGATATCGAGGAAAGCTGTCTTGAGCAGGCGATAAACCTTGCAAATCTTCCATTTGCCCACGACCATATCGCATTGATGCCTGATACTCATACAGGAAAGGGAATGCCTATAGGCGGTGTGATAGCCTGCAAAAATACGGTGATCCCAAATGCAGTTGGCGTTGACATCGGCTGTGGAATGGCATTCGTGCAGACAGATATCCCTGTGAACATTCTTCGTGACACTGTAACGGGAAGCGGCGAGCTTATAAAGGTGATAGTAGGAAATATACTCCGTACTATCCCAGTTGGCTTTAGTCATTATGGCAAGCCGCAGGCTTCTGCCGTGCTTGATAAGGCGCAAAGCGAGATAGAAAGATACAATGCTGACAGCGAATTGCTGAAATTTATCGAGCAGGGATATTATTCCGTTGGCTCACTGGGTGGTGGAAACCATTTTATCGAGATACAGGAAGACGAAAACGGCATGGCTTGTATAATGCTCCATTCGGGAAGCCGAATGTTTGGCAACATGATAGGGCAGTATTTCAACAAGATAGCCCATGAGATGAATGACAAGTATTTTTCAACTGTTCCCTCAGAGTATAATTTGCCGTTTCTTCCTGTGGATACAGACGAGGGTCAGAGATATCTCAACTGGATGAACCTTGCAATGGACTTTGCTTTTGAAAACAGAGAGGTAATGCTTGAAAAGGTAAAGCATATTTTCACAGAGCAGGTTGAGAAGTATACTGGTATCACACCGAACTATAGTGACGAGATAAACTGTCACCATAACTATGCCGCACTGGAAAATCACTACGGAGAGAACGTGTGGGTACACCGTAAAGGCGCTATCCATGCGGCTGAGAGCGAAGTCGCTATAATCCCAGGTTCTATGGGCTCAAACAGCTATATAGTCAAGGGTATGGGCAAGGCTGAAAGCTTTTTGACTTCTTCTCATGGCGCGGGCAGAAACTATTCACGCACAGGCGCAAAGGAAAAATTCTCCGTTGAGTCTGTTATGGTAGACCTGAGGCAAAGAAACGTGGTGCTTGGAAAGACCAGTAAGAAAGACGTGGCCGAGGAGTGCCGCTTTGCTTACAAGGATATAGATGTTGTTATGAAAAATCAAAGTGACCTGACCACCCCTATAAAGAAGCTTTTCACAGTGGGCGTTGTCAAAGGATAGGAGGTAATTTATATGAAACTTGCAACTGCATTGGCTGAGCGTTCTGATATCCAGAACAGAATAAACACGATCTCAGTCAGACTTGACAATAACGCAAAGGTGCAGGAGGGCGATGTTCCTGCGGAAGACCCAAAGGCTCTTATGGAGGAGCTTGACAGGTTGATAGTCCGTCTTGAAGATCTGGTGGCACGGATAAATCTTACAAACAGCGGAACAGTATACGAGGGCAAGACTATCACAGAGCTTCTTGCACACAGAGATTGTCTGAAAAAGAAGGTAAGGGTATTGCGGGATTTTCTGGATAACGCAAGCGACCGTATCACAAGAATGACAAGAACAGAGATAAAAATAGTCAGCACTGTGTCTGTGTCAGAGATACAGAAAACGGTTGACGGTCTTTCAAAGGAACTGAGAAATGTGGACGAGAAAATTCAGGAGCTGAACTGGACAACAGAGCTGGTGTGATGAAATGGGTGGGATATCTACAGGGTGGATGTATCTCTATCAGCAGAGAATGTGCTGATTATGGGCAGAAACTTCGGGCAGGTTTCAGAGGTTCAAGTCCTCATTTGACAACGCATTGCCAGCAATGTAACATGCGTATCGTAACAAATTCTTATTACCACCTTGCATCAACTGTAGATAGGGTAGGGATATGAAAAACGGCATGACCTTGATTTGGTCGTGCCGATTTTTTTATGCAATGTAATCAGAATTTTTCGTAAAATGTGCAAATGCTCAAATTATTCCCTCATAAAATGTGTGAAATCAAAAATTATTCACTCATAAAATGTGCAGAGAGTGCCGCAATCGCCTATTTTACGCCACTTTACTCCTCGTGTGCAAGAAGCCTTTTATAGCTGCGGTCAATGCCTATTGCACCAAGGGGTGCGGTGATAAGGATCGCAAGCACAGCCACAGAAAGCACTATCTTTCCGCAGGGCAGACCAAGGGACATCGGTACTGAGCCGATAGCCGCCTGAACTGTTGCCTTTGGCATATATGCCGTTACACAGAAAAGCTTTTCTTTAAGGGTCAGCTTCGTGCCGAGAAGACATATCCATACGCCCACGGCTCTGAAAATAAGCGCTCCGAAAATAAGAAGCACAGCCGCCACACCTGCCGTAAGGGTGTAACGTATGTCCACTGCCGCACCAACAAGGACAAAAAGCACAGCCTCAGCGGCTATCCAAAGCTTGCCGAACTTTTCTGAAAGCCTTGCAGACACGCTTTTGTCAGCCTTTATTTTTATCACGCAAGCCATTGCCACAACTGCAAGAAGTCCCGATACAGCCACATAAGGCTTCAAAAATGTTTCCACTGACATGAGCAGGAACGCCAAGCCCAAGATGGCGATGACCTTTGTGCTGTTTCTTATTTTGTTACCTTTGCGGTAGGATATCTCAAAAATATAGAAAAGCACAAACCCTGACAGCGAGCCGAGAAGCACTCCGAGGGTTATTGACACGGGGATATTGAGAAAATCCGTCGCCTTTGCAGAGCCGCCCTGCGCCATTGTTACGAATGTGGAGAACAGAACGATAACGAAAATATCATCGCATGAAGCTCCCGCAAGTATCATTTGCGGTATGCTTTTTTCAGTGCCGTATTTTTCTTCCATAAGCTTCACCATTCTAGGCACTACCACCGCAGGGGATACCGCACCAAGCACCGCACCCATAACAGCGGCTTCCGTGTGGTTTATCCCAAGAAGCAGCGGAGCAAGGATAAAATATCCCACTATCTCAAAGCTTGCAGGCAGAAATGACATCATCACCGCAGGTCTGCCCACCTTTTTCAGGTCAGACAAATTGAGTGACAGTCCTGCTTTGATAAGGATAATGATAAGGGCTATCTGCCGAAGCTCTGAGGATATGCCAAGTATCTTAGGATCCAGCAGATCGAGAACGTAAGTGCCTGTGAGAATGCCCGTTGCAAGCATACCGATTATCCTCGGCAGACCGATAGCCTGAAAAATGGCGGCGGCTGACAGCCCCACAAGAAAGATCACAGCCAGTGAAAATAACATAATTATACCTCCCAAAAATCAAAAAAAGCTGACAACTCCTGCGTAAAAAACAGAAGTCATCAGCTTAATAAGCGGTTTAGGTTTCCCAGGGGAGAACATCATTCCCCGATATGAGATTTTACTATTGTATTTTACCACATTGCCGTGATAATGTCAAGTGCTTAACAGGTCTGCGCTTGGGCTTTTTTCATTTTTGTGGTCTGGCGCTGAGCCATAACAAGCTTGTAGTATACGCCCTTTTTCTGCATAAGTTCAGCGTGAGTGCCGAACTCTGCAAGTCTGCCCTTGTCAAGGACGATAAGCCTGTCGGCGTTGCTGAGGGTGGAAAGTCTGTGAGCAATGGCCAAAGGCGTTGCCCTCATCAGCCACAAGGAGAAGATCGACACGGATACTCCTACGGGGGAATTTATGCTCACCGTGTTCGCCGCACTCTCTCAGCTTGAAAGAGAACAACTCAAACAGCGACAGCGTGAAGGCATCGAGCTCGCCAAAGCACAGGGCAAGTACACTGGGCAAAAGCCTATCCCAACCGACTGGTCGAGGTTCGGGCAGCTCTATGGGGAATGGAGAGCCAAGCATATCACAGGGCGAGAATTTATGCGGAGAATGGAAATGTCGGCAAATACTTTCTACCGCCGTGTGCGTGAGTATAAACTCCGTCACGGTATCACTGAGCAGACCTCAGCTTGGTCGTCTGGCAAACGGAAAAGCCCCACAGTGCCGTTCGTCGCTGTGGAGCGAAAAACTAACCGATGAAAAAAGCGTCCTCTCTGAAAGCTCAGAGAGAACGCATACAGTTAGTATGTGCCTTTTGGGTATCTGCCTGTTCTGGAACGCTCCATAATTCCGATAACGACTTGTGCAGAACGGATTATGGGTGCGCCAGCAGGCTATAATTATATGGCCAAAAGAAGACTATTCATTTTAATACTCTTGTCCACCGTTTCATACATGGATATTCTTTATAATAATTGATAACCCTTAATGCCTGCCTAGCAATTAGTAATGATTCTTTGCAATTATTGCAACATGGGACATGGGAAATAAGGGCGTATCCTTTTGTATATGTGCTACTATTGATTAAGTGGTATGGTTTTTTAAATCCATTTGAGCATAATCGCCTTTCATATTCATCAATATTCTGTTCGCCAATCTCTTTGATTTTCCTTCTACAACATTTCGGGTAGCCAAGTAACGTTCCTAGCAAATCCGAATGTTTCCACATTGAATCATCAACAATTTGTGTGATTTTTGCCGATATAAATAACCTAGAAATATACATATAGCCTGATGAACTAATTATATATTTGTAACCATTTGTTCGACACCATTTTTTCATATTGTTATAAGCAGTCACATGATTTTTTCCCAGCCGAACATTAGGTTTTAGATGAATTAGGAATAACAGCATATCAATGTAGTCATTATTTTTAAGATTATCAGGTAATGAGTTAAATGAATCTATATCAAAATTCGTTTTATTATTTCTCATGTTTCTTATCCCACCCAAAATGACAAAGTAACTCCTGAACATTTATTGTTGAATTACTTAATTCATTTAATAGAAATCGCAATCCGTCTTTCCAATACTCCGAGGGATAGAAAGATGGCGAAACACCTATTAAAACATACTTAATCGGAATAATGCTATTGATTTTTTTTAAGTAGGTTGCTATTTCCCTCATTCTATTTTTTTGCTCGCTTAAAGAGTAATCATTTCCGATACGATCTTGTTTCCAACTTGTAGAGCCGTTATATCTATTGTTAAAATAGTCCATATCAATATGAAGTATGCATTGTTCCTCACCCGATAAACCATACATAATATCACTGATTGATGAAGTTAAGAAATAAGAAGAATCATTTATTTCATCATTAAACTCAATTCCTATTCTATTAAAATTCGGAATAATATCATCAGAAAAAGTCCGCTTTGCAATTCCAGCTCTAAAATAACTTGCATTTCTCTTTAAGTGATAAATGTTAAAACTTTGCAGTGAGTATACCATGGTTGTAAGCATACTACCTATTGTGATTGCCCCCGTATCTATTGCTTGTTTGAGAAAATGTATATTTAATGTACTGGAAGTTTGATTGGTTAATATGTTTCTGAATTCTCCTGAATCAAACGAGATGAACGGTTGCATTAAATCTGAATGATCGTCAATATGAATTATCGCTGTTCTTTGTGGGATACTATCCGCTTCTGCAATTACTCGCCAGCCATACGGTAGCCAATTCTCAGATAAGCAAATACAAGAATTGTTAGTTATGTAGCAATAGTCGGTTATTTCATTTGCTTCAATACCAAGTTGGTGTAATCCTTCGGATAGATCTTCACAATAATTGAAATCTGATTTGCTCAAACATAGATTGTAAGAGGATTGATTTTCTTTAATCTCAATATCAAATCCATTAAAGTAATCATATAGATAATCATAAGCCATTTGCATATCATTAGGCAAAACAGATTTGAGAATAGAAATAGTAGTTTTATTACGCTTCATCATTAACAGCCTTTTCAAGAACATTCTCAGCGTGTTCTATCAATGCGAACATTTCATCACAGTAAACCGTAGGGTTATCAAATAAGTTTTCTGGTGAATACCTATGCGGAAGAGAGCCACCACCGCACAAATTTGAATATTTACATTTTTTACATTTCAGCGGTAGCGATTCAATACTCAATAAATGATTGTATTCTTTTACTTTATCACTGTTCAATGCTTCCTCAATCGTATTTTTCGATAAATCCATTCCCAAATAGGAAGCGTTCTCAAATGCTACTTTAAGTATATCTGAAGTATGGTATGAACCATCTGTTTCAATTGTTAGGTAGTCCAGTGCTCCCAAGCCAAAAGCATCTAACTCCGCATTATCTCCAAAAAGACCTCCGAGCAAAAACTCAAATGTCCTAAAATGCAAAGATTGGTGACTATAAAACCAAGAATCAAATGCCTTTATAAGCCAATTCTTATATAAATTCTCATCCTTGTCTCTGCCGAACGGTTCATCCAAGTAGGTACTGTCAGGCAGAAGTAAATCTATGTTTTCTATACCAAGCTCTTCAAAAAAAGATAAAATCTCATCAGGATCAAAGTAGGGGTCAATAACTCCAATTATTCCTTCAAATACACTTGTATTTTTTTGTAGCAGTTTTAATCCCTTTACAACATCATCGTGTGAGCCAGACCCTTCTTTGTATTTTCTATGCTTATCATGTATAGATTTCATTCCGTCAATGGATAGCGAGATTCCTACTCCTCTTTTGCAACATTCGTTTACAAAGTCATCATTTAGTAGTGTTCCATTGGTTTGCAACGAATAGTGCATACACGCATGGTCACCAATTTCAGAGTTAATGGTATCTATTGTATTTATCAGATGTTTCGTTCCAAAGACGAGAGGCTCTCCACCATGAAAAACAATATTGACATCTTTAATACTTTCATGTTCGGCAAGATATTCTTTCAATCTGCCGCAAAACATCATAATACTTTCGTCAGTCATAATGGGCGGATAGTTTTTCCAAGCCGAATCTCGATGCTTGAAAACATAACAATAATCGCAATCTAAGTTGCAACGAGCGGAAATACGCAGAAAAAAAGTATTGATTTCCATATTATTCATCGACCCCTTTGAGGTATAGCTTGTACATATCCTCATTCGGATATATCAGTAAGTGTTCTTTCCACACTCCCTCACAAACACTAAAATAAGGACATTTTTTACAGGTGTCATATTTGCGATGTCCTTCATCGAATAGACTAGCGTAATCAACTGTACCGTCTTTTTCCCCGCCATAACCGATAACATCAATATTCCTTTTTTTCAGGAACTCAATAGCATACTGCCTGTTCATTCCCGGATTCCATACACAGAATGGTATGGCTTCAATATATGGCTGAATGTTATGTTTCAAGCAATAATCAAGGGATTCGTTTATAAAGAATTGTGCATATTCGTATGTTGGAACAATCTTGTCACTTAAACACACTCCGATAGGATGTGGAAAAGTGATGTTGCATTCCGATAAACCAAGATCTTCAACAATGAATTTATAGACATCAGGAAGATGCCCTATGTTCATTTGATTTATTACCGTTTGTGTAGCAATTCTATCTGAGCCTGCATATTTTTTTAGATTAATAATTGCTTGTTTGGTCTGTTCAAAGCTACCATTTGCACCAGTAATAGTATCATGTATTGCTGGTATACTACTATGAATTGCAACAAGAAAAAAATCTATTGCTTCAGCAGCAGCCATTGCACGATCATTATGTGATAACATCCTAGCATTTGTTTGCATATCAGCAAAGGTAATCTTTCCTTCAGATTTCTTTTCTTTAACATAATCCATTAACTGAATGAAATCTTTACGAATAGTTACTTCTCCACCAGTTAATGTCAATTGTATTTCTCCATACTGTTCAATGTAACCATTAACCAGTTCTTTGATTTGTTCAAGAGACAAATCTTTTTCTTTGGTTTTATCTGAAATAACACAATGAATACAATTGTTATTGCAAGAAAACCCGACCTTCAAATCTATTAACTGAGCCATTTCGACCTCCGATATATAATAAAAAGTGCCTAGAAAGAGTCCACCTCCCTCTAGGCAACCGAGTTTCTTATGGATTATCAGCTTCTGTTATGTCTATTGTGCATTCTGCTGTAGCTGGAAACCGCACGATTAGAATTGCCCTCATTGAATCTGTTCTGCAAGCGAGCAAGAATCTGATTCTTAGGAGCTTCGATTGTTGCCAGTTTCTCCTTTACTACCTGCATTGGTCTTGTTTCAACTGTTGCCACCATAGTATGTAAACCTCCTATAAGATAATACCCCAATAAGGAGCTGAGTTTTTAAGTAATTGTATTATACCACAGTATATCAAAAAAGTCAAGCCTTTTTGGAATGTTTTGAATATTTTTATTGTTGGTTTACAATAGATGTGTTACGAAACGTATCACATCTATTTTTTATGCCTAAATCCGAAAAAATCTGAAGTAGGTATGCAGGGGGTAAAGGTTAGTATTACCCTTTACCCCCTATCGCACAAGCAGGCAGTAAGGCAAGTAAACACGCCGTTTACGGCTGTGCGGTCATATGCAATAACAATCGCACACGCACAAACATAATCGCACAGAGGTGAAAAATAATGCCGAAACAGTCTTGTAATTGGTGTTTTACAATAAATAATCCGTCAAAGGTCAAGACCTGTGGAGAAAAGGATAAATTTAAAGACCTTACGTTTGATACTGATGAAAAGGTGATAAACTTCATTATGCAGTATGAGGAAGTAAATTATTACGTCTTTCAGCGTGAACGAGGTCACAACGAGAATACCGAACATATTCAAGGCTTTATCCAATTTAAAAACCGCAAGCGTGGCACTACCTTGCAGAATATGTTTCCACCACAGTTCTTTCACGGAGAGTTCGCCAATGGCACAGCACAACAAGCAAGCGACTATTGCAAGAAGTCAGATACTCGCATAGGCGATGTGCAAGAATGGGGCGAACTGCGTGTAACAAAAGGCGGTAAGCAACTTACAAATGAGGATATCCTACAACGTATAAAAGAAGGTGCTGACGATATCCGACTTCTTGAAGAATTTCCGCAACTTTGGAATCAAATTGACCGCCTGCAAAAAGTCCGTGATTTATACGTCTTTGATAAATGGCGGAATGTGTTCCGTGATGTTCAGGTCACATATATCTGTGGACAATCGGGAACAGGTAAAACAAGAAGTGTTATGGAGCAATACGGCTATGATAAAGTTTATCGTATCACTGACTATAAACACCCTTTTGACAGTTACCACGGTCAAGACGTTATTGTCTTTGAGGAGTTCAGAAACAGCCTACCTATTGATAATATGCTTAACTACCTTGACGGTTACCCTCTTGAACTTCCTGCAAGATATATGAATAGGATAGCCTGTTTTACAAAGGTGTACATCATATCAAATTGGAATTTTGAAGAACAGTACACCGCTATTCAGCACAAGTATTATGAAACGTGGAACGCCTTTGTTAGACGTATCGACAAGATAGTTACATATAAAGACGGCATGATTTTTGAGGAAATAGACCTCAAATCATATAAATTGAAGTATAATCTTGATAAAGATGAAAACTTACAACCATAACGAAAGGACGAATGAAAATGAAAAACTATGACAATCCAAAAATGTTCCGTGATGAGGCAGACAGCCTTGAAAGGTTTGTGCTTTCCCACCAATTCCTCAAGCCGTATCTTGACAGCTATAATATTCATATGGCTAAGTATTTTCTTAGCGGTGAATATGAGTGCAGGAAAAAGGCTCTTTATTTCAAAAATAAAATACAATCGTGCTAGTTGTGCAATGTGTACAAAAAAACGCCCTGCAAAAATATAAACATACGAAAAAGCTTGATTTGTATTGACATTTCGCGTGACGTGTGGTAATATCTAAACATAGTAAAGAGTACAAATAATTGTACAGTAAATGAAAGGAGTGTACGTTTATGTACATAATTAAAGGTTTTAAGAAAAACTCTGGAACGCTTAAAAACGGCAAGCCGTGGGATAACTACACGCTGTTTTGCCTTAAAGAAGAAAATGGCGTAACAGGATATGCCGTGCAGGCTGTGAAAGTTCCTACAAAGATATTGCAGGACACTTTCCCCGACAGTTCCGCACTTATTGACACGTCAATCAAAGTCAACTATGAAATCAGAACTTACGGCGGACAGGATAAGGCTGTTGTTGTAGGTATTGATATACTTTAATCAATGAAAGGAGAAATATTCAATGGGTGCTTCACTTCTTGCTGATGATGTTGCAATTACAAGCGGTATCAGCACAATTACATCAGTTGTAAGTCAGGTTTGGACAACAATGACAGGCAATCCGCTTGTAATGGCATTTGTCGGTGCTTCACTTCTCGGTGTTGGTATCGGTGTTGTAAGAAAGCTTACAAAGGGTAAAGCTTAATTTTCGTGTACAACCGCTTGGGGGCGGAGCATCTGCTCCGTCCTCTATTTTTTTACGAAAGGAGAAAACAACATATGAAAACTAAACTACGGCGGTTCACCGCTGTTTTGTCCGCTATGCTGTGTATGATATGCTGTGTATTGTCTGCCGTTCCTGCGTTTGCTACTGATATTGGCACTACTGACAATAATATGACAAATATTCGGCAAGCTATCACATACATGAAACAACAGATTGTTGAAAAAGGTGGCACTCTTAACGGCAAAAATTACATTGCTTTTTACTATTATCCAAATGATTCTACTCTTTCTTTATGTTTGATTTCTATGCCTAATGATACTTTTAATCTTACTAATGGCAAATATCTTTTTGATCATTATACCCCTGAAATATGGTGCGATTTCAATAAATATGATTATACAAAATGGACTGATTATGATAGATTTACTATTTCTATTTCTTCATCAACTTCAACGATGTTTGACGGTACTCAAGATTTTTTTATTGATGAAAGCTCCTCGAAAAGTTCATGGCATATAATTGATACAAACATGAAAATTTTTAATAACGGTGATGATGTAACCCCTGAAGACCCCAATGCCCCCGTAAAGCCCTTTACTGTGTCATATTCTCGTAAGTTATCTACTGGTATGTCTCGTTCGGGAACATTGTCCGCTCCAGGTGCAAAAAATGACGGTGAAACCATAACAAACAATAATATTGATGTTACTGTTAAGCTTACTGATGAATACAAACAGGCTATGCAAAAGGCTCTTGATAAGGACCCGAAAGCAACGCAATATACATATCAGTATGTATTGTTCATAACGCCTTATGATCCTAATATCTTCGGTACTAAAAAGGCTATGGACGGAGCAATTTATACATATCTCAATAAGTCAAAATACGTTCTTTCCACTGCTTACGGAAAAACAAAATCCATTACAACAACAGATTCAAAGTATGATACTGTCAGTACGCCCGACAGTTCTTCCACTGATACATCTTCAAGTAACGTTGGTGAAATGACCTCTGAAAATGCTGACGGCGTTGCAAATTCGGCTTTCTGCAATGGTGTTACACCGCTTTTCGGTCTGCCTATTGCCAATGGTGCGAATATGACTAACACGCACACGATAAATCTTGAAAATATCAAAGGTTCTGACAAACTCGGTGAACAGGATATCTTGTATATCGTTGTTGTGGGCAAAAGATATTTGTATGAAACAGGTGCAGAGGGCTATGCAAAGGACTTCTACGCCAATAATGCAGAGTTTAAGACCTTTTACAAAGAGCTACCCGACAATGCCGTAGCAAGCAAGATAAATGGCTTGTATGGCGGTAATGGTTACGATTTTTACACCGTTGTTTCAGACGGCTTTTCATTCAAAGATTATCCCGATTATAAACCATTAGAGATAAACGGCGTTGAATACCCTACGGATAAGCCTATTTCAGATATGCTTGATGACCCTTTTCCACCTAGCAAGATTACTGACTATGACGGACTTGAAAACGGCACAGACTTTGACACAAAAGAAGATTTTGACGATTATATAAATAATAAGAAATATGATGAACAGTATGGTACATTTAATTTTAATTTAACTGATATATCTTCTATCTTTGACGGCTCTTCCGATTTCTTTAAGTTTATGACGGCTAGTATCGGCATCTTACCCCCTATATTTATAACCATACTTATTGCATTTTTTACTATCATGTTAGCAATTTGTTTAGTTAAATGGGTAGTAAAGTAAGGGGTGTTTGTATGGATTTCTTTGAACTTATGCACGTTATATACGAACATCTTTACAAGATATTCGCTTTTCGTCTCCAACTTGGCTCTTATAATTTTACAATAGGCTCTGTTATATTTGGACTTTTTGTCATTTCCTGCTCAGTTGCCCTCTTACAGTACCTTTTCGGTGATTAATATGATAGACCTCTCAGTATATTTGTTTTTATGTTTCATAATAATGCTTATCCTATGGCATTACAATAAGAAAGGATATTGATATGTTAGCTATACTCAAACTCTTTGTGATGATACTTTTGGTTGTCCTTTTTTTCTCTGCCCTCTGTGGTGTGGTTGTGTTTATTTCTGACATCAAGCGGTTTAAGCTTGATACACAAATGAGCCTGCCACGCCAACAGCTTATAGAGCGGTATGTAGACCAACAGGAACTTGAAAAGGGCGGTGATAATAATGCTGTATGATGTTGAAAATTCCTGTTACCAACTTCTTAAACTCTTAGGCTGTGATTTGTCCGCTATCGACTCTATAACAACTTGGAAACAGTTCGGTGTGTTATGTATTGAATTTATATTCGCCTGCATAATGCTTTATCTGCTGTGGAAAATGCTCTATAATGCTATGATACGCTTTTTCAATCCTCGGAGGTGGTAGCCGTGTGGACTATTCTTGCTTTGTTCATTATTTCTGTTATACTTTATTTTATTTTTAATTGGGGTGATAAATAAATGGTTATTTTAGATTATTTCGTCCGTCTGCCTGCCCTCACGGCTTATGTAGCCTACGATAAGGCTACAGCCCTTTATTTCAACTGGAAACAGCTTTTTCAAGGTTGGGGCATACATTTATACGTCGGCAAATTCGGTGCAGGCAAAACCTCTCTTATGGTGACTGAGGCGTACAAACTGTGCTGTAAGTATCCGCAACTCCATATCGTCACAAATATCAAGCTTTCGGGCTTTCCCGAATATACAAAGATTTATCCGCTAAACTCACCGCAGGATATTTTGAACGCTCCGAAAAACACTCTTGTATTGATCGACGAGATAGGAACGATTTTCAACAGCCGTGATTTTTCGGGCGGTCGCAACAGCGTTCCAAAAAGTCTTTATCAGCATTTGTGCCAATGCAGAAAACGTCGTATGATGATACTTGCCACAGTTCAGCGGTTTAACCTCTTAGACAAGCAGATACGTGATATAACCGCTGATGTTACCGCCTGCCGAACGTATTTCAGACACCCTTTTACTCGAATTATGACAGGTTATAAGTATGATATAGAGGAGTATGAAATGTATTCTGAAAATCATTCTTACACGCCTGTGTGTTCGTCCACAGTCACACATCTGCAACGTAATCAGTACCGCAAGCTTTACGATACTTCGGAACTTGTAACGAATATGCTCAACAAAGATTATATATCTGATGAAGAAATATTGCGTAATCGTGATAGCGAAAGCAATAATATTCCCCTTGACCGCAAACAGAATAAGCGTATGCGTAAGCAAAGCAAATGGTAAAAAAAACACCGCTGAGGTTGCCTTTAGGCTCTCAGCGGTGTTCTATGCTATTGAACATTGTTGTATTTTTCATCAATAAGTATTTGCTTTATCTCCTGCAATTCCTTATTTGTCTTGCTCGTGTTAATTGCTGTGCATACTATTGCTATAAATAGCACTAGGTTGATTATTATGCTTACTATCGCAAAACCTAACAGCATTGTTGCTAATGCCTCACTTGAATTGATTATCTCACTCATTTTCTATCCCTCACTCTTGTTGCTTAAATATTCTGTCAGTAATTTCTCAATGATTTTTGCTACGCTTGTTTTCTCCTTGATTGCTTGTATCTTCGCTTTTTCAAGAATGTCTTGGTCAATCGTTGTTGTAAATTTTACTTTTGACATTAAAATCACTCCTTTGCTTTAGTATATCACATTTTCGCAAATACGTCAATACGTATATTTTGTACAAATATTCATACGTATATTCGTGTAATTTGCCTATTGCAATATACGTGTATACGTGCTATAATATATACAGACAAAGGGAAAGCGGATAACCCACAAACCGCAGAAAGGGTG
>OGWR01001552.1_pt1 | contig 18266 bp, 19 predicted proteins | sample 1576061 | NCBI WGS metagenome assembly OGWR01 (sample SAMEA3541511, study PRJEB24748) | human gut metagenome | biome: human gut; feature: human-associated habitat; material: faeces | place: China | collected 2012 | reverse complement strand
TAATAAAGCTATTAGATTATACTATTGAAGATTTGAAATTTGAAAAGCTAGGAACTCGACCCGCGCACAAAGCTCCTCGTCACGGTGCTCTACGTCGTGGCGCTCTTTACGGCGAAGAGCTACATTGCCTACGGCGTTCTCATTCTGACGCTGATTGTCGCCGTGCGCATCTCGCGCGTGGGCGCGAAGGCGCTTTTCAAGGGATTAAAGCCGGTGCTGTTCATTATCGCGTTCACGGCGCTTTTGAACCTCTTTTACACCCCCGGCACGGAGCTGTGCCATTTTTGGATCTTCCGCATCACGATCGAGGGTGTGCGCGCCGCCATCACGATGATGCTGCGCATCACGCTTTTGATCATGGGAACGTTCCTGCTCACGTATACGACCTCTCCCATCCGCCTGACGGACGGTCTGGAGAGCCTGCTGGGCCCGCTCAAGAAGATCAAGGTCCCTGTGCATGAGCTCGCGATGATGATGTCGATCGCGCTTCGCTTCATCCCGACGCTCATCGAAGAGACGGATAAGATCATGTCCGCGCAGAAGGCGCGCGGCGCCGACTTTGAGACCGGAAGCCTTATGCAGCGCGCCAAGGCGCTCGTGCCGCTGCTTGTGCCGCTGTTTGTCAGTGCGTTCCGCCGCGCCGACGAGCTGGCGACGGCCATGGAATGCCGCTGCTACCACGGCGACGAAGGCCGCACGAAGCTCAATGTGCTGCACTACCAGACGCGCGACTATCTGGTGCTCGGCTATTATGCCGTGCTCGTGGCCGCGGTCATCGCGCTGCGATAAGAAGAAAGGACGCTTTTATGCGAAACATCGCCCTCAAGCTCATGTATAACGGCACGGCCTATCACGGCTGGCAGGTGCAGAAGACGGTCTCAAGCGTCTGCGAGACGATGGAAAAGGGCCTCTCAAAGGTCTGCGGCGGGAACGTCAAGCTCGTCGGCTGCGGCCGCACGGACGCGGGCGTGCACGCCGAGCGCTACATCGCCAATTTCCATACCGAGTCGCGCATTCCAGTCGAGCGCCTGCCGTTTGCCATCAACACGCACACGCCGGAGGATATCGTCGTGCGCGAAGCGCTTGAGGTGGCGGAGGATTTCAACGCGATCCTCTCGTGTCAAAAAAAGGAATACACCTATCGTATCTATAATTCCCGCATCAAAAACCCGTTCTATGTCAATCGGGCGTACTTTTACCCCAAGCACCTCGACGAAGAGGTGATGGACCGCGCGGCGCGCGCCTTTGAGGGCACGCACGATTTCCGCGCCGTCCGCTCTGTCGGCACGGAGACGAAGACCACCGTGCGCACCGTGCACTACTGCCGCGTGTCGCGCTCGGGTGATCTTTTGGAGCTCAAGGTCTGCGCGGACGGGTTCCTGTATAACATGGTACGGGCGATCACCGGCACGGTGCTCTACGCCGCCGAGGGGAAGCTCACGCCAGAGGACATCCCCGAGATCCTGGCCTCCGGCGACCGCTCGCTCGCCGGCCCCACGGTGCCGCCGGGCGGACTGTACATGACGAGACTTTGGTATGAGGATGAACGGCTCAATGAATGATCTCAAAGAGGAAAAGGGAACACGCGAGGAGCTGAGGCGCTCGCAGGCGGCCCCGCGCCGCTCCGGCGGCGGGCTCAAGCGGGCGCTGATGGTGATTCTGGCGCTTGTGGTCGTGCTGGCCGTGGTCGTCGCCGCGGCGTGGAAGGACCTGAGCAGCCTTGACAGTGTGCGCCGCCTTTTCTCCTATAATAAGGTCACGCAGGATGAGCAGGGCAAGGTGGAGATGTACTCGTTCAGCAACGACCGCAGCAACACCTTTGCGCTGCTCGGCGACCATCTGATCGTCGCTTCGACGACGGGCGTGTCGATCTACAGCAGCAGCGGCAGCGTGGTGGACAGCATGAGTGTGAAGCTCACGAATCCCGCCATCGCTGTCGGCGGCCAGACCGCCGCGGTCTATGATATCGGCGGGTAGACGCTTTTTATTTACTCTGCAAGCGGCCTTGTGCGCGATATGAGCGGCGAGTGCAGCGGCAATATTTTGTCGGTCAGCGTCAATTCCTCGGACTATCTGGCGCTCAACGCCGAAAAGAGCGGCTACAAGTCCGCTGTTACGGTGTACGACGCTTCGGGCGAGAAGACGTTTGCCTTCAACTCCTCGGAGCACTATGTCATCGACGCGGTCGTCATGCGCGACTGCAAGCGCATGGCGGCGGTGACGCTCGGCGAGTCGGACGGCACATTCGCCGACACGGTGAGCATCTATTCCCTCGGCAGCGATAAGGCGGACTCGGTCAACACACTCACGGGCTCGCTCCTGCTATCGCTCGACAGCGTGGCCGGTACGCTCTCGTGCCTGACGGACGAGAGCTTGACGCTCTTTTCATCGGACGGTACGCTTTCCGGCAGCTATCGCTACGAATACCCGTATCTGCGCGGTTCGAGCATGGGCGGCGACAACTACGCGGCGCTGCTGCTGAGCCGCTACCGCTCGGGCAGCACCATGAAGCTCGTGACTGTCTCGTCCGACGGTACAGAGATGGCAAGTCTCGACAGCAGTCAGGAGGTTCTGTCCATGTCCGCGGCGGGGAAGTATATCGCCGTGCTGTACAGCGACAGTCTGGTGCTCTACACGCCGCAGCTGCAGGAATACGCGCGGCTGGACGGCACGGAGTACGCGCGCTCTGTCATCATGCGCGAGGATGGTACGGCGGTGCTGATCGGCTCGTCGTCCGCCTGGCTTTATATTCCATAATTTCTGTAAAACGCTAAAAATGTTACAATTTATGACTTGAAAGGAGCGCGGGAAACGTGAATAATGGTCTTATGATCGATGCAGTCTTCGCGCTCGTGCTCATTTTAAGCGTCGTGTTCGGCGCCAAGCGGGGGCTGTTCCGCAGCTTTATGGCGCTGGCGGCGATCGTGCTCGCGCTGATCGGCGCGTCGCTCCTGACCGACGCTTTGACCGAGCCCGTGACCGACATGCTGATGCCGCGCCTTGAAAAGAGCGTGGAGGAGTGGTTTGATACCGAATCGCAGACACCGCAGGGGGATGTCCCGCAGATCGAGGGGGAGACCCCGGCGGAGAGCGACGCCTCGGGTGAAACGCAAAACGGCGACGCCGCGCAGGACGCGGAAAACGTTTGGCAGGACGATTCGCCGTTCGCGGTGACAGGCCTTCTCAAAAAGCTGCTGCGCTTCGATTTCGACGGCGCGGTGCGTCAGTCGCTTCGAAATGCCGCGCGCGACGCAGCGCTTGCCGCCGTAAGGACGCTGCTCGGCAGCGTGGTGAGGACACTCGTGTTCGTGCTGTGTTTTTTGGTGCTCACGCTGCTGCTCCGCTTAGTGACGGGAGGCATTGACAAGGTGTTAGACTTGCCAGTGCTGAACGCGCTCAACACCATCGGCGGCGGCGCGCTGGGCCTGATCGAGGGCGCACTTTTGCTGTTTCTCGTCTGCGATGTCGCACCGAAGCTCGGCGTCAAGGCCTTTGCCGACTACGAGGGCACGTATCTGTTATCGTTTTTTATGAGTCATACTCCGCGCGGGCTTGTCGCCGCGCTGTTACCCTGATCTTTACCCCAAGGAGGAAATACTATGCAGCCGCAACTTTGTTCCAGATGTAAAAAGAATATCGCCGTTGTGTTCATCACCCGTCAGGAAAACGGGCAGAACGTCAACGAAGGACTTTGCCTCAAGTGCGCGAAAAATCTCGGACTGCCGCAGGTGGACGAGATGATGCGCCGCATGGGCATCACGGATGAGGACCTTGACAATATCTCCAATGAAATGATGGGCGCTTTCGGCGGCGCGGAAAACCTCGAAGGTCTGACCGACGCCGACGATCCGGACGCCGATAACGAGGACGAGGACGGCAAGACCGCCACATTCCCGTTCCTGAGCCGCTTTTTCGGCGGAAATCCCGCTGCGAACGACGCACAAAATGGCAACGAGGCCGAGCAGACGCAGAGCCCGCGCAGCAACAAGAAGGTCGAAAAGGGGAGCAAGCACAAATTCCTCGACTCCTACTGCATCAATCTCTCCCAGCGCGCACGCGACGGCAAGCTCGACGCGGTCATCGGCCGCGAGGAGGAGATCGAACGCGTCATCCAGATTTTGAACCGCCGCCAGAAGAACAATCCCTGCCTGATCGGTGAGCCGGGCGTCGGCAAGACGGCCATTGCCGAGGGCCTCGCCCAGCGCATCGTCGCGGGTGGCGTGCCCTTCAAGCTCAGAAGCAAGGAGGTCTATCTTCTTGACCTGACCGCGCTCGTCGCGGGCACGCAGTTCCGCGGCCAGTTCGAGAGCCGCATGAAGGGCCTCATCGAGGAGATCCGCAAGATGGGCAACGTCATCCTTGTCATCGACGAGGTGCACAACATCGTCGGCGCGGGCGACGCCGAGGGCAGCATGAACGCCGCCAACATCTTGAAGCCTGCGCTCTCCCGAGGCGAAATTCAGGTCATCGGCGCGACGACGTTCACCGAGTATCGCAAGCACATTGAAAAGGACACCGCGCTCGAGCGCCGCTTCCAGCCGGTCACGGTCAACGAGCCGAACATGGAGGACACGCTCAAAATTTTGAAGGGCATCGCCCACTACTACGAGCAGTTCCACGGCGTCAAAATTCCCGAGGGTATTCTGCGTCAGGCGGTGCTGCTGTCCGAGCGCTACATTACCGACCGTTTCCTGCCCGACAAGGCCATCGACCTCATCGACGAGGCATGCTCGGATCTGAACCTGCACGACAAGAACATCAACCGCCGCATGGAGCTGCGCCGCGAGATCGAGGATTACGACAAGGAGCGCGAGCTTTTGCAGGGCGCAGAAGAACCCGACTTTGAGCGTCTGGCCGAGCTCAAGAGCCTTGCCATCAAGGCGCAGACCGAGCTCGACGAGCTCTGCGCGCAGGGTGACCCGCAGCTCACGATGGACAACCTCGCCCGCGTGATCGAGCTCTGGACGAAGATTCCCGCCTCGCGTATCCGTGAAGACGAGTTCCGCCGTCTGAGCGAGCTTGACAAGCGCTTAAAAGAGCACATCGTCGGTCAGGACGAGGCTGTCGAGGCTGTCGCCGCGGCGATACGCCGCAACCGCGTGGGCATCTCGCCCAAGCATAAGCCGGTGAGCTTCATCTTTGTCGGCCCCACGGGCGTCGGCAAGACCGAGCTTGTCAAGCAGCTGGCGCAGGACCTCTTCAATTCGCCCGACGCGCTGATCCGTTTCGACATGTCCGAGTTTATGGAAAAGCACTCGGTCTCCCGCATCGTCGGCTCGCCCCCGGGCTATGTCGGCTATGATGAAGCCGGCCAGCTGACCGAAAAGATTCGCCGCAAGCCCTACGCCGTCATCCTTTTCGACGAGATCGAAAAGGCGCATCCCGACGTGATGAACGTCCTGCTGCAAATTCTCGACGACGGCGAGATCACCGACTCCCACGGCCGCAAGGTCAACTTTGAAAACACCGTCATCGTGATGACGTCCAACGCGGGCAGCGAGCGCAAGGAGGGCACTGTCGGCTTCGGCCACACGCTCAACGAGCAGAACCGCGACCGCGCTATGAAGGCGCTCAGCGAGTTCCTGCGCCCCGAATTCCTGAACCGTGTGGACGAGGTCATCTGCTTCAACCGCCTTGACGAGAAGAACTTCGCCGGCATCGCCCGCATCATGCTCGATGAGCTGCAAAAGAGCCTTGAGGACAAGGGCCTGCACTTTACGTGGGACGAGGATGTTGAGGACTACCTCGTCAAGAAGTCCTACTCCGCGACCTACGGCGCGCGCAATCTGCGCCGCACCATTCAGAAAGAGCTCGAAGACGTCATGGCCGCGCAGATCATCGACTCCTACGAGCACCCCGTCACGCAGATCCATGCGTCGATGGAGGACGGCAAGCTCGTCGTCCGCAGCCTGTAAAAGAAAGGGGAGGGAGACCATGTTCCATCTGTTCCGCAAAGACATTGAAAAGCACTGCGCCTACTGCAAGAGCGGATCTGTCATCAACGAAGGGCAGGTCATCTGCTCCCGCCGCGGCGTGGTCGACTCTGCCGACCACTGCCGCCATTTCTGCTACGATCCGCTCAAGCGTGTGCCGCCCCGTCCCGCCACGCTGAACGACAAGTACACGTCCGAGGATTTTTCCCTGTAAGGCCGGGCAGCGCCCCGAACAATAAAGAAAGAAGGCCGATTCCCATGAACGTTTCTCAGGTTTACGCAGTCTATTTCAGCGCCACCGGCAACACCAGAAAGGTGACCACCACGCTTGCCAACGCGCTTGCCGTCAGCTTCGACGTGCCGCTCGAGGTGCGCGATTTCACGCTGCCCGCCGCGCGCGAGGAAGCGTATGAGTTTGCCGAGGGCGACCTTGTCGTATTCGGTATGCCGACCTATGCGGGAAAGCTTCCAAATAAGCTGCTCGACTTTGTGAAGTCCGGCTTCCGCGGAAACGGCGCGCTCGCCGTGCCGGTCGTGACGTTCGGCAACCGCAGCTTCGACAATTCGCTTGCCGAGCTCTGCGCCTGCCTCGAAGGGGACGGCTTCCACACCATCGGCGCGGGCGCCTTTGCCTGCCGCCACGCCTTTACCGACGCGCTTGCCAACGGCAGACCCGATTCCGACGATATGGCGGAGCTTGCAAAGCTCGGCTCGGCGGTCGTGGGCCGCATCGTGCGGATGACCGAGTATCCCGCGCCCGTCACGGTCGACGGTGACGCCGACGCGCCGTATTACCGCCCGCTGGGCCTCGATGGCGAACCGAAGGTGTTTCTGAAGGCGAAGCCCAAGACCGACCTCGACAAGTGTATCCACTGCGGCGTGTGCGCCTCCCTCTGCCCGATGGGCTCGATCAATCCCGATGATGTCACCGAGGTCGTGGGCGTGTGCATCAAATGCCACTCCTGCGTGCGCAACTGCCCGATGGGTGCGAAGTATTTCGACGATCCCGCGTTCCTCTCGCACCGCGCGATGCTCGAACGCGACTACACGCGCAGAGCGGAGGACAAGATCTTCACGGCGTAAGAAAGTACATAAAAAGGCTCTGTTTGGGAATCCCAAACGGAGCTTTTTTCATTCCTGAATGACGGAACGCTGCTGCCTTACAAACAAAATTTGGGAAGGGCGGGAAGCGGGGACAGCCACGCACGCATACGCTATGGAGAAAGCACCAATTTTGGGAGGGATCTTATGAAACCGGTGTACTTTTTCCTCGGCGCAAACAGCGAAGAGGGCTTTTTCTCGCTCTATGACCAGCTTTTGGGCGGTCGGCTCGACGATCTGATGATTCTGAAAGGCGGCCCGGGCTGCGGCAAGTCGACCTTCATGCGCCGCGTGGGCGCGGCGATGGAGCGCGCGGGCGAGCGCATCGTGTACATCAACTGCTCGGGCGACCCCGATTCGCTCGACGGCGCGATCTTTCTGGACCGAAACGCTGCTATCGTGGACGGTACCAGCCCGCATGGCACAGCACCATTAGGACACCGCACGAAAAAAGTCAATATTTGCAAGGCTTTGCGGAGACGAAAATACTATGGTTCCAGCACCCGTCATGGCACCAATAGGACACTTTTACAGGACAAGCTATTTGAAGTAAGGCGTAACTGCTCAATAAAAAAATCAACCCGCTACAGATTGGGTGTGTTGACAAAGTCCAATCTTCTAAAAATCGCCTGATTATTTGCAGGAAACTGTGTGAATAACCATTGAGTTTTCTTCAAAATTCAAACTTTTTAGAACGCTGTTTTTTCAAAACGAGACTTTGTCAACGGCTCCAGATTGTAACGAGTTGACAAATCAAAATGGGAGTCTGTCCATAGTCACCACAGTATCGGCGGTGGGATTCGAACCCTCACGGTTTCGCTCGTAACGGATTTTGAGTGCTTGGCCCACGTATTTCCACCGCAGCACTCCGCAGTCCTCCGTCGCCCCAAAGCATTGCAATTACAAGCTTTTTGCGGTTGCCTCTTGATTTTTCAATGGCTTCACAGAAGCCCCAAAAGTTCTCTCCTGACGCAACTTGGAGAGAACTAAGAGAGAACTCATTCCTTCGGCCCCTTGAGAAAGAAACGGAGAACCGAGGAGAGAACTCAGACGTATTTTCGGGTTTTAGGAGAGAACTAAAACCATCAAACATGGCACCGAACCTATTTGCCAATGGCTATTTGCAAGGAGGTTCGGAAATGAAAGACATAAGAAATAAATATAGACGGCAATTCAAACAGTACCCTGATTTGGTATCTGTTTCGATGTTCCGGGAAATGCTGGGCGGGATCGGTGATTCCTTTGCCCGTCGCCTGATCCGTGAGCAAAAGGTCAAGGCCATCTTCATTAAGCCGCACTACTGGATACCCAAAGAGTCCGTCATCGACTATGTGTTGAGCGAGGACTATGCCAGCAGAAAGCTGAGGGTGCGGGTATGAGGAAAAAGGAGTTGAAGCTTACAGATATTCCCGGTGACTATCTGAGCAAAGAGGATTTCTACAAAATTGCCCACATCAGCAAAAGGACAGCGCTATGGCTTATAGAGACAGAACTTGTTTTAGCCGAACGGCCGGAAAAACAGGGGCTTGGATACCGGATACCAAAAGCAGAAGTCGAGCGATACCTCGCGGATAAGAGCATAAACCCCACGAAGTATCGGCGTAGTGATCGTTGTAACAGATATCCATACTGTCCGGTGCAACGGTACACGAAGCGGCTCGGCAAAGAGATTCGCACGGTTGTCGAACAGGATATTGCCCATCTGCCGGATGTACTGGCTCCAAAACAGGTCAGTGTGATTCTTGGGTACAATCTCAGAGAAATCTACGACTGGGGCCAGACCCGAGGATTAAAAGCCTTACGCCTGTCCGGAAAACTATATTATCCGAAGCCATTTTTGCTGGATTTTGTTGCTTCAAAAGCATACCACAATATTCGAGAGAAGTCAAAAGAACATATCGAACTGCTTAGGAGGGTTCTGCATGAGTGAGCATGTTATTGCAGTCACCAATCAAAAAGGTGGCGTTGGAAAAACGACTACAACGGTAAACCTTGGAGCCGCGCTCGCTGCGGCTGGTAAAAGGGTCTTGGTCATAGACTATGATCCGCAGGGAAGCTTGACGGCTTCTTTTGGGTATACACCGGCCGAACAGAAGCGCACAGTAAATAATCTGATGCTTGCCGCCATTGACTACCCGGAAGATCTCGAAACGCATCTTGAACGGACGATCATCAGAACGGAATCCGGAATTGATCTTATCCCTTGTAACAAGAGAGTGGCCGATGCTGCGGCCCGCCTGCAGGTTATGCAGATGTCCCAGTATAATGCCATGGGGGCAGAAGATCGTGCCTGTGAAAAAGTGCTAGCTGTGATCACCGATATCCTTCGCAGCCACTATGATTACATCATCGTTGATTGCGGATTGAAGTACGAACTTCTTACGGTCAATGCCCTCTCTGCCGCCGATTACTGCATCATTCCGGTGCAGGCACACTTTTTGGCAAGTGAGGGTATCCGTCGATATGATCGCGCGGCGCTGTGACTATAAAAACGAGCAGGCATTCCTTTCTTCGCTGCCCATTCTGGCCCTTGATCCGGACATTGAGCGAAAGGCCCGGCGCAATGCCCTGACTTCGGGCGTCGCTGCGGCCTTTCCCTTTGCCTCCTACGAGCTGAGTGACCACAATGGCATCTTCCTCGGCCTGAACCTTTACAACCGCTCTCCGGTCTTTCTGGACCCCTATGATGACTACAAATACACCAACGGAAACTGGTGGATCGGAGGCTCTACCGGCGCGGGCAAGACGGTGACGCTCCAGTGTCTTGGCGGCCGGCTCCGGCAGCAGGGCAAGCGGGTCATCATCATAGCTCCGAAAAAAGGTCATGAGTTCCGTCCCCTGTGTGAAAAGCTGGGCGGCCTGTATCTGAGGATGTCCCCGTCCTCCAAGGACTGTCCCAACCTCATGGCCATTCGGAGAAAGTCTCTGGACTCCTACGCCAAGCTCAAAAACATCGCCGCCCGTGACGATTCTGTGCTGGCTGACAAGATCGCTCAGCTTATCATCTGGTTCTCATTGAAGAAAAAAGATCTGGGCGAAGAGGATAAGAGCCGTCTGGACTCCTCTCTGGTGGAGGTCTACAGCCGCTACGGCATCACCTTTGACAACAGTACCATCGTGGATGAGGACGGCAATTTCCGTAAAATGCCTATCATCTCAGACTGGTACGAAGTTCTCTATCAGGACCCGGATACCCGGCATCTGGCCGTGGTGCTCTCCCGTTATGTGAGTGGTTCTGCATCGGCTATGGCGTCCCGGAACGACATTGATCTGGACAACAAATACATCGTCCTCGACCTGTCCGGTATGCCTGATGACATGATCGCGGACGGTACTTTCTGGGCCACCAGCATTGCTTACGATCTGATTATGAACTGTGAGACAGACCTCTCCGCACTGCTGGCAGACGAGCTGTGGAGCCTTGTGGGAGCTACGGCCAATCCACAGGCGGCGGGCTTTGTGCTGGAGATGGTGAAGACCATACGCGGCCTTGGCGGTATCGCGGTGACAAGCACACAGGGAATGCAGGATCTGTTTGGCCTTGAGGGCGGCAGCTACGGCAAGGGCATCCTTGACGCCAGCCGCATCAAGCTGGTCATGCAGATGGAGGAACAGGAGGCCCGGCTCATTCAGGATAAGCTCAACCTGTCCGAGGATGAGGTGCGGCAGATCACCCGCTTCCGGCGCGGTGAGGGACTGCTCTGCATCGGTTATAACCATGTCCCTGTGGCGTTTCACACCACGCCCCGGGAATATGAGGCCATCACTACATCGCCCACAGACCTGCGTGTAAAACGAACGGAGGCGAGAGATGAATGAGATGAAGCGGGACATGATCCGTATTCAGGAACTGGTAGGCAGCGCCTTCGGACAGACCGGCGCACTGGTAGCCCTGTCCGACGGCGGCCACATGAACCCCAAGAAACTGCAAAAGACTTTGGAGCAGACCATGGAGCATTTTGAAAGCGCCGCGCTGGAGCTGCGCCGGCTGTGTGAGCAGTATTCGCCGGGGACAGGCGGCTTTTCAAAAAAGAGTGTGCTGCCTGCCATGGATGTGACCGGCAGCGTGGAAGAGTTCGGCTATGGCTGGCTTCATATTACCCTCAATACGCTGCTGCCCCATTGCCGTTATCAAAATCCGAACTGGCTTGCCGATACCATCAGCCGCCTGCTGGACGGATATGTGGCGTGCGGAAAGGAGCTGCCCTTTTACCGCCGGGCCCTGCTGGTCATTGATGAGCATACGACCATAGAAGGCCGCCATATTTTCGACCAGGACAACAAGGGTTGGAAGGCCGTCAGCAACGCCATCAAAGGCAGAGTCGTTCCGGATGATGACCAGCACACCCTCGCTGTTGCACTGCTTTCCACGAAGGTCCAGGAACGGGAATGCTGCCATATCACACTACTGCATCAAGCGGATGCCCATGATTTTTTTGCGGTCCATTCCAGTGATTATGCCCGCGATAATTTCTATTCCGGCCGCTGGTGCTGACGAACAAAATGGGCAAAAAAGTTGCGAAAACACCCGTAAGACGCACCCTCATTTTTGGCCGTTTTCGGGCTTCTGGAGCAGTTGGAACGTCTTACGGGTGTCGAGGGCCCCGAAAGCCTTGATATGACTGGGTTTTTCAGGTGGGAAAAGCCTTGAAAACGGGATACTGTCCTTACTACTATGTGGGAGCCGTAAGAGGGGTCCCACATAGCGCCGGAAAAAGACGCCGAAATTGTTCTTGCGCCGGAAGCGGCGCAAGGACGGTTTCGGCGTTTGCAGGAATCTGTGAGGAGGTGATTTTGGCGTGCTCTTCACCGTGAGAGAGGTCGATGTTCTGCGCCTGCTCTGCTGGTGCCAGAATGTTAAGCCGGAGGATTTGAATAAGATTTCCACCGAGACGGAACGGGAGAATCTGATTGCTCTGGGGTTTGCCAAGCTGCACGAGAGAAGCGGTACCCTGACCATTACGGAAAGCGGGAAAGCCTTTCTTCATGTGCTCTTAGAGGGCGAAGTTCCCAACCTTGCGTTTTCCTACCGTCCCGAACTCATTGAGCGGCGAGTCCGCTTATCAAGAGTCGTGCTGACTGCCTACTACGCCGGCATCAATGTGTTCACGACTGGGGCAAGCAGCTTGAGCGCCCGGTCCTCATTGTTCCTGACTTCTGTTACAAGAAACAGTGGTAGAAATTCATGGGGCAGCGCACGTGTCGGTGCCATCGCCCATCTGGGCAACACCTACTACGCGGTGCATTACATCTGCCCCGGTATCGGCCGCATGGCGGTCAACGATGAACTGAAGGCTTTTCATAACCACACCAATTTCGGTGTCGGGACCAACCGGGCCTTTCTCTTTGCAGGCCCGACTTACAACGATGTGATCGAGGAGCTGAAGATATACGGCGAAAAGAAAGATACAAAACTGATTCGGTACGGAGATGTCTACCGGGGACTGACTTCACCCATTCATCTGCTCTCCTGTGATGAAACGGGGGCAAGGCAGCTTCAGATCATGTGCGTTCCCAATTACCGTGAGAAGCTGGCAGGCCTGATGCTCAAGGGGGCCTACCAGCCTCCACCGGATGACGCTCCTGCGTGGGATGGGATGTTCAACGGAAGTCCTTTCGTCGTTGGAGTGGACATGAACCTGCGGCGGATCGACGCTGCTGTTAAATTTGCAAAGAAGAAAGATTGTCTTCCGATCCTGCTTGCTGCCTTGGACGGACAGGGTGATGCCGTGCTGCTATCCCGTTACAGGGATGCCGGTGATGCCAAGGTCTATACAGTAACCGAGAAGGTTCTGACAAAGCTTTTTGACAGGAAGCCGTCGATCTACACGCCTCCGCGGACACCGTACCTGACCGGGAAAGGAGATGTGATAGATGCCCCGCTTATCAAAACTGCTGGAAAAACTGGAGGATCGCATCGCAAATAAATGGGGGCGTTGGTATGAACGCAACAGGGCCCGCGTTCCGCTCTACGGAGTGCTGACACTTGCCGGATGGTATCTCTATGGAATGCTGCTTAACTCCCTGAAGCTTGGAAAGCAGTCGGTGTTCAACACCACCGGTGAAGTGATCGAGAGCATCTGGGTGTTCAACCCATTCAAAAATCTGTTCGTGGTATTTACGCCTTTCGGCCTTGGAGTTTCCGCATTCATAGTCCTTATGGTATGCCTCATCACAAAGAAGGGATACAGCTGGTTTTCCGGCTATAAGTTCACCCGCGATCCCCGTGGCTTTGATATCCTGCCGGACGGTACCCACGGCACCTCCGGCTTCAGCACCAAAAAGGAGCTGGCCGAGCATCTGGAGCTTGGAAGCGCCCATGAGGTCACGGGGATGCTGCTGGGGCGTATCAAGGATCATCCGGATGACCCGGACAAATACTCGACCTACGTAGCCCACCGGATGAAGCCCGGTGAAAACAATAACATCCTGTGCATCGGCGCCCCTGGCTCATACAAGTCCAGGGGTTTTATCATACCCTTCCTCATGGGCTGCGCACAGAGAAGCTGCCGGGGCCTGTCGCAGGGCGGCGGTGACAGCGCACAGGCCCATCTGGAGTCGGTCATTGCCACAGACCCAAAGGGCGAGCTGTTTGAAATGCTTGCGCCGTATTTTCGGGAAAAAGGCTTTTACGTCAAGGCAGTCAACTTCCTAGATATGGCCCATTCGGATGGATGGAACTGTCTGGCCGATCTGGACACCAACCCAAACCTTGTGAGCACGGTGGCCAACACCATCATCCAGAATACCTCCGGTCCCAATGAAGCAGACGACTTCTGGAGCCGTGCTGAGCTGAATCTGCTCATGGCGCTCATCCACTATGTCTGCAACCTGAAGGACGCCCGGGGCAATCTGCTCCCCATCGAGCAGCGCAGCCTTGGCGATGTCTATAAGATCCTGGCCTATAAAAGTGTAAACGAGATTAACCGCATTCTGGCAGAGCTGCCGCCGGAGCATCCTGCCAAGGGGCCACACGGTCTGTTCCTGAAGGCCCGCGAAAACCTCTGGGGCAATATCATCATCGGCCTGGGCAACCGGCTTGCCATCTTTCAGGACCCGTTGGTGGATAAGATCACTCGCAACCATGATGTTGACCTATTGCTGCCCGGGCAGAAACCCTGTGCTTACTTCGTCATCATCTCCGCGCAGGACAGCACCTATCGCTTTCTCAGCTCTTTGTTCTTCTCGCTGACCTTCCCCCGACTTTCCGACTATGCCCGATTGCATGGTGGCCGATTGCCTGTTCTCACCAACTTCTGTTTGGAGGAGTACCTGAACATCGGTTACATGGAGGGCATCTCCGATGTGTTCAACTCCATTCGTGGCTTTAATATGTCGGTGCAGCTTGCGGTGCAGTCCCTGTCCCAATGGAAGGAAAAGTATCCCGGTACGGAATGGGAAAATCAGCTCAACGCCTTTGACCGAACCATCTATATGGGCTGCAACGATCTGACCAGCGCCAAATACTTCGCAGAGAAGTGCGGCAAGGTTACCATCTCCGTCACCAACAACCAGTTTCCGCTGATGCCGTTGTTTTCTCCTGTCTACAGTTCTACCCGGCCGTATTCCCAAACGCGAAGCAATACCCAGCGTGACCTGCTGCAGGCGGATGAGTTCCTGCGGCTGGACCGGTATAAGTGTGTGGTCATGTTCAACCACTACAAGCCGGCTCATCTCTATAAGATCATGCTGGAGGAATTGCCGGAGTACAAACAGCTGAGAAAGTGCAGTGTATTCGATTATGAGCCTGAATGGAAAAGCCGCGAGGAAGCAGAGAGGCAAAGACGTGCGCCGGAAAAACGCAGCGACATGGAGGAAACGGAGTCACCGCCGAATCTGCAGCAATCTACCCGGAACCCCGATGCCCATGGAGCAGCCCGACAGGCAGCTGACCCTCCCGTGGCGGGAAAGCCGTCTGTACCGCAGAGACAGGAAACTGGCAACACCTGTATTTACGACATTCCATCCATGAAAAACGCAACCCCGGAGTCCATTGGACTGGTGGAAATGACCCGCAGCGCCATAATCAGCAGTGATGACCCGGAACTGGAGGAGATGGACGATCCCAGCCGCATCCCGCCCGGCCGGGGCATATAAAAACAGGAGACAGTATTGGCCTCCTGTTAAAGTCGTATTTCTGCAAGCAATTCTTCAAAACTGATTTGTCCCAGAAGAGGCTCGTTGTCCTGTTCCTCCGGGGTTTCGATCTGTAATTCTTTCTCATCCATCACTATACCACTGATGATCTATTCTAAAGGGAAGCGCCGAAAAAGTCAATGAGTTCCACGCCACATAAAAAGGAGGTGCCCATTATGAGGGCAGCGAAAATGAAAGAGCGGCCGTCGTTTCAGTTGATGTGCCAAACCGATGTGCAGAACATTTACCACATGCAGATGCCCCGCTGGCTGTTCTCTGATCCCCGTTACTGTGAAATGAGCCTGGATGCCAAGGTCGCCTATACATTCCTCTTAAATCGCTTCCAGCTCTCCCGCAGGAACGGATGGATCAATGAGCACGGAGAGGTCTTTGTGATCTTCCCCCGCAAAGCCCTTGCCAAAGAACTTCGCATCTGTGAGCAGCGGGTCACCGCGGCCTTCAAAAAGCTGGTGGAACTGAAATTGGTATGGGAAAAGCGCTGCGGCCGTGGTGATGCCAACCAGATCTATCTCGCCCGCGTGACGCCCATGGAAGATCCCGACTACTCCTGTGCTCCTTTTGAACTCCCGGAAGAGAAACCGGATTGCGGTTCAAGAACCGCAGATTTTGAGGGTCTTGCCGCTGCGGATACTCCTGCGGCAAATCAAGAACCGCAGAATCCGCAGTCCAAGAACCACGGAAACTGCGATTCAAGAGCCGCAGATCCTGTGCCTCCAGAACCGCAGAAACCGACGCCAAGTAAGAAAGAAAAAAGAGATACTGATCTGAGTCATATTGAAGTCAGTCAGTCTGTCAGCGCGCGTTCGCGCGACGGACGGACCGACGAAGAAATTGAAGAGGAACTTTTGGATATTTTGGACGGCTGTGAGCTTTACTGCTTTGAGCCTGAGACCGCTCTGGTGTTTGAAAACGCCATCGAGCGGCTTTTTTATGCCGACAGCTTCCGCATCGGCAATGCAACGCTGCCCCAATGCCGTGTCCGTGCCAAGCTCAAGCGGCTGGACGGTATGATCCTGCGGGACGTAGAGAGCAAGCTGCACGCAAACCAGGACCGGGCTGTGAAAAACAGTACAGCCTACACCATGGCGGTGCTGTTCAACTGCATTGCGGAAAACGAAAGTGACCTGATGATCGACCCGTACCTCAATGCTATCTGCGCAACGGCCTGAAGGGAGGTGATGAAACATGATACTGACCAATCAGCAAAAATACATCGTTGAAGTCCTCAAGCAGCTCAAGTACCTGCGTGTGCGGCAGCTCCATGCTATGATGCAGGCCCATTTTGGGCCGCTGGGTATTGAAATTGGGGAGCATCGGCTGAATGTCATGCTGCGCCAGCTTCGCATGGCCAGCAACTTTGTCTTTCTGAAAAAGGATTTAATAACCTACGGGCAGCGGGAGATCTCAGAGCATTACCTGGAAGCCATCGACGTCATGCTGGAACTTACTGAGAATACCCCTATTTTCTACTCTCAGGACCGACTTTTGGAGCCCTGTCTTCTCCGTTTTGGAGGGGACGGCGAAATGCTTGGATTGCTGTTCAGCGTCACATGGCTGGACATACCCGGCCGCATTGCCGCAGCGCCCCGCATGAAGGGGGAACGGATCATCTGGATCACCGACTGCGTGGATATGGGCAGCATCAACTTGCCCAAACACCATTTCTTTGCCCACCGTCAGCAGGACGGCACACATCGCTTTTATGGCTCTTCGGAGTCTGAAAGAAATCAAGATCAGGAGGTAAACTAACATGGCAAGAAAAAAGACTACCCCCGAGGAAGAAGTCAACGTGACCACTGCCGCAGAGGAGCCTGCTGCGCAGGTTGTCCCTCCGACCGAGGACGGTATGCCGCCCGGCAATACGTCCGTGAGTGAGCCCACAGCAGATGCCGTACAGTCTGCCCCTCTCTCCCTGGAAATGCCAACCGCAGAGGAGGCCGGCGCAGATGAGACCCCGGTGCCCGCTCAGATGCGGGAGCCTGTCAAGGAGCCGGAGCCTTCTGAAAAATACGGCGTTGATGCGCTGGAGAAGGCAGAGATGCCGCCTAGCGCACCTTCTGCTGAAGAAAGCGACTGGGGCTTTCAGGAGGAACAGAAGACCTCTGCACCGGAATCTGAAACGCCTGCGCCGATCAAGCCCTCCAAGAGTGACCGACAGAAGTTCTTTGAGCTGAAGTTCCACGAGCTGGACCGCCATCTGACCCCGGAGGAGCGGCAGGAATGGAACACCATCTACGCCTCTTATCGTGGCCGCAGCGCCATCACCGCCACGATCATCGGCGTGGACCCGCTTTCCGTTTATGTCTGGAATCCCAAAACCGAGCAGCGAGAAAAGAAGACCATGTACTGCGCCATCGTGGTGCCGTATCGAGTGCGCATCGTGATCCCTGCTTCTGAAATGTGGGAGGAAGGCGAGGAGCGTCCGGACTACGTGCTGCAGAACATGGTTGGCGCAACAGTGGATCTTATCATCATCAAGGTGGAGCGTGAAGGCGGCTTCGCCATTGGTTCCCGCCGGCTTGCCAATCGCAGCCAGCGGTATTTCTTTGCCCACCGGGAGGATCTGCACCGCATCGGAGCCCGCGTCAAGTGCCGGATGCTGGCTGTTGGCCCCAGGCGATGCCTTGTGGACTGCTACGGCCACGATCTTGATATCACCCAGCGAGAGATGCGCTATGCGTCTATCCCAGACCTGCGCAATGAATACCACCCCGGCATGGAGATCGACTGCATCGTGAAGGTATTTGACCCGGATAACGATAAGCTGGAGATCTCCATCAAGGAGACGGAGGTCAATCCCTTCTTCGGTGCGGAGCAGCGCCACCCCGTCGGTTCCCGCCGCCTTGCGGTGATCTCCGGCAAATACGGTGGCGGCGTGTTCTGCAACCTGCCCGATGGTGTGGTCTGTATGTGCAACTACTCCTATCAGCATGAGGACGCCGACTTCATGGTGGGCGAGAATGTTATGCTGATCGTACAGCGCTATACGGCGTGTTGTGGGGCAGCTTTATGAAGTATTCGACCTCAACAGCGTGGAGGACGCCAAAGAAAAGTACCATTCCAGTCCTTACTGAC
>OGWR01001551.1_pt1 | contig 18274 bp, 16 predicted proteins | sample 1576061 | NCBI WGS metagenome assembly OGWR01 (sample SAMEA3541511, study PRJEB24748) | human gut metagenome | biome: human gut; feature: human-associated habitat; material: faeces | place: China | collected 2012 | reverse complement strand
GCTTGAACAGCTCGGACGACGCGGCTCGTCAGCCGGGGAGTTTGTCTATGAATTGTTGCGGATTTTCGCTGATTGGGGCGACGGTCAGGTGCGTCGCACTAAGGAGGGAGCCGGTAATTTAGCCAAGGATGGGCGCACGATGCTCGTTAAGGCTCACAGCTGTGTGCTTGCTTATCGACCCATTGCCGGTGACGCGGATATTTCGGCTTTCTACGATGAAATTAATGCCATGCGCGAGGACCCGAAAATTGCAAAACGGCGTCCGCGCCTCTTTGTTGTCAGCGATGGCGTCAGGGTTGTAGCATATGACCCGAAAATTAACGATTGGTACGAGAACAGCATCACCCTACTATGGAAAGACTTTGAGTTTTTCACACCGCTTGCCGGTATCGAAAAGATTCAGTTCACCGAGGAAGCCGAGGCCGATGTCAAGTCTGCCGAACTGATGGCGAAGCTATTCGACGATATTCGCCGTTACAACAATATACGCGACCCGCAGACCGTCCACGCGCTCAACGTGTTCATGTCACGTCTGCTTTTCTGTTTCTTTGCCGAGGACACCGGGCTTTTCCCTGAAGACAATTTGTTTACAAACACTCTCAAAAATCATACAAAAGAGGATGGCTCCGACCTTAGCGAGTTTATTGACCGTGCTTTCTTCGCGATGTCGACAAAAGATTCAGCCGTACTCGACACCCTGCCGGATCTTTACAAGGTATTTCCATACGTCAATGGGGGTCTTTTCAAAGAGCGTTATCCGATACCCAACCTTTCGAGACGCGCACGCACATTGATACTCAACTGCGGTGAATACGATTGGAAGAATATCAATCCCGATATTTTCGGCTCGATGATTCAGACTGTAGTAACGCCTGAACAACGCGCCGGACTGGGTATGCACTACACCTCAGTCCCTAACATTGAGAAAGTAATTTGCCCGCTGTTTCTCGACTATCTTGAAGAAGAATTTGAAGCTGCAAAAGCCGAAGCACGAGAAAAGATTGCCAAGAGGACACATCCCGACCGCGCTGCCCAGCGGCTTCGCAATCTCTTGGGGCGCCTCGCTAACATCAAGTTTTTTGACCCGGCTTGTGGTAGCGGCAACTTCCTTATCATCATCTACAAGCGTCTGCGCGAATTAGAGATTTGTATATGGCAGGCTATGCGCGATATAGCCAACATCGCTATTTTGCCGATGTCAGGTATCAGTCTGACACAGTTCTATGGCATCGAGCTTGACGAATATGCTTGCGATACAGCCACGCTCTCCCTTTGGCTCGCCGAACATCAGATGAACGTAAAGTTTCGTGACGCATTCGGAGTGCAGCCAGACACATTGCCCTTGAAACCCTCCGGCCAAATAATATGCGGGAATGCCTGTCGCCTCGACTGGAATACTGTCTGCCCCCATACTCCCGACGAAGAAGTCTACATCATGGGCAATCCTCCTTATATAGGAAGTAAACTGCAAGACGCTTCCCAAAAGGAAGATATGCAAATCTCGCTTTCTGATGTCAAGGACAAAAAAGGAGTGGATTATATTTCATCTTGGTTTTGGAAAGGAGCTAAATATATAAAAGGGTCAAAGGCCAAATATGCTTTTGTAACGACCAATTCGATAAGCCAAGGCGAACAGGTTGCAATGTTATGGAAGCCAATATTTGACCTCGGCCTTGAAATATTCTTTGCCCGTACCTCTTTCAAATGGAGCAATAATGCGAAATATAATGCAGCCGTAACTGTTGCGATTATTGGTGTTGAAAATAAATCTACGACAAAGAAGCGTCTATTCTATGAGAGAGAAAATTTAACTTTTTCAGTTGATAGAATCAATCCTTACTTGGCCGCATCTGACAATGTTATAGTTGTTAAAACTTACACAGTTCCCGAAGGATTGCCAAAGGCTGAATTTGGGTGTATGCCTTATGACAATGGTCATCTATTGATGAGTGAATCCGAAAGGGACACAATGCTTGAGAATTATCCCAAATCAACTGCATTTATCAAACAGATTATGGGGTCTCAGGAATTTTTGAATGATATTCATAGATATTGCCTTTGGATTGATGATGACAAAAGGGAAATTGCTGAAACTATTAGGCCTATCAAAGAGCGAATTGCCGCAACTGAAAATTTCCGACTCAATGAAAGCAAGGATGGCGCTTCATTGGCAGACCGACCACACCAGTTCCGTGAACACTATATAATTAGCAAAGATAGTAAGGGTAAAGTAATAATTCCTCGTGTTTCATCTGAACGTCGATTATACATACCTATTGGATATGTTGATAAGGATATTATTATTTCAGATTCAGCTTTCGCCATCTACGATGCGGAGAAATGGCTCTTCGCTTTGCTAACATCGAAGATGCACAATCTTTGGGTAAGAGCTGTTGGCGGCTCACTTGAAACACGAATCCGTTATTCAGCGACTCTTTGCTACAACACCTTCCCGTTCCCGAAGCTGACCGTCGCCGAGAAAGAGGAACTGGAGCGACTGGCGCAGAATATTCTCAATATCCGGGATGAGAACTTCGACATGACTCTCGGCGAAATGTATAATCCGGAAACCATGCCCGACGAACTGCGCGAGGCCCACCATCAGCTCGATCTCGCCGTGGAGCGCATCTACCGCCCCGAGCCGTTCACCTCCGACGAAGAACGCCTCGAACATCTCTTCAAACTCTACGCTAAAATGACAAAAAAACATGAATGAAGACTTTGAAAAACAATTAATTATACAAGTGCGAGGGCAATTGCTCATCAATTGGGTGTCTTCGTTAAGAGAACTTCTTGAAATTCCGATTGAGAATTATAGTAGATTCCATCGTAAAATTTTCAGCATATTAATTGTTGAATTAATGAACGATGGGTTAAAATACGTCACACTGCAAAAAGATATATACAAAGTAAAGGGCTCACAGTATTTGTATAAGTTTTTTACAATATTATATGATGGCATTACAAATTTTAAAAATGTAATTTCGGAGGATGAATACATTTATTTGTACCATCTTCGCAATTGTGCCGGACATATTTTCCCGATTGGATATGACAATGTGGACTTAGAAGGGAATATAAAAACTAATCGACTAACTAAGGTTCAGACAAAAAAAGCAAACGGCAAATGAGTTTGGATGACTTAGAATCTATTCTTGAAAAAGTAAGTTTGAAATACAGATGTGATGACCGAAAGTTCATAGAACATATCTATAATTTATCACATGAGCATCTTTTACCCAAGCTAAAAGAGTTTGAGGAGCATCAAAAGAATCATTATTATGACTAATCACGTTGAAGTACAATATGCCCAAACGGGCAAAGCGTACACTTCATGTGTCATACTAGATATATAAGAATCGTAAGATATGATATCAAAAAAGGAAATACAGCACCTGCTCAATGATTTGGAAAGCGATAGAGTGGAACGGACTATCTCCACAGATAAAATGGATAAGTTCGGGGAGGCGATATGTTCATTTGCAAATGATCTTCCTGACCATCAACAACCAGGATATTTGATTATTGGAGCGGATGACAAAACAGGAAAAGTTATGCCCATTGATATATCTGACCGTCTTCTGCAAAAAATAGCCTCTATACGCACAGAGGGAAATATTCAACCTCAACCATCAATGGTCGTTGAAAAGGTGGAATTAGACAATGGTTCGGTGTTGGTGGCAGAAGTACAGCCGGCGCATTTCCCACCAGTGAAATATAAGGGTAATATTTGTGTTAGAGTCGGGCCACGACGTGGCGTAGCTAATCCGGAAGATGAACGAAAACTTTATGAGAAGAGGGCATCGCATGTTCAGACCTTTGATGCATTGCCATGCTTAGGGAGTAGTTTAAATGACCTTGAAATCAAATTGTTTAGGCAGATATATTTGCCGATGGCCTATCCGGAAGATGTTCTTGAAAATGATAAACGTGATATAAGATTGCAACTGCAGTCATTAGGTTTTTATGATATGAGGCATGACTGTCCCACTTATGCCGGCATTCTGATGTTTGGAAATAATGTGGAACGTCGTTTGCCTGGAGCTTACGTTCAATATGTACGTTTTGGAGGTGACGGAAGAGGGGCTGATATTGCCAGCGATTATAAGTTCTCGGGTAATTTGATGACGATTCTCAATCAACTGGATACATTCGTATCAACTGCTATAGCAAAAAAAGACCGGTGCCTATTAGTGCATTAAGAGAAGAGAATATCGTTGATTATCCATCCTGGGCGATTCGCGAATTACTTATGAACGCGGTTTGCCATCGTGATTATGAGGGTAATGGACCGATACAATTCTATCAATATGATGATAGAATTGAAATATTAAACCCTGGTGGCCTTTATGGAAAAGCGAATCCTCGTAATTTTCCTTGGGTTAATGATTACCGTAATGGAGTAGTAGCGGAAGCTATGAAAGTGACCGGTTTTGTTAATAGGTTCAGCCGAGGTGTACAGCGTGTACAGGAAGAATTGAGGACCAATGGTAATGGTGAAGCAGACTTCAATCTTGCACTGGAAACTGCATTTCTTGTAAAAGTTCCTATTTCCCAAAGAACTATTAGTGCTTTGAATGGAACAAAGAATGAAACAAAGAATGAAACAAAGAATGAAACAAAGAATGAAACAAAGAATGAAACAAAAGATGAAACAAAAGATGTAAGTAAGAGTACTATTGATGTTTACAACGCTATTGTTTCATCACCAAATGATACAAGAGCAAATCTTATCGTTAAACTCAATGTTTCAGAATCAACCGTAAATCGTGCAATATTGGAATTGAAGCAAAAAGGTATCATTAAGCGAGAAGGAGGAAAGCGTTATGGCTATTGGAAAATTCTAAAAAGTATCAGAAATGAATAATCTTGTTGAAGTTCAATATGCCCAAACGGGCAAATCGAGCAATACCGACGCGCTCGGTATGCGTGAAATGCAAGCTATGGTTTATGCCCAGCGTCATCGTCAGCACTTGCTCGTCAAGGCTCCGCCAGCTTCGGGCAAAAGCCGCGCCATGATGTTTGTGGCTCTTGATAAACTCGCCAATCAAGGTGTGAAGAAAGTTATCGTGGCCGTACCGCAGCAAAATATCGGTCGTAGTTTCAAGGACACCCCTTTGAAGAAATTCGGTTTTTTTGAAGATTGGAGGGTCGCACCATACTGGAATCTGTGCTTAGCTGCCGGAAGTGAAAACTCTAAAAAATCTATTGTCAGCGAATTTCTTGACCATCCTACCGCAACCAAACTCGTATGCACTCACGCAACGCTTCTTAATTCGCTCAACGACATAGACTCCCGGAAACTCGACAATGTTTTCTTTGGCATCGACGAGTTTCATCATGGCTCGGCAGATGAATACAACCGCCTCGGAACACTCATTCGTCGATTGCTCAACGAGACTTCAGCTCATATTCTCGCCATGACCGGTTCCTACTTCCGTGGTGATTCCGTTCCGGTTATGCGCCCCGAAGACGAGGCAATGTTTCAGCCGACGATCAACTATAACTATTATCAGCAACTCAACGGCTACAAATGGTTGAAAAGCCTCGGCATAGGTTACAGCTTCTTCCAAGGCAACTATCTGACTGCTATACCTGACGTTCTCGACACAACGAAGAAAACGCTTATTCATATTCCACGCCCCAACAGCAAGACCGGGGCGTTTATGAATAAGCACGATCAAGTGGCAGAGATTATAAAATATATCGGTGTACTGGAGAGCCAAGATTATGACAACTTTATTTACCATGTGCGAACAGCCGACGGGCGACTCCTGAAAGTGGGCAATTTAGTGGAAGATAAGGCAGAACAACGCGCCGTATTGCAGTCCTATCTGCAACGGATGAACAGCCGCGATTCGCTCGACATCCTTATCGCACTCGGCACAGCCAAAGAGGGTTTCGACTGGGAATGGTGCGAGCATTGCATTACCATAGGCATACGTACTTCTCTAACTGAGGTTGTACAAATCATCGGACGTTGCACCCGCGACTGCGAGGGCAAAACTCATTCTCAATTCACCAACCTTATCCCTTGCCCCGACGCTGCGCAGGATGATGTTTCTATGGCGGTCAACGACTTCTTGAAAGCCATATCCGCTTCATTGCTTATGGAGCAGGTTATGGCTCCAAAGTGGAATTTCAAGACAAAAGTTGACGACAACACTCCCGAAAAGCCGAAAAAGCCGGGAGAAGGAGTCCACGTTATCGAGGTCAAAGGTTTGCCAGAGCTCAACGACAAAACCAAGGCTATCGTTGAAAATGACCTTGACACACTCGTTGCCACCACTCTTTCTGACAAGAATATCCGCGAAGCCATCATCGGCGATGGTATGGCAGAAATGATAACCGAGGTTTATATCCCCAAGATTATTCGTGAGACATATCCCGAACTTAACGAAGAAGAAGTAGATGCTGTTGCCAAGCACACAATCCTAACAATCGCCACACAGGGAGAGCAGCTTGTAGGGCCTGATGACAGCGGCAATAAATTCATCAAGATTGCCAACAAGTTTGTCAATCTCAATGAACTTGATATTAATCTTATTTCCGAAATCAATCCTTTCCAACGCGCCTACGAGGTTGTCAGTAAATCACTCACGCCAGAAGTGCTTCGCACCATTCAATATGTTATCGAGGATAAGCGCTCTGAGAAACTGACCGATGAAGAGGCAATACTGCTTTTCACCAAGTATCTACCCAAGTGGCGTGAGGAAAATCCGGGTAAGACAAAGCCAGAGATTACCGATGGCGACCCATTGGCTCGCCGCATAGCTATGGCTATCGAACATCTCCGCCAACTCAAACGCAACAAACTCGCACGACAGCAATGATAAACTGGGATAAGGAGCTCGAAAAGATATTTGAAGACCCGCTGTTGGCCGACGTTACCGCTCCGCGTAAACGCACAACATCGAGCGATCGCCTTGTGGCCGGTTTTCTAGAGATTTTGGCTTTCTATGTAGCTAATGGCAGACTGCCCGAAGACATTCCAGCAGAAGCTTCGCTTTTCCACAAATGGATCGGTATACTGAAAAGCGAGAAAAAGATTGAGCGTTGCCGCCCGTTTGATGACCTCGGCATACTTCCTCAGCCGGTGAGCACTGTGGAAGAACCACAGGCTGAATATCATCGTGAGCCGACAGAGGAAGAACAGCTTGAAGCTATTCTTAATGACCCTCTGCTCGCGGATATTGAGGACGGAGCCGACCTCGGACTGTTTGACGTACCGGAATATATGCGCCAACGCCTTGAAGCTCGAAAAGAAGCTGAGTATGTCGGCAAACGCCGCCCATGCGAAGACTTCGACAAGTATGCCGCCGGATTCAATGAAATTCAGCAAGGCTTGAAAACGGGCAAATACAGGCTCGTCAAGTTCAGCGAACCGAATTTAAAGGTCGGTCGCTACTTCATCGGACAAGGCACCATTGGCTATCTCGCAGCTTTCGAGCAAGAAGCCCAAAATAATCTCGGTCGTGTTGATGGACGCACTCGCGTCATCTACGAAAACGGCTCGGAGGCTGATATTAAATTCCGCACAATCACCAAAAACCTATCTGTCGACGGTTACAGTATTATGGATTGTTCGGAAATGACGCCCGAAGAATTTGAGCAGTGCTTCACCATCTCCGATAAAGACATTGAGAGTGGCACAATATATGTGCTTCGCTCGAAATCTTCTCGTCCGGAGATAGCGGCCATCAAAGGCCTCTACAAAATCGGTTTCACCGCTACATCGGTAGAAAGCCGCATTGCCAACGCAAAGAACGAGCCTACCTATCTTTGTGCTGATGTCGAGGTCGTTGCAACGTGGAAAGTTTATAATGTAAAGTCATCGACTTTAGAGGCTCTTATCCATAAACTTTTTGCATCAGTTCAATTACAGGTTACGGTTGACGGTCATCAGCCCAAAGAATGGTTCATCGTTCCGTTCTCTGTTATCGAGGAAGGTATCAACGCAATTATATTGCGTAAGTCTATTGAGTATAATCCGCAATTACGGCAAATCGTTTATCTTTAGACATGGCTTTTTGGAATTACATAGGAGGTTTTTTCTTCTTTCGTTGGCTGTTTGGTAAGTTCAAGAAGTCCACAACAGAGCATGGCGCGCGCAATGAGGGCATAAGAACTCCAATTGACAGAAACAGTGAATATCTGAACGATAATCACGATGGAGACATAGCCTCTATTGTTTGTGCAGCTACACATGTCGGAGATAATTTACTTGATGATTCCAATAATTCTGAGGATCTTGATGATTTGGATATATTCATGCGGAATAATAAGGGCAATAATCATTACATAGACTGTGGCGATGATTATCTTAGCAGCGGTCGTTACACCGGCCTTCAAGATTGGAATTCCAAAAGCTGTTCTCAATCGTATGATGATTTCCATGACGAGCAGGACGACTACGACATGATTGACGATGACTTTTAGTAATCCATGAATTAAGCTATGAGCGAAGTGCCGAAAATATCGATACGATTCTTTGACGACCGCGAAGTGCGGGCTGTCTGGGACGAGGTGGGAGCCAAATGGTGGTTCTCGGTGCTTGATATTGTCGGGGTGCTCAACGCACAGGATGATTATACCAAGAACCGAAATTACTGGAAGTACCTGAAAACCAAGCTCCGCAAGAATGGGAGCGAGTTGGTTAGTGCTACTAACCAACTGAAGCTGCTGGCCTCTGACGGGAAATGCTATCTTACTGACGTACTTGATAATAACGGGGTCATAACTTTGGCGAAGAGTTTCCCGAACAATAAGGCGTCCAGGTTTATTGAATGGTTCACCAACAGCGACGAGAGTATTGACGGCAAAAGCCGGTCGAAGGCTTACGCTTTGTTTGAGAGCAGCCTTATCGACAGTATCGAGGTCGGCACGGTGAAAGGATTGCAGCAGATTCATGCTTATCTTTTCGGAGGTCTTTATGATTTCGCCGGACAAATCAGAACTGTCAATATAGCAAAGGCCGGTTTTCAGTTCGCGATGGCTCAATATCTGGGTCAGGCCTTGGCTGATGTTGAACGTATGCCGGAAGATTCGTTAGAGAATATCATTGATAAGTATATTGAAATGAATGTCGCCCATCCGTTCAGAGAAGGCAACGGCCGCGCTACCCGCATCTGGCTTGACCTTATATTGAAGAAAAATCTGCAACTGTGTATTGACTGGAGTCAGGTTGACAAACGAATGTACCTCGAAGCCATGACGCGTAGCGTCGTCGACCCGACCTCCATAAAAGATTTGCTTCGGACGGCACTTACTGACAAGATAAACGACCGAGACACCTTTATGAAAGGTATCGACTATTCATATTATTACGAACAGGAGGACTGACTGTAATTCACAAAAGCAGACTTCGCAATGGCTACAAGTGAACATCGCCCTACCCGCGGCGAACAAAATCCGGGTCTCAACCTTTATATTATAAAAAACTATGATAAGACTTAACTGTGGTCTCATCGCCGAGACCGAAGAAAACCGCAAGAAAGCAATCGAGTTGGCAACGGAACTTGTCGAGTTATCGCTCCACGACAAGGGATGCATTGACTATGACCTTCTCGGTTCGCTGACCAGCACTGACCGTCTGGTGATCTACGAGACATGGAAAGACCGGGCTTCGCTGAAGGCCCACATGTCGTCGGCCCACTTCAAGCGCCTCGTGCCCGAGATCGAAAAGGTCGCCACTCTGACTCTCGAAGAGTTCGAATTCTGACGTCGACCGGTTATTGCAGGATGCCCGACGAGGTTCCCATCTGCTGCGACGCTTCGTTGCCGCGCTGTATTTTCTTGCCGAAGCCGAACGTGTAGGTGGCCGAGACAAGGACATAGCAGTGGTAGCTTACGTTGTAGAATGTCTTGCTGACGTCGTAGCTCTGACTTGTGGTTTCCGACGATCCGGCGTTCCAGTTCCAGCGGAACGGGTTCGTCAGCCTGGCCTGGAGACTCCACGATGAGTTCCCCCAGCCAACGATTGCCGTATAGGCGCTTTTGTTTTTAATCCATGCGCCGTTGACATATCCGTCGCAATATTCCTGAGGCGACTGATATTGCAGGCCGAAGTTCCAGTCTCCGACATACCAGAAAGCCTGAAGATACCAGACCACGCGCTGTCGCGTCCAGTCGAAAGGCGCTCCGTTGCGCACAATGCGATGGGCAACCTGCCCGTTGATCATCAGGCTATTGTCGAGCAGCCTCGCCGTGCCCTGAACGCCGTAAAGCAGCTCATAGAAGTTCCCGACACCTTTCTGCCTGATTGTGCGCAGAACGCCGTCGGGCGATGCCATGTAGACGTAGGCATAGCGGTCGGTGATAAGCCCGTTATTGGCGAATGCCGCGAAATTAAACCGGTTGTCGGGCATATAGACATACCTCAGACTGAGGTCGTAACTCTTATACGGGTTGACGTCGGGATTGCCTGTATAGCTGAAAAGAGGGTTCGACTGAATGACGGCCGTGCTTCTGTATGACGAGGCGAGCGTCCATGTGGCATGATGGAAATCGGCGCTGATGGAGTTCCGGCTGTTAAAGGCATACTGCACCGAGGCATCCATCCATGGCTGGGTAGAATGTTCCGACGTATCTCCGAATTTTGACCGGTCATAATTGAATCCGCCTCCGATAAGTCCGTTGAATTTATCGTTCTTGAAATTGTAGAACAGGCCGGGACCGACGCGTAAGGTCGTCAGCCTGTCGGAGGCGTCGGATGTCCCTGAATAACGGGTGCGGTTGGAAAGCAGCGTGCCGTTCAGTATTCCGGTGACGCTCCCCCATTTTCCGAAATCATGCACGAACCTCAGCGAGGCTGTGGCCCGGTGGGAATCATCCTTTGCCCCGTTGTCAAACGGCTGTCCTGTTGTTTCGGAGTAAAGCGAATGCTGGTTCGTGTGGGAATAAGAATAATACGGGTTGAAGCTTATACTGTTGTTGCGCGGCAGCACAAAGTTCCAGTATCCCGAATAGGTGATGGAATTCGAGCGCGAGGTCTTCATGTCCGAATATTCCGAAGCAGGGTAATCAGCGGGAGTATAACTGACAGTGCCGGCTGAGTATTCCTTGGGCGACCTGAAGAAGTTGGCACCTATTGTATTGACCATCGTCACCTTGTCGGTAGCGTATGTCGCCTTGAATGTAGGCCAGTAGGAATGTTGGCGCACTCTGGAATCGACAGGATCCGACAGCCGTTCGAAAATTTTCAGCGAGCCGTCGGGCTGAGGCAGACGGTAGGTTTCGACCGTCTGCTGGCTCATATGGTCGTTGCTCGAGTACCAGCCGCCCACAGCCAGGTCGTAGGTCATGCGCTTGTATTGAAATCTGGAATAAAGGTTGAGCTGCCCTGAGTTCGAGATGAAGAACTCGTTGGCGTAGGCCTTGACGTAGCCTCCGTATTCATATTTCTGCATTATGAAGTTGACGACGTGCTCGCTCCCCTGAAAGCGCGGATCCTGAGGGAAGTCGTAATACTCGACCTTCTTCACGTCGGCCATACGCATTCCGGCAAGATCCTGTTCGGTAGCCGGAACGAAATCGATATATAAATCTACTTTCTGCCCTGAATTAGTGGAGACCGAATTTCCCGAGACAATTCCCAGCTGCGGAATCGCCATATGGTTGAGAAGTTCGGGACCGGTCTGCGCGGCGTTCTTCTGCCGCTTGGTCGGCAGGTAAGTCGAGACTGTCGCCGAGGTGCGCTGCAACTGAGCCTCAACAACAACCTCATCGAGATTTCTGGACTTCACGCTGTCGGTAGTTTCTGAATTGGCCGCCGCCATGAGGGCACACAGCCAAAAGGAAATTACGATGATTATACGTATCATTTTAATGCCTGTTTGTTCCGATAGCGCAAAGTTACTGCCGTTTAAAACGACAGCTCTCAACATATGTTGAAAAGTGCTACGGGTCAGACATTTTTTCGCAGACGGCTGAGATGAGTCTGCGTTATGTTCAGAAAAGAGGCTATATCTTTAAGCGGGAAAATAGAAAAGATATTGGGATACTTCGAGATCAGATCGTTGTAGCGCTGTCGGGCCGATTTGGTATACAGATCCTTATACCTGTCGTAAACAGTGGAGAAGACAGCTTCCGTACCGATCATTACCATTTCTTTAAGCACCGGATCGGTTTTAAGCCGTTCTCCGAGCATAGCGGTTGAAAGACAATAGATATCGCAAGGTGTTTCGGCGATAACCGAAGCCCGGGCCTTCTGTCCATAGAGCGAGAACGGAAAATCGGTAACGAATTCGTCGGCGAATTCAAGACCTATCACGTGCTCGGTGCCGTCGTCGCTATATGCCACATATTTCAACGTCCCCGACATAACGTAGCCGAAATATCGCGCCACATGGCCTGCCCTGAAGAATTCCTCCCCTTTCTGATAGTGGCGCAGCGTTCCCTCGCGCAGGCATAATTCGCGCCAATACTCGGCCGAAGGGCTTTCGATATATGTATTGAAATTGTTTGACATACGAAATCTCGCCCGGCTGTCAGTCACCGAAGATTATCTTGGCGAAGCCGCGGTTCTGATAGCCCCGGCCGAAGTTGACGTCGACCCCGCGAAACTGCCGGTTTTTGAGAATGACGAGGCTGTCGGGAGCGAGACAGACGTCATAGATGTTTTCAAGTCCGAAGATATGGTCGGTGGCAATTCGCTCTTCTTCGTTGAGGAATGTCACTGTGAGCTGCTTGCCGTCGAAACGATACTTGGCTTTGCCCGACTCTTCCTCGGTGGGGGAACCGCCTGACCACGTGCATTTGACCGTGCAGTTTTCACTGTCGGCGATGTTGATTTCCATCAGAATTGTCAATTCATTCTGGGGAATATCAATCTGAGCGAACCAGTCGCCGATGATGCTGTCGGCTGCCGTCGCGGCCCGGAGGGAAGCGGTTGTCGACATGATGAGGATGCCAATAAGGGCTATTATCGTCTTCATAATGCGGAAGGATTTTTACACTTCTCTGTGATTCACCTACAAAGGTATGAAGAATCCGCCATTCAGCCAAGCTTTTATATGACTTATATGCAATTCAAACAATCTAATTTTCGGAAGTGAAAACTGTGTCGGACAGGTTTTACTTCCGATTTTTTCGCTACCTTTGAGCTGGATTAAAACAGAACATTATGAATATCGGAGACAAAGCGCCCGAGCTGCTGGGCGTCGACCAGAACGGCAACGAGGTGAAGCTGTCGGATTTCGCCGGACAGAACCTCGTGCTCTATTTCTACCCTAAAGACAACACGTCGGGCTGCACGGCCGAGGCCTGCTCGCTGCGCGACAATATCGGCGCGCTCGCCGCCAAAGGCTACAGAATCGTCGGAGTCAGCAGCGACTCCGAAGCCTCCCACAAGAAGTTCATTGCGGCACATGACCTCCCCTTCCCCCTCATCGCCGACACCGGCCACCGCCTTCAGAAACAGATGGGCGTATGGGGCGAGAAATCGATGTATGGCCGCAAGTATATGGGCACGTTCCGCACTACATTCCTCATCGGCCCCGACGGCCGGATAACGCGCATATTCGGGCCGAAAGAGATCAAGACGAAGATCCACGCCGACCAGATTCTCGCCGCCCTCTGAGAGCAGGATATCCCCTATGAAGAAAGCCCCGGCATCGCTGTCGAGGCTTTTCCGTGTATGACAAGCTGTTGTTAAAGTCGTTTCATTTCGGCTTCGGCAGCCGACGAGCCTTTATATCTGCTCTTGCGCGGCTGAAAGTTGTAGGTGACAGCGAGGGAAACACCTCTGCGGTCGTAGCTCTGCCGTTTGTCGACAAAGACTCCGAACGTGTCCATTGTCCAGCCGTTGTTCGAGGTATTGAATATATCGGTAGCCGACAGCTTGACGGTCAGCGATCTGTCAAGGAATGTCTTGCCGACCGACGCATCCATTGTGAACCATGAGGCAGCGAATCGGTTGGTGTGCATATCGCCCTGCGAACTGCCGTTTATGTTGGCCGTAATGAGCCATCCGTGAGGCAAAGAAACGGTATTGTCGAAATAATAAGAGAATATCGGTTTGTCGTATCGGTGATTATCAAGCTGTAACGACTGCCTATACATACCGACCGTAACATTCGGAGTCCATCGGCGTATGGGTTGGCTCCATACGAGATAGAGATTCAATGCCGAAACGTCGATATTGACAGGATGCATGAGAAGCTGGAGATTATCGGCGGGATATACCTGCTTGACAAAAGCATACGTATCCAGCGAACGGGTGTAATCAGCCTGAACCATGAAGCCTTTCCACATGGCGAACAGCTGAATGTCGTGCATCCTCTCGTCGCGGAGCGCCGGATTGCCACCCTCGATCTGGTGCAGGCCCGTGTAACTGAGCGATCCTGTAAGCTGTGAATATGATGGTTTCACAGTCGCCATTTTATAACTGAGGCTTATTTGTGTTTCCTCGTTAAAAGAATATCCGAGCGAAAGGTCGGGCGTCAACAGATTGTCGCGACGGCTGACATCTTCATCTCGTTTGCCGTTAACCTTGAAGTCATAATCGACATACTCGTATCTCGCACCAACCGCGAGCGAAAATTTACCAAACAGACGCGACCATGAAGCGAACAGAGAGGCAGAAGTTTGCCGTGCATCGGTCAGTGATGAGGGGATATATTCACTGACAGCATCGTTCAGCATGCGGTAATCAAGCGAAGTATGGGTATAACTGTCTTGCGTTCCGACGGTAAAATCTCCTTTTCCGACAGGGAATTTCAGATACAGTTTCCCTGCCCAGAGAGTCGAGGCCCTTTCATCTGTTGAGTTCACTGCCGGATTCGACGAATCAGTATAGGTCGTCGCCACGGAATTGTTTTCATTTGACCGGCGGAAATCACCGTCGAAGTGAAGAAGATATTTTTCGGCAAAAGTGTTTTCATAATAGAGAGAAGCGAGGTGGCTGTGCGCCCTGATATGCTTGTCTATATTACTGCTGATTGGCGGGTTGTCGTCGAGCCATTCGCTGCCTGCGTTTTTGAAATCGCCGCGCTCCGGGTTATATCGGTAATACGCTCCAAACGATTGTGGCCCATTGGCATAGTTGAATCCTGCCTTTATCACGCCGACCGTGGTGGGGAAAGAATTGTTCTGACTGCTGCCGACGACAGTTTCCTTTCCGTCATAGACGAGCGTATTGGTTGTCATCCCCTTTGTGAGTGAGTTATAGCGTTTTATCGTGCCATTGGCAAAGAACTCCCAGTTACCGGCCCGATAGCTTAGGGCGAGGTAATCCATAACCGACCATTTGCGCCGGCATTCAAGTAGAAACTGGTCGGTAAGCGACAGTCCCTTCACGAAATTACGCCGTGTCGTGATTTTAAGCACCGCTCCGGTTGTACTGGCATAAGCGGCTCCGGGTGCCATGAGCAATTCCACTTTCTTCAGATTGGAAGAAAGCAGCTGTCGTAACTCCTGTTCGTCGCGCATCGGCCGTCCGTCGATATAGATTTCGATATTGCTCTTGCCGATAACGCTGACGGTATTGTCTTCAACCTTGATCATCGGCAACTGGGCGAGCACATCAAGTGCATTGCCGAGTCCGGCGAGATTCGTGCCGGGGATAGTTGATACAAGTGTGGAGCCGACCAATTTTGTCGCCGGTTGCTTTGCTGTGACAACCACCTCCTGCAGCTCACGCGAGAGACTGTCTGAAGCCTCCTGATTCTGTGCCTGACCTGTTCCTGAAATAATGACAGCAGTCAGAATTACAATAAATAGCCTTGTGTTCATGTGAATGGATTTTGCCGACCTCCGCTTCTCCGGAAGTCTGATGCAAAATTACTTCCCATCACCTTGAAACACCAAAGCAAAAGTCTGACACACGCCTTGGCAAAGCATTGGCCGACAGAGATATACGCTGGACAACGCGAAAAAAGTCTGACCGGAAGGAAAACCAATCAGAAAACAGCCATAATTTCGGGACACACAGGCTCGACTGATTCCCTGAGCCGCGATTTGAGCCTCGATTTCCGTTTATACACGACCTCGACCGATTCGCCGATGAGCAGGCTCAGCGTCCGCGTCGAGAGGCCGCTTGCGAGATAAACCAGAAGCCGGTAGTCTTCAGGGCGGATGTCAGCGTAAGCCTCTTTTACCTTAATAAGAAGATTGTCGCGGCAATCGTTCACGGCACGTTCCATTTCAGGAAAAGAGTCGGTTCTGACCGATTCGATTTCGCTTTTCACCTTGTCGATAATAGCCTTTCGCTCGGTTTTCGTGCCCTGAGACTCATAATAGGTCTGGCAAAGCGAGTCTATCAGCGAAAAGCGGTTTTCAAGCAGTCCGTGCAGCTTCGTCTCCAGACGGCTGACATCGCCCCGTATCGCGTCGGCCTGTTGTCTGAAGCCCGAGGCTTCGGCCATAAGCGCTTCATTCTGCAAAGACTGTATCTTCATCCGCTGACGCAGCCAGATGATAATTCCTGCCGCCACAAGGAGAGCCGCCAGTCCGATAAACATATATAATTCCCGTCTGGCCCGTTCCTTATAGAGCAGGAACTCCTTTTCTTTCTGAATATAACGGTAGGTGGCAAGCTGACTGTCGGCTTTGCCGGATGTAATCAATGATTTCAGGCGCGAAGCCTTCTGATACTCGTTCTGCTGCCGGTGGCGCCCGTAATAGTCAATGGCGATATTGACGATTGTGTCAGCCGGCGCCGACAGCCGGTTGACAACCATAGCCTCGCTGTATAAGAGAGCCCACCGGGCCATTGTCGCCGAATCCCTTATCTCCGAAATGTCGATGTCGTCGAGCTTCGACAGTGCTGCCGCCGGATCATCATCCATCAGCAGCTGCGCCTCGTCGAGCGCCTTTTGTTGGGCACTCGAATAACTGCATCCGGTAATAACCAGCAGAATGATTATATAGAAAAGGGCGCGCATAATGATTTCCCGGCTATCCGAAAATGAATAAGCTGTTGCAAAAGTAACAATACTTATCCATAAATTAGGCCTCCGGCTCGGAATGTCTGCCGTTTTTCGTAACTTTGCACTGGCAATCAGAACTATATCCCGATGAAAATAATTCTGTCAATAATTATTTCAAGTATCATAGCCATGGGAACAACCGCATCAGCCCAGTCACAGCCCGTTCCGGGAAAAGACGGAAACAAATATGTGCCTTACGAAGAGCGCACCGGCAACGAATCGATAGTTTATTTCACCCGCCAGCTCGGCCCCGAGGGTCTGATAAAAGCTTTCGAACAGGTCAGAGGCAATATCGAAGGCCGAACAGCCGTGAAGCTCCACACCGGCGAGCAGCACGGCCCGAACATAATCCCCCACGACTGGGTCAAGGCTCTGATTTCCAAAGATCTGCCCGAAGCCACTATCGTCGAGACCAACACCTACTACGACGGCGACCGCTACACTACCCCGCAGCATCGCGAGACGCTCAAAGTCAACGGCTGGACTTTCTGCCCCGTCGACATCCTCGATGAAGACGGCACGGCGATGTTCCCCGTCAAAGGCGGAAAATGGTTTAAGGAGATGTCGGTCGGCGGACATCTTCCCGACTACAACTCTCTGGTCGTTCTGACCCACTTCAAGGGTCACACACAGGGCGGTTTCGGCGGAAGCAACAAGAATATCGGAATCGGATGCGCCGACGGCCGCATAGGCAAGGCCTGGATCCACACAACTCCCGGTCAGGACGACCAGTGGGACATCAAAGAAGAAGAGTTCATGGAGCGCATGACCGAGTCAACAAAATCTGTCGTCGACCATTTCGGGAAAAATATCACCTACGTCAACGTGATGCGCAACATGTCGGTGTCGTGCGACTGCGAGGGAGTCAACGCCGCTCCTGTCGTGACCCCCAACGTCGGCATACTCTCGTCGACCGATATCCTCGCCCTCGATCAGGCCTGTGTAGACCTCATCTACGCCATGACCGAAGCCGAACACCACGACATGGTCGAACGCATCGAGAGCCGCCACGGCCTGCGCCAGCTCTCCTACATGAAAGAGCTCGGAATGGGCAACAACCGCTATGTGCTCGTCGACCTCGACAACGGCGGCCGCCGCATAACCGCAGCGGAAGCCGTCGAAGGCCTGAAGCCCTTCATTGCCGAATAAGAACACCGTGCGTAAATTGCCGTGATCCGGGACGCGCGTTCCGCGATTGACGGCGAATGATCTGTTTGGGTTCTTCCGAGCAAATGGCCTGTCCGAGCGTAGGGACGCGATTCATCGCGTCCGCCAAACAATTAGCAATCAATCGATTGGCCACAAACCGAACAATCCTGCAACATCGCGGCAAGCCACGGCAGTGC